>LFIK01000183.1_pt1 | contig 43414 bp, 41 predicted proteins | sample 643401 | NCBI WGS metagenome assembly LFIK01 (sample SAMN03777447, study PRJNA286221) | soda lake metagenome | biome: soda lake; feature: Kulunda steppe; material: water; isolation source: sample T5-Br brine of Lake Tanatar-5 | place: Russia: Kulunda steppe | collected 2010-07
CCGCCGCGCCCGCGCCCGGCGAGCTGGGCGATATCGCGATCGCCTTGCAGACCTGCACGCGCGAGGCCGCCGCGCAGGGCAAGCCGCTCGCCGATCACGCGACGCATCTCGTCGTGCATGGCATTCTGCACCTGATGGGGTATGATCACGAGCGTGACGGCGATGCCACGCTGATGGAGGCGCGCGAGATATCGATACTTGCGCGGCTGGGGGTGGCGAACCCATATTGCGCCGAGGGTGCCTGACACCCGCGACACGGAAAGGACCGATGCAGCAGACGGACGAGCCGTCGCCGTCCCCCGACGGCAGCCCCGACGATCCCGAGGCGTCATCGCAACAGCGCGGCTTTTTCGGCCGCATGATCGATGCGCTCAACACCTCCGATGATGACGCGGCGGACGGCGCGCCACTCGGGCGCGGGGCGGTGCGCGAAGTGCTGCCCGGGCTCGACAATCTGCGCCGCCTGCGCACCGAGGATGTCGCCACGCCGAAGGCCGAAATCGCCGCGGTGCCCATCGACATTTCCAAGTCCGAGCTCGTGGGCGTGTTCCGCGAAAGCGGCTATTCGCGCCTGCCGGTCTATGACGAGACGCTCGATCATCCGCTCGGCCTGCTGCTGCTCAAGGATCTCGCGCTCGAGCACGGCTTCAACGGGCAGGGCGAGGAGATCGATCTGCGCCCGCTCCTGCGCGGGCTGCTCTTCGTGCCGCCTTCGATGCCGCTCGCCGTTCTGCTGCAGAAGATGCAGAGCGAGCGGCTGCACATGGCGCTGGTGATCGACGAATACGGCGGCGTTGACGGGCTGGTGACGATCGAGGATCTTATCGAGGAGGTCGTGGGCGACATCGAGGACGAGCACGACACCGACGAGGAGGGCTACTGGATCGAGGAGCGCCCCGGGTCCTACCTCGCCTCCGCACGCACCCCGCTCGAGGATTTCGAGGCCGAGACGGGCCTCGTCTTCGCCGCCGATGGCGACGAGGAGGAGATCGATACGCTGGGCGGTCTCGTGGCGCTCCTGAGCGGGCGGCTGCCGAGCCGCGGCGAGGTCATCGAGCATGACAGCGGCGCCACTTTCGAGGTGCTCGACGCCGATCCGCGCCGCATCAAGCGGCTGCGCGTGCGGCTGCCCGAAGCGGCCGAATGATCGCAGGATGATTGCAGCTCTGTCCCGGCTCCGGGCCGCGCGACCGGGCTGGCGCCGGCTCGGGGCGGCGGCGCTTCTCGGCGCGCTCGCCGCTGCGGGGCAGGCGCCCCTCGGGGCGTGGTGGCTCGCCTTGCCGGCGCTGGCGGGGCTGATGGCGCTGATCGTGCGCGCGCCGCGGCCGGGGGCGGCGGCGTGGCTCGGCTGGCTTGGCGGGGCGGGGTATTTCCTCGCCGCGCTTTCCTGGCTCGTGGAACCCTTCCTTGTCGATCCGCTGCGCCATATCTGGCTTGCGCCCTTCGCGGTGTTCGGGATGGCGTTCGGGCTGGCGCTGTTCTGGGCCGGGGCGGCGGCGCTTGCGCACGGGCTCGGGCGCGGCCCGGCGCTGCGCGCCCTCGCGCTGGCGCTGGCGCTCACGGCGGCGGAGATGGCGCGCGGCCATGTGCTGACGGGCTTTCCCTGGGCGATGATCGGCCATGGCTGGATCGGCACTCCGGTGATGCAGGGGGCGGTGCTGCTCGGGGCCGGAGGCCTGACGCTGCTGTCGCTGCTGCTCGCGGCGCTGCTGGCCGCCGCGGCTACGCGCGCGCGCGCCGCGGTGGCGGCGGGGGCGGCTGCGGCGATGATCGCGGGGCTCTGGCTCGCCGGGGCGCATTGGCAGGGCCGGCCGCTGCCCGAACCCGACCGCACCGCCGAGATCCGGCTCGTGCAGCCTAACGCCGCGCAGCATCTCAAATGGCACCCCGACTGGGTGCATGTCTTCTTCGAGCGCGCGCTGGAGCTCACCGCCGCGCCGGGCGATCCCGATCTCGTGGTCTGGCCCGAGACGGCGGTGCCCTATCTGATGGAGAATGCCGGCCCCGCGCTCGAGATGGTCGCCGAGGCCGCCGGCGGCACTCCCTCCGCCGTGGGCATTCAGCGCGGCGATCCGGGCGCCTATTTCAACAGCATCGCCGTGATCGGCCCTGATGGCAGCCCCGGCGAGATCTATGACAAGCACCATCTCGTGCCCTTTGGCGAATACGTGCCCTTCGCGCACTGGTTCGACGGGCTCGCGCTGCCGGCCTTCGCGGCGCGGGGGCTGTCGGGCTTCGAGGCCGGGCCGGGGCCGCGGATGCTCGATCTGGGGGATGCGGGGACTGCGCTGGCGATGATCTGCTACGAGACCATCTTCGCGCGGCATCTGCGTGCCGAAACCCGCCCCGACTGGGTGCTGCAGGCCACCAATGACGCGTGGTTCGGCCGCCTCACCGGACCCTATCAGCATCTCGCCCAGGCCCGGCTGCGCGCGGTCGAGCAGGGGCTGCCGGTGCTGCGCGCGGCCAATACCGGGGTATCGGCGGTGATCGATGCGCGCGGGCGCATCGTCGCGTCGCTACCGCTGGGACAGGCGGGCAAGATCGACGCGCCGCTGCCGGCTGCGCTGCCGCCGACGCCCTATGCGCGGATGGGGGACGGGCCGCTCGCGTTCATCATCGCGGTGCTTCTTGCCGGATTGGCGCTTGTGCGCCGCCACCGGCCTTGACCATCACCGCCGCGCGGCTGCATAGGAGCGCCTGCATAGAGACGAGGATACCATGCCCGCGGCCGCGCAGCGCAATTTCTACGGACGCCGCAAGGGCAAGGGACTCAAGCGCAGCCATGAGCGCTACCTCGCCGAGGACCTGCCGAGGCTCAGCGTCCCCGGCGCCGACCCGCAGGGCACCCGCGAACGCGCGCTCATCGACCCCGCCGCGCTTTTCGGTGACGGGCGGCCGCTCTGGCTCGAGATCGGCTTCGGGGCGGGCGAGCATCTCGCCGATCAGGCCCGCGCCAATCCGGGCATCGGCTTCATCGGCGCCGAACCCTTCATCAATGGCGTCGCGACGCTGCTGGGCAAGCTGCGCGCGGACGATCCGGGCAATGTCCGCGTGCATGCGGGCGATGTCCGCGATCTCTTCGATGTGCTGCCCACAGGCTGCATCGACCGCGCCTTCCTCCTCTACCCGGACCCGTGGCCCAAGGCGCGCCATCACCGCCGCCGCTTCGTCACGCCCGAGCATCTCGCGCCGCTTGCGCGGGTGATGCGCCCGGGCGCCGAGCTGCGCGTGGCCACCGACATCGCGGATTACGTGCGCCAGACCCTCGAGGAGGTCCCGCTGGCAGGGTTTACGCTGCTCACCCCGGACCCGGCCGACTGGCACACCCCCTGGCCCGACTGGTACCGCACCCGCTATGAAGAGAAGGCCCTGCGCGAAGGGCGGGTGCCGCATTACTTGCGGTTCCGACGGGACTGACGCGCGGCGCCGTGGCGTCAGCGCGGGACCATGATAGCCCTTGCGCGGAACTCACGGCCGTCGCGCGGGAGCGGCCCGGTGCGGCGATGCTGCGGCGACGCTGCCCCGGCGCCGTGCCGTCTTTCGCGGCGGACGGGGCCCGCCGCGGATGCCGCCGCCCGGCGCGCCTGTCAGCCCGGTTGCGCGCGATTGTGCACGACGACCTTGATCGCGTCGTCGATCCGCTCGCGCGCGTAGCGCAGCGCCGTTTCGAGCTCGTCCATCGCGAAGCTGTGCGTGTGGATCCGTGTCGCGTCGAAGCGCTTCTGTGCCATGAAGGCATGGGCACGGTGCGTCGCGCTGCGACCCTCGCCGCGAATCCCGTATATGTAGATGTTGTTGCGCACCAGATGCGCCACGTCGATCAGGTCGGGCTCGTGCGGAAAGGCCGCGAGGCATATCCGGCCGCCGCGGTTGACCATCCGGCCGGCCTGATTGATGGCATCGGGGGCGCCCGAGCATTCGACGACGTAATCGACCCCGCGCCCGCCTGTAATCTCGGCCACGGCGTCAACCGGGTCGCGCTCGCGCACATTCACGGTGTGATCCGCGCCGAGTTCGCGGCCAACGGCGAGCCGCCCTTCCCGCGTGCCGGTCAGGATCACGGGAGACGCGCCGAGCGACTTGGCCACCGCCACCCCGAGCAGCCCGATGGGCCCCGGGCCGGTGACGACTACACCTTCGCCGGCGATGAGCCCGCCGAGCTCCGTGAGCCCGTACATCGACGTGCCCGCGGTGACGACCAGCGTCGCCTCCGCGTCGCTCATCGTCTCGTCGATGCGGATCAGCGTGTTGATGTTGTTGACGGCGTAATCGGCGAAGCCGCCATCGCTCGTGAAGCCGTTGGCACGATGGCCCTTGTCGCGATCGCCGTAATTGAGCCCGTAATTCAGGCAGGAGGTATACATCCCCATGCGGCAGCGCTTGCACTGGCCGCAGCCGGCGTGGATCTCCACGGTGACGCGGTCACCGATTGCGACTTCATCGACGCCCGGGCCGAGCGCGGCGACGGTCCCCATGTATTCATGGCCCGGCGTGAAGTTCTTGTTGAAGGGCGCGCCCCCCTCGATGAGAGCGGGCGGACCCTCGGCGATCACGTCCAGATCAGTGGCGCAGATCGCCACCGCATCGATCCGCACAAGCACCTCGCCGCGCCCCGGCACCGGCGTTGGCTTGCGGATGTGGTGCAACTCTCCGGGATCGCCTAGAACCCAGGCCTGCATGTGCTCGGGCAAGGGCATTTCAGGCGCGGTGATCACGCCGGGATGATCATACATTGGGCGGGTCCTCTCGCAGGCCGGATCAGGCGGCGGTCCTGAGCCGCGCCGCGTCGGGAACGTCGAGCGGCGTGTTCGCGCTGTCCTTGAACTCCACCGTGGTGAAGAGCAGGTCGGTGTCGCCGGTATTCTCGACCGCGTGGAGCTTGTACTCGCCCGCCCCGTATGTCATGTGGCGGGTATCGCCCGGAAAATGCGTCACCTCGCGGGTCGTGCCGCCCTCGAAGTAGTTTCGTGCGCTGCCATGGGAGTGGCAGGTCCAGAAATAATCGAGCACATGGCGGTGAAACGGGCACCGCTGGCCGGCCGGTATGTGCAGATGCCAGACCCGCACACGGTCATCCTCCGAGACGAGGACGCTGCCCACACAGGGGTTCCAGGCGTTGGCCTCCATCTCCTCGCGCAGGCCCGCGGGCCATTCGGCATAGGGGTTCGTGGTCATCGGCTTCTCCTCGCTTGCTGCCGTCTTACGGTCGTTTTCGCCCGGCGCCGCCCCGTCACGCCACCGCGCCGCGTCGGGTATGGACGACCGGGGCGGTCTCGAGATTGTCGAGCACGCGCCGCCGCGAACTCTCCACGTGCTGGCGCGCCAGCGTGACGGCCTTGCGGCTGTCGCGCGCCTGGATGGCGTCGATGATCGCGCAGTGCTCGGCGACGAAAGTGTCGGTCGAGATCTGGCGGGTCTGCGCGACCCCGAAATAGGTGAGCCGGTCGAACTCCTCGATCAGCTCGACCGCCACCCGGGCCAGTCGGCGATTGCCGCAATGATCGGCGATGAAGGCGTGGAACGCGCGGTTGTAATCGACCCAGGCGGCGAGATCGGGTGTGCCCGGCGCGGCGCGAAAGACATCGAGCTCGGCGAGCGTGCGCGCCGCCGCCGTGTCGATCATGCCGCGAATGCAGGCGCGCTCGTGGAGCTGGCGTAGTGCGTACATGTCCTCGACGTCGCGAAGGTCGATCGGCGGGACGCGATAGCCCTTGCGCGGCAGAACCTCGACGAGCCCCTGCGCCTCCAGCTTGATGAGCGCGTCGCGGATCGGCGACTTCGATACGCCGAAGCGCGCGACCAGGTCGCGTTCCTGAAACTGCTGCCCGGGGCGAAGCGCGCAGCTGAGCACCTCCGCGCGCAGTTTGCGGTAGATATCCGTCCGCGCCAGCACCGAGGCGCCATCGTCCTGAGTCATCATCTTTACCCGGGCTTCGTTGGGGCGTCAGAAAACGCATAAACGCGATCGCTGTCAAGCTTGATATTTCACAGGGCGGCCCGCTCGCGGCATGTCCGTGCCCTCTGGCGCCGGGGCACCCGGCCCGAATGATGGGTCGGCGGCTGTCGCGAATGGCAAATACAAGACTTCGGCCCAACCCCCCGCGCGATTCGAGGGGTGGGCCGGGGGCGCAGCCATGCGGTATCGCGCGCGCATCGGCCTGGCCTGCGGCGCTTACTTGCCGACGGATTGCGCGCCGTTGGGCATTGTGAGATATCAACGCGGCGGTTATCACCGGCTACAGGCGCAGCCCGGACGCAAACCGGCAGCGCGCCCGGCCCGGGGTCGCCGCGCGCGATATCCGCGCCACCGCGCGAAGAATGGAGACAAAGATGCCGAAAACCGACTTCGCCGGATTGCTCGTTCCGGCCATCACGCCCTTCAATGAGGCGGGCGAGCCCGACACGGCGGCGTTCGTCGCCGTCTGCCAATGGCTGCTCGACAGCGGCGCGCATGGTCTCGCCGTCTTCGGCACCACGAGCGAGGCCAATTCGATGACGCCGGGCGAACGCATGATGCTGCTCGAGGCGCTCGTCGCGTCCGGCGTGCCGGCCGGCAAGCTCATGCCCGGGGTGGGGATGTGCGCCCTCGGCGACAGCGTGACCCTGACGCGCCATGCTGTGGGGCTCGGCTGTGGCGGGGTCCTGGCGCTGCCGCCCTTCTACTACAAGCCGGTGAGCGAGGACGGGCTCTATGCGTGGTATGCGGCGCTGATCGAGGCCGTCGGGTCCGACGCGCTCGGCCTCTGGCTGTACCATATCCCGCAGATGAGCGGGGTCGCGATCCCCCACGGGCTCATCGAGCGGCTGATCCGCGACTTTCCGGATACCGTTCTCGGCATCAAGGACAGCTCCGGTGACTGGGACAATACCGCTGCCATTCTCGAGCGGTTCCCGGGCTTTCGCGTGTTTCCCAGCTCCGAGGGTGTTCTCGTGAAAGCGCATGGGCTCGGCGCCGTCGGCTGCATCACGGCTTCGGGCAACATCAACCCGGCCGCGATCCGCGCCCTGCATGACGCGCTCGGCACGCCGGAGGCGGCGGCGATGCAGGGCGATGTGGCCAAGGTGCGCGAAATCTTCGGGCAGTACCCGCTGATTCCCGCGGCGAAGGCGGTTATCGCGGCGGAGACCGGGGATTCGCGTTTCGCGACGCTGCGGTTGCCGCTGCAGCCTCTCGCCGCCGCGCAGACCGATGCGCTGCGTGCGTCGCTCGGCGCGGCGGGCTGGCGGATGCCGCCTGGTCTCGCCTGAGCCGTCAGGCCCCGAGATACTGCGCGACGAGCGTGTCGGGAAGCCGGGCTTGCGCGCGGGCAAGGACCGGCGCGGCCGCGGCGCGAAACGCATCGCGGTCGAGTTCGGGTTCCGCCGTGATCCGCACACCGGCCTGCCGGAGTGTCGCGAGCGCGGCGGTCTCCTCCTCATCCGCCCGGCGGCGCTGCAGGGACGTGGCCGCGCGGGATGCCGCCGCGAGGGTGTCGCGTTGGGCGGGGGCGAGCGCGTCGAGAAACCCGGCATGCGCCACGAGCAGGATCACGCCATGGAAATGCCGCGTCAGCGCGACATGGCCGTGATGGTGGTGCAGATCGAAGCTCACGGTGTTGGTGAGCGGGTTCTCCTGCGCATCGACACGTCCCTCGGCGACCGCGGCGCGCAGCTCGGCGACATCGGTCACCAGCGGCTCGAAGCCGAGAGCCGCCATGGTCTCGACATAGATCGGGTTGTCGAGCGTGCGCAGTTTCAGTCCCCGGCAATCTCGCGGATGCCGCAGCGGCCCCGTGCGGCTTGTAATGTGGCGAAAACCGTTGTCCCAGAAGCCGAGCACCCGAAGCCCGGTCTGCCGGGCGATCTCGTCGCGCAGCCGCATCCCGACCGTGCCATCGAGCGCCGCGTGTGCGCGCGCGCGCTCCGGCGCGCAGAACGGCAGATCGAGGACGCCCAGCTCCGGCACACGCGCCGTCAGGTAGCCCGATGCCATGTATCCGATCTGGACGCTGCCGGCCTCCAGGTCGGTGAACAGGCCCTGTGCGCGGCCCCCCGCGGCGGTGACGTCGGCGCACAGGTCATGCGGCGGCAGCGCGCTCAACGGGTCCGCGGCCGCGAGCGCCGCACAGAGCCTCTGCAGAGCTTCGGTGTTGATCGAGGCCGGCCCCTGATAGCCGGCGATCCTGATGCGCGCAGTCATGCCGTGCCCGACATCGCTGGTGCCGGAGCGGGGTCGGGTGCGGCGACCTCGCCCAGCCGCTGCGCCTCGGCACGGAGCAGCCCGACGAAGTGCGTGGCGTGCGCCGGCGGCCGACAGCGGGCCGGTTCGATCAGCGCCAGGTCGAGCATCAGCGGCGGATCCATGATCGGGTTCACGCTGAGCCGACGCTGCTCCCGTGCCATCACGATTGCCGGCAGGATTGTCATCCAGTCACTGCGTGCGACGAAGTCGAGCGTTCCGAGCACCGTGTCGAGCTCCTGGATGTGTCCGACCGCGATCCCGCCGGAGGCGCAATAGGCATCGATGGCCCGGCGCCGCGGATTGCCGGCGCCGGGCAGCATCAGGTCGAGCGCGTCGAGATCGTGCAGCCGCACCGGTTCGCCCGGGCGGACGCCGCGCAGCCCGCGCGAGACGAGCGCCTCCGGGGTCCGCAGGAAGGGCCGCGCGCGAATTCCGACGCAGTCGCATTGCGCCGGCACGATCGCGAAATCGAGCGCGCCGGCGCGCACCATCGCGGCGAGCGTCGTCCCGTACCCCTCGGTGACGCGCACGCTGACATTGGGCGCGTCCTCCATGAAGGCCGCGAGCGCCGGGGCGAGCGCGGCGCTGGTCAGCGTGGGCATCAACCCGATGCGCAACTGCCCCGCCGACCCGCCGCGAAAGCGCGCCATTTCGCCATGCGCATCGGCGTGCGTGCGCAGGACGCGCAAGCAGCTGCGATAGAAGCTCCCCGCCGCCGGCGTCGGGGTGACGCCGACGCGCTCGCGCAGGAAGAGCCGCACGCCGAGCAGTTGCTCGAGGTTGCGCATGTGCTGCGAGACGCCGGACTGGGTCGTGTTCTCGCGCCGCGCGGCGGCGGTGAAGGAGCGCTCTTCATAGGCCGCGACGAAAAGCGCCATGTCGCGAAGGCTGCACTGCATTTCCGTCTCCCCGTGCCGGCCGACCGTCGATGCCCGCGACGTTCCAGCATTGCAGCGAGCGGCTCCGACTGAATATCAGATTATGATTGCATGGCGTGCTTTCGAAGGCAATCAGGTCAGGCCGGCGCGGCGTGAGTTGTCGATAGATCCCTCAATGGAAATGATTTATCCGTGTCAGAAAGGAATTGTCATCCGATCAACACAGAAAGGATTGACAGCTTGACATCGCTTTGTGATATCTCAATGACCTTGGCCAACCGGGCGATGCGCGGGGGCGAGGGGCGCCGGATACCCGGTGTCAGGGGGAGCACATGACCGCAATCGCCATCGTCGGCATGGGTTGGTGGGGCCGGACGATCGCTGCGCAGGCGCGCGAAAGCGAATTTCTGGAGCCCGTGCTCGTCGTCGAGCCCGATCCGCAGGCGCGTGCCGCGGCGGAGGCGATGGGGCTTCGCGTCGCCGATCGCTTCGAGGCGGCGCTCGAGGATCCGCATGTCGAAGCCGTCGTGCTGTGCTCGCCGCACAAGTTCCACGCCGAGCAGATTGCCGCCGCCGCCGAGGCGGGTCGGCATGTCTTCTGCGAAAAGCCGCTGTGCACGACGCGGCGCGAGGTCGAGACCGCGATCGCCGCGGTTGAGCGCGCCGGCGTTGTTCTCGGAATCGGTCACGAACGTCGCTTCGAGCCCGCCATCATCGAGCTGCGCGCGCGGTTCGCACGCGGTGAGTTCGGTGAGATCCTCAATATCGAGGGCAATTTCAGCCAGGACAAGTTCCTCGCCCTTCCGCGCGACAATTGGCGGTTTTCGCCCGTGGACGCGCCGGCCGGGCCGCTCTCGGCGACGGGCATTCATCTCGTCGATCTTTCGATCGCGCTTCTCGGTCGCCCGCGCGAGGTCTGGGCCCGCCTCGCCACGCGCGGCTCCGACTTCGCCAATGGCGACACGCTGTCGATCACGCTCGGCTTCGAGAACGGCGCGTCGGCGACGCTGACGGCGCTGCTGGCGACGCCGTTCATCGGGCGCTTCGCGGTGTTCGGCGCGCAGGGTTGGGTCGAGGTGCGAGACCGCGCCCACCCCGAGAGCCCCGCGGGCTGGGATGTCCTCGATGTGCTGCGTGGCAGCCGGCCGACAAGCCGCTTCTTTGCGCCGCATCCTGTGGTGCGCGACAATCTCGATGCCTTTGCGCAAGCGGTGCGCGGGGTCGCGCCCTATCCCGTGACCCATGACGAGATGCTCGCGAATGTGCGCAGCTTCGAGGCCATTATCCGTTCCACGGCGAGCGGCGGGATCGAACCCGTATGACCGAGGCGACCCGGCATACCGCGGCGCCAGCGCCGGGAGCATAGATCGGTTTCGTGGGGCTCGGTGTGCTCGGCTCGGCGGTGGCGGCGAACATCGTCGCGGGGGGCTTTGCGGTGCGCGGTTTCGACCCGGACCCGAAGGCGCGCGCCCGCGCCGAAGGCGATGGGGTTGCGCCGGCGGCGGAGCTTTCCGAACTCGCCGCCGCGTGCCCGGTGATCTTCACCTGCCTGCCGGGCGCCGGCGCGCTCGCCGAAGTGAGCCGGGCGCTCGCGACCGCGCCGCCGCCGCGGGGCGGTCAGATCGTCGTCGAGATGTCCACCCTCGCGGTTGCCGACAAGGAGGCCGCGCGCGACATCCTCGCCGAGGGCGGGCGGACTGTTCTCGAATGCCCGGTGAGTGGCAACCGCATCATGGCGCTCGCGCGCGGGCTGACGGCGTTCTGCTCGGGCGAGGAGGCCGGTTTCGCGGCGATCCGCCCCGTGCTGGAGACCTTCTGCAGGAAGACGCATTTTGTCGGCCCCTTCGGACACGGCTCCAAGACCAAGTTCTGCGGCAACATCCTCAATCTCGTTCATAATACCGTCGCGGCCGAAGCCATGGTGCTGGCGATGAAGTCGGGCCTTGATCCGGAGATGTTTCACGAGGTGATATCGGGAAGCGGCTCGAGTTCGGCGATGTTCGAAGTGCGCGGGCGGCTGATGGTGGAAAACGACTATGCCCGCGAGGGGATGAATTTTTCGGTCCCGCTCAAGGATGCGCCGATCATCGCCGAGCACGCGGCGCGGATGGGGGTGCCGATCCCGCTCTACCAGCTCGCCGTGCAGTATTACCACGCCGCCAACGCGCAGGGGCTCGCCCATCTCGACGCCGCTGCGGTCTGCCGGGTGATGGAGCGCGCGGCCGGCTGTGAGCGGCCGCACGGCGAGGGGAGTGCATGACGCGCCGGCGGCCGACCCCGCGCTCCGCAGCCGGCCGGCCCGGCGGCGGGATGGAAGGGTGCGGGCGTGATTCTGGAGCTTCTCGCGGTGAGCGCGCCGGTCTTCGTGATCGTGGCGATCGGGCTCGTCTGGGCACGCCTCGCGCTGCCCTTCGACATGGACACGATCGGGTCCGTGGTGCTGCGTATCGGCACGCCCTGCCTGATCTTCTCGACCCTGACGAGCGCGCAGATCCGGGTGACGGAGGTCGGCGAGATGGCGCTCGCGGCGGCGGGCGCGATCGCGGTCTCGACTGTGATCGGCGTGGCGGTGCTGCGGCTGCTCGACATGCCGCTGCACACCTATCTGCTCACGGCGATGCACGGAAACTCGGGCAATATGGGGTTGCCGCTGGCGGCGATGGCGTTCGGCGTCGAGGGCCTGGCGCTGGCCATTGCGTATTTTCTCGTGGTGTCGATCTCCCAGAACACGCTCGGGCTGGTGATCAGCGCCGGGCGTTTCGATCCGCGCGCGCTCCTGCGCCAGCCGGTGATCCATGCCAGCGCGGTCACGGTGATCGTGCTGGTCTTCGACTGGTCGGTGCCGGGCTGGATCGGGCGGACCACGGAGCTTCTCGCGGGGCTGGTGATCCCGGCGATGCTGCTGTTGCTCGGGTTGTCGCTGGCGCGGTTGAAGGTGGCGGATCTCAGGGTGGCGGTGGGGATGTCGGCGCTGCGCTTCGCGGCCGGGGCCGGCGGCGCGCTCGCGATCATCGCGGCACTCGGCTTGCACGGGGCTCAGGCCGGGGTCGTCTGGATCATGGCGACAATGTCGGCGGCGGTCATCAACATGATCTTCGCGGAGCGTTTCGCCCGCGCACCCGAGCGGATCGCGGGAGTCATCGTTGTCTCGACGATGCTCACCCTCGCAGGGCTGCCCGGCATCGTCTGGGTCGCGTTGCGTCTCGCAGGCGCTGCGTAAACGCGCCGAGCAAGGGGGTCCGGGCATGAGCGACGGCAGCGATCCGGCCGCGCCAGCGCGGAGGGCGAACTTCAACACGGTGATTGCGCTGGGTGCGGTCGTGTTCGGCGCGCTGATCTTTTTCCTGACCCCCTATCAGGTCGCAGAGCCGCCGACCCTGTTCGGGCGCAGCACCTCCGGCATCAGCCCGCAGCTGTTCCCGCGGATCGCGGGGGCAGGGTTCATGATCTTCGGCGGGGTGCTCGCCCTTGCGAGCCTTCGCATGCACGAGACCAACACCTTCGCGGAGCTGCCATTGGGCGGCTATGTGAACGTGGCGGTCGTTGTCGTGATCATGCTGACCTATGTGACGCTGCTGCGGCCGGTGGGCTTCGTCGTCTCGAGCGCCTTCGCCGCGACGGCCATCTCGCTCTATTACGGATCGCGCAGCATCTTCGGCATCGGCTTCGTCGGGCTCGCAGCACCGCTCACGATCTACCTGCTGTTCACACGCATGCTCGGTGTGTCCCTGCCGGGCTTTCCCTGGGGGTGAGCGATGCTCGACGTCTTTATCGAAGCCGCGATGATGCTGATGCGCTTCGATGTGGTGTTCGTGATCGCGGCGGGGCTCACCCTGGGTATGATGGTCGGCGCGTTGCCGGGCTTCAATACCGTGATGGCGATGGCGATCGTGTTGCCGATCTCCTTTTTCATGGAACCGATTCTCGGCATCCCGTTCCTCATCGGGGTCTACAAGGGCGGCATCTATGGCGGTTCGATTCCGGCGATCCTGGTGAACATACCGGGCACGGGCGCCTCCGTCGCGACGACTCTGGACGGCCCCGCGATGACCCGCAAGGGGCAGTCGCGCAAGGCGCTCGAGGTGGCGCTCGTGGCTTCGGCGGTGGCCGATTTCCTGTCGTCGTCGGTGACGATCCTGGTGATCGGGTTCGTCGCGGTGATCGCGCTGATGATCGGGCCGCCCGAGATCGCCGCGATCCTGATGCTCAGCCTGCTGGTGATCGTGGTGTCGAGTTCGGGCGTGTTCGCCAAGGGCATGCTGATGCTGTTTGCGGGCATGTTCATCGCGATGATCGGGCAGGATCCGATCGGGGCGATCCCGCGCTTCGATTTCGGCATTCACGCGCTGCGCGCGGGCATCGACCTGCTGCCGCTCATCATCGGTCTGTTCGCGATCCCCGAGATCCTCATGGCCATCGAGCGCCGGCGCGCGAATTTCGTCGAGACCGGCGGCGCGCGCCCCGAGGGCGAGCGGCTGCGCTGGCCCGAGCTGATGCGCTGCCGGCGCACGATACTGCGATCGACGGCGCTGGGCGGCTCGATCGGCATGATCCCCGGCGTCGGGCAGGTGGTGGCCGCCTTCATGGGCTACTCCGCCGCCAAGAGCGCGGCGACCGACTCGAGCACCTTCGGCAAGGGGGAGATCGAGGGCGTCGCGGCGCCGGAGGCCGCCAACAACGCCGTCAACGGGCCGACCATGGTGCCGCTGCTGACGCTCGGGATTCCGGGCGACAACATCACCGCGATCATGCTCGGCGCCTTCGTCGCCCAGGGCCTGCGCCCCGGGCCGCAGCTGTTTCAGGACCAGGGCGTGCTGCTCTACGCGATCCTGCTGTCGATGCTGATCGCCTGTATCTTGCTGCTGATCATCGGCTATGCCCTGATCCCGCTCTTCGCGCGGGTGGTGGGGATCAACAAGGCATATCTGGTGCCGCTGATGCTGCTTTTCGCTGTGGCGGGCACCTATGTCTATCGGTCCAACCCGATGGACCTCTATTTCATGACGGCGTTCGGACTGTTCGGATACGCGGCGCGCAAGCTGCATTTCGACGTCACGCCGATGGTCATGGGCTTCATCCTGCTGCCGCCGCTGGAATACGCGATCGGTCAGACGATGCTGCTGTCGCGGGACAATCTGCTGCTGTATCTCTTGAGTTCGCGCCCGATCACCGTGGCGGTTCTCGTGCTGATGCCGATCCTGATCTTCTGGATCGCCCGGCGCCAGAGGCAGCAGGCCCGCAGGATCGAACGCGCCGTCGCGGCGCGCACCGAAACGGATCGCCCGGACCCGTCATGAGGGCCCGGGAGGTGCGTGCAACCCAGCATGGAGGAGAAGAAGAATGACAGGATTGACACGACGGTCCCTCGGGCTCGCGCTCGGAGCGGCGGCGGCGCTCGGTATCGCCGCAGGTCCCGCAGCGGCGCAGGATTACCCAAATCAGCCGATCACGATGATCATCCCGCTCGGCGCGGGGGGGTCCCACGATCTCAACGCGCGGGTGATCACGTCGGTGATCCCGGGCATCATCGGCCAGCCGATGGTGGTCCAGCTCACACCCGGCGCAGGCGGTCAGACCGGCACCGCCGCCGCCGCCCAGGAGGCCGCGGACGGCTATACGCTGCTGTTCACCCACAACTTCATCGATCAGCTGCAGCAGTTCGTGACCGATCTGCCCTACGATCCGAACGAGGATTTCGTCTCGATCGCGCGGGTCAACACGGCGCAGCCGATCATGGTGGTGCGCGATGACAGCCCGTTCGAGACCTTCGAGGATCTCGTCACCTATGCGCAGGAGAACCCCGGCGAGCTGCAATTCGGCCACAGCGGCAATTGGGGTGCGTTCATGGTGCCGGGCCTCGCGCTGATGCAGGAGGCGGGCTTCGATGCGCGGCTCGTACCCTACCAGGGCGGCGGGCCGGTGATCCAGGGGCTGCTGGCGGGCGATATCGACTACACCTTCGCCTTCCCGTCGGTGCTCGAGGGGCAGGACGATCTGCGCCCGCTCATGGTCGTGGGCGAGGACGCGATCATCGAGGGCTTGCCGACATCCTCCGAGCTCGGCTACGACGTGGTCTCCGAGATCGGCATCATGCACCGCTCGGTGCTCGTGCATGCCGACACCCCGCCCGAGCGCATCGAGGTTCTGCGCGAGGCCTTTGCCGAGCTGAACGAGGACGAGACCTTCCAGACCCTGATGAGCCGGCTCGGGGAGAACACGCTGCATGTCGACGGCCCCGAGTTCGACGAGATGCGCCGCCAGCAGGCGCGCGACTACGAGGAGCTGGTGGCCGGCTTCGAGTGATCCGAAACGCCGCGGGGCGGGCGCAGCGCGTCCGCCCCGGTCACGCGCCCTCGGGCGGTCGCGCAGCGAGCGCGTCGTAAGCCGGGTAAAGGCGCGTGAAATCGGCCTGCGGATCGCCCGCGTTACAGGCGCGGCGCAACAGCTCGGCGGTGAGCGCGACATAGGCCGCGGGCTGGCCGAGCTCGGCGAAATGCGTCTCGGCCATGGCCAGGTCCTTGGCGAGGTTGCTGACGCTGGAGCGGCCGTCGTAACTCTGCGACACGAGGTGATCGGGAAACCGCCGCTCGCTGACGAAGCTGCGCGCGTTTCCGGCATTGAGGACGGCCACGGCATCCTCGAGCGCGATCCCGGCTTTCTGCGCCGCGCGGCAACCTTCGGCGGTGGCGAGGAAGATCGTGTGACAGATCATGTTGTGCACGAGCTTCATGCTGTGGCCGGCCCCCTCGGGACCGACATGGAAGAGCCGTGCGGCGAACCCGTCGAGCACCGGGCGCGCGCGCGCGAGCGTGTCGGCATCGCCCCCGATCATCAGCGTGAGCCGCCCCTGCGCCGCCCCGGACGCGCCGCCGGTCATGCCCGCGTCGAGATAGCCGTGCCCCGCCGCGCGGGCCGCGGCGGCGAGCGCGCGGCTGCGCTCGGGGGCCGATGTCGTCAGATCGACGAAGACCGTGCCGCGCCGGGCGCACGCGAAAAGCCCGTCCGGCCCCTCTGCGAGTGCGGCGATCTCGTCGCTGCCCGGCACCGCGAACAGCACCGTGTCCGCCGCGGCGAGCGCGCCGGGCGATGCGACCGCGACCGCGTCGGGCAGGCCCGCCGCCGCGACGGCGCCGGGCGCCGGGTCCCACGCCGCCGCCAGCAGGCCGGCCCCGGCAAGATTGGCGGCGATGCCTCGGCCCATGTTGCCGAGCCCCGCCACCGCGGCGTGCGGCGCGCTCACAGCTTGCCTTTCGCCTGCATGTCCGCAAGCTCGGCGAGCGCGCTGTTGCTCAGCGGCAGATCCACGGGCGCGTTGCGCTCGGCCGAGAGGTCCGCCGCGCGGTAGCTCTCCATCACCAGGCGCGCATGCTCCGGTGCGACCATCACCGGCCGGTCGAGCAGCACACTTTCGAGAAAATGCAGCGTCTCCGGCCCCATCTGCCCGGCGAAGATGTGATCGACATGCTCGCCCGGCATCGTCGACATCGGGGTGCGCGTGCCGCCCTGCATGGTGTTGAGCCACTTGTCGCGATGCGTGTCGTCGAGCATCAGCGCCCCTTCCGTGCCGGTGATCTCGATCCAGGTGGCGCAGAAATTCGGATAGCTCGGCGGCAGGTTCCATCCGCCCCCGATCACGACGAGCGTGCCGTCATCCATCGTCACGGTCGTCCACATGCAGTCATAGGAGCCGTTGACATCGGCCATGCAGCCATACGCCCCCTGCGCATAGACCCGCACCGGACGCGCCGGCTCCAGCATCCAGAAGACGAAGTCCAGATCATGCGTCGACTCCATCGCCGCCGGCGACAGCCGCACCCGGCTCGCTATCTTCTTGCCGAGCGTGCGCGAAAGATGCCGGCTCACCATCACGTTGACGGGCTTGCCGATCGCGCCCTCGGCGATCTGCTTCTTGGCGTAGGCGATCTTGGTGTTGAAGCGCTGAGAGTAGCCGATGGTGAACTTCACGTCATGGTGGTGTGACAGCTGGATGAGCTCGTCGGCCTCGGAGAACTCGATCGCGAGGGGCTTTTCGAGAAGCACATGCTTGCCGGCCTTGAGACAGTCGCGCGCGATGGGGTAATGGGTGCTCTCCGGCGTCGTCGAGATATACACGACCGAAATCGCCTCATTGCCGACGATGTCGTGGTAGTCCTGCGTGGCGGTGGCCGGGCCGGTCGCCGCGCGCATTTCCTCGAGCCGCTCGGGGCGGATTTCGCAGATATGCAGCTTGTCCACTAGCGCCGAATCCGCCAGCGTCTGCGCCCGGATGCCGCCGCACCAGCCCGTCCCGATGACGGCCACCTCAACCTGTTTCACGTCGTTTCCTCCCGATTCATGGCCGCCGCATCCCGAAGGATCGACCCGCGAAATTGCTAGCGCAGTGGGCGCGATCGGTGGAATCATTTCACGCGTCACCTCCGATCGGCCCGCGTGATGGCCCGTGGCGCCTCATCGTCCGGATTGATGATCCGCACCATGAAATATGATTTCTGCACCGGCGGCGTAGCGCCTATAACGTGTGGGACCGGGCGGTCTTGCCCCGGTGTGGCGACGGGAGGAAACATGGTTCTGGAGGTCGCGCGAATCCGGATCGCGCACGGCGCCGAAGCGGCGTTCGAGGCGGCGGTGGCCGAGGCCGCCCCGCTGTTTCGCCGCGCGCGGGGCTGTCGGTCGATGGCGCTGCGCAGGTCGGTGGAGGCGCCGGACTGCTATGTCCTGATCGTGGACTGGGCCACGCTCGAGGATCACACCGAGGGGTTCCGAAACTCCAGGGATTTCGAGGCCTGGCGCGCGCTCGTCTCGCCGCATTTTGCCGCCCCGCCCGAGGTCGAGCATCTCGACGCGGTCGCGGAACACTTCTGAGCCCGCAGGGCCGGCCGAGCGGCGCGTCCAAGGGAGGACCCTCAGCATGACGACGACAGCATCCGCGCGCGTGCCCGCCGCCGAGGTCGCGGCCTTCATCGCGCGAGTCCTCGAAGCCGAAGGGCTGCCCGCCGACGATGCCCGCAATGTGGGCGAACTGATGGTCGAGGCGGACATGCTGGGCGGGGACGGTCACGGCATCTTCCGGCTGCCGCGCTATGTCGAGCGGCTGCGCGCCGGCGGATTCAATCCGCGCCCGAAAATCAGTGTCGATCGGGCGAAGGGCGCGATGGCGCTCGTCGATGGCGACAACGCCTTTGGCCATCTCGTGATGAAGCGCTGCGCCGGGGAGGCGATCGCGCGCGCACGCGAGCACGGTGTCGGCTGGGTCGGGGCGCATCACAGCAACCACGCCGGCGCGGCTGCGGTCTATGCGGCAATGCCGATGGCCGAGGACATGATCGGCCTCTATGTCGCGGTCGGCAACGCCAATCACATGGCGCCCTGGGGCGGGATCGATCTGCTGCTGAGCACCAACCCGATCGCGGTCGCGATCCCGGCGGTCGAGCAGCCGATCGTGCTCGACATGGCCACCACCGTCGCGGCCTATGGCAAGGTCAAGCTCGCCGCGCAGCGCGGCGAGTCCATGCCCGAGGGCTGGATGATCGACCGCGACGGCAACCCGCTCACCGATCCGAACCGTGCCGAGGGTGGATCGTTGCTACCCATCGGCGGTCCGAAGGGGTACGGCCTGTCGCTGGTCTTCGGGTTGCTCGCCGGGACGCTCAACGGCGCGGCGATGGGGCGCGATGTCATCGACTACAACGCCGACGACGACTCCGTGACCAACACCGGGCAGTTCATCGTGGCGATCGACATCGGGGCCTTCCGGGATCTCGACGGACTCAAGGCCGATGTTGACCGTATCGGCGCCGAGATGAAGAGTGCGCAGCTGCGCCCCGGTTACGACGGCATCCGGTTGCCCGGCGAGCGCGCGAGAGCCGAGCGGGCGCGCCGCAAGGCCGAGGGACTCCCGGTCGCCCATGCGCTGCGCGACAAGCTCGACGCTCTGGCGCGCGATGCGGGGGTGCCGCCGCTCTAGGCACGGCCTGTCTGTGGGCACAAGCGAGAGGACGAATGCCATGACCGCCAAGAACGCCATGGTGCGCACGCTCGCCGCGATCGACCGTTTCGATCGGGGCGGCGGCGTGGTCACCCGGCTCTTCTGCAATGAGGGGATCTGCGGGGCGGAGGTTACGACGGGGACGACGACGATCCCGCCGGGTCGCAGTGTCGCGCCGCATCATCACAATTGTGATGAGCAGATCGTGATCCTTCAGGGGCACGCCGAAGCCGAGTTCGGCGGTGCGCGCCATCCGATCGGGCCGATGGAAGTCGCCTATATTCCGGCTGGCGAGACGCATTGCTTTCACAATGTCGGCGACGAACCGGTGCTGATGCTGTTCATCTACGATGCCGGCGAGGTGACGCGCACCTTCGCGCAGACGGGTGAGACGGTGGTGCATCTCGGATCCGGGGATCGCGCCCAACCCGGCGGTTGACTCCGGAGCGCCGGCGCCGCGCATCCGTTCGTGTCCGCGAATGGTGCAGTCGCGCGGTCGGTCGGGGTCCGCCAGCTGATCCGTGCTCTGGTCACCGCTGCGCGCATGGGCTATCTGCCCGGCCAGACACAGGGGTTCTTGACCATGACCTACGAGACGCCGGGGCCGGCGGAGCAGAGTTTCGCGGATGCGATCGCACCCGTCGAGGAGATCATCGAGGATGCCCGCAACGGCCGGATGTTCATCCTTGTCGATCACGAGGATCGCGAGAACGAGGGCGACCTCGTCATCCCCGCGCAGATGGCGACACCCGAGGCGATCAATTTCATGGCGACCTATGGTCGCGGACTGATCTGCCTCGCCCTGCCGCGCGCGCGGATCGATGCGCTCGGCCTGGAACTGATGTCCACGAAGAACTCCTCGCGCCACGAGACGGCCTTCACGGTCTCCATCGAGGCGCGCGAGGGGGTCACGACGGGTATCTCGGCGCATGACCGCGCGCTTACCGTGGCCACCGCGATCGATCCCGCGAAGGGACGTGCCGACATCGCCACACCCGGCCATGTCTTTCCGCTACGCGCGCGCGAAGGCGGCGTTCTGGTGCGCGCGGGGCACACCGAGGCCGCGGTCGATGTGGCGCGGCTGGCGGGGCTCAACGCGTCCGGGGTGATCTGCGAGATCATGAAGGAAGACGGCACCATGGCGCGGCTGCCCGATCTGATCGCCTTCGCACAGATGCACGGGCTCAGGATCGGGACGATCTCGGACCTGATCGCCTATCGCCGCCGGCACGACAACCTCGTCAAGGAGACGGCTGTGCGCCCGGTGCAGTCGCTCTATGGCGGCGACTGGCTGATGCGGGTGTTTCGCGACGAGACGCATGGCGCCGAACACATCGCGCTGACCAAGGGCGCGCTATCGGGTGATGCGCCGGTGCCGGTGCGGATGCATGCGCTCAACCCGCTCGAGGATGTGCTCGGGCTCGGCACGCACGGGCCAGAGCTGCCCGCCGCGATGCGGCTCATCGCCGCGGAGGGGCGCGGCGTGGTGGTGCTCTTGCGTGACACGATGCAGATGGAGCTCGACGAGGGCGGCGAGTCGGCCTCGCCGGGCAAGCTGCGTCAATACGGGCTCGGCGCGCAGATCCTTGCCGCGCTCGGGCTGCACCAGCTCGAGCTCGTGACCAATTCGCCGCCGCCCAAGGTGATCGGCCTCGACGCCTACGGCCTCTCGATCGTGGGCACGCGCCCCATCCCCAAGGAGTAACCCATGGCCGAACAGGACACCCGTCACACGCTGACGCTGCCGCAGTTCGACAAGCCGGTCTCGCTGCTTTTCGTGGTGGCACCCTATTACAAGGACATCGCCGACGATCTGATCGCCGGGGCCACGGCGACGGCCGAGCGCGCCGGCGCGCGCTGGGAGATCGCCGAGGTGCCGGGGGCGCTGGAGATCCCGACGGCGGTGCGCCTCGCGCATCGGCAGGCGGATTTCGACGGCTACGCTGCGCTGGGCTGCGTGATCCGGGGCGAGACGACGCATTACGAGACCGTGTGCAACGACAGCGCGCGCGGCCTCACGCTGCTCGGGCTCGACGGCGCCTGCATCGGCAACGCGATCCTGACGGTGGAAAACCGCGAGCAGGCCGTGCTGCGCGCCGATCCCGCGCGCGGCGACAAGGGCGGTGGCGCGGCGGCGGCGGCGCTGCACCTGATCGCGCTGTCGCGCGGCTGGGCCAACCGCACCCGTGGCATCGGCTTTCGCGCCCCTGACGAGGCCGACCGATGACGCCCGCGCGCGCGGCCCATTCCGAGCGCTCCGCCGCGCGGTTCTATGCCGTACAGGCGCTGTTCCAGATGGAAGCCGGGGGTCAGACCGTGGAGTCCGTGCGCCGCGAGTTCGAGGATTGGCGCATCGGCGCGATCGTCGATGGCGAGGAGATGGTCGAGGCCGACATCCCCCTGTTTCGCCGCCTCATCGATGACGCCGTCAACTGGCAGGCGCGCATCGACAAGCTCACCGATCACGCGCTGATGAAGGCCTGGCCGCTGGCGCGCATCGACCCGACGCTGCGCGCGCTGTTTCGCGCCGCCGGCGCCGAGCTCATGCACCAGTCCACGCCGCCGCGCGTGGTGATCAACGAATTCGTGGAGATCGCCAAGGCGTTCTTCCCCGAGGGCCGCGAGCCGCAACTCGTCAACGCCGTTCTCGACCACATGGCGCATGACGCCAAGCCCGACGCCTTCTGAGTTCAGCGCAGCCCGAGCCCGAGCCGCATCATCGCCCGCCGCAGCGGCGGCATCCCGTGCATCACCCCGAGCGCGGCGGCGCGCGCATCGCGAAGCGGGCGCGGTGACAGGATCGCGGCGCGGTTGAGCATGTCCACGCCGCCCACGCGCACCGGCACCTCGATCGCGCGGCGGCGCTCATAGGTGTCGAGCATCGCGGTGTCCCCGAGCGTCTCGGGCCGCGCGCGTGCAAGCTCCAGCAGGATCGCAAGATCGGCGAGGCTCATGTTGAGCCCCTGCGCGCCGATCGGCGGGACGACGTGCGCCGCCTCCGCCATCAGCGCCGTGCGCTGTGCGGTAAAGCGGCGCGCGATCTGCGAGATGATCGGCCAGACCGTGAGTTGCGAGGCGCGGGTGAGCGGGCCGAGCACGCCGCAGGACCGCGCCGTCATCGCCGCGTCGAAATCGGCATCGCAGAGCCCGCGCAGCCGCCGGATCTCCGGGCCGCGTTCCATCCACACGACCGCCGAGGCGGGCACCCCGTTCTGATCGGGCAGCGGCACCAGCGTGAAGGGTCCGCCCGACAGGTGGATCTCGGTCGAGACATTGTCATGGGCCTGCGGATGCGTGACCGCGAAGGCCAGCGCCTTCTGCCCGTAGCGCGCCGTGCGCACACCGATGCCCGCCGCCTCGCGCACCGGCGAGGCGCGTCCATCGGCCCCGACGAGCAGGCGCGTGGCGACACGGGTGCCCTCCGACAGCCGCACCAGCGCCGTCTCGGCGCGGGTCGTCACCCCGGAAAAACCGGTCCCGGGGCGGAAATCGACCGTCGGGAGATCGCGCAGCCGGGCCACGAGTTCACGCCGCAGGAGCCAGTTGGGCAGGTTCCATCCAAAGGGCTGGTCGGAGATTTCCGCGGCGTCGAAATCATGCGTGGCGCGCGGCGCGGGCGGGTCGCCGACCGCGTCGATGAGGCGCATCACCTGCAGCGCCGTGGCCTCCGGGGCGAGCCTGTCCCAGACCCCCGCCGCTCGCAGGAGCGCCACGGCCGGTTGCAGGAAGGCCGTGCTGCGCAGATCGGCGCCATCGGCTTGCGCATCCGTCACCGGCGGCGTCGGATCGACGCAGAGGACCCGAAACCCCTCCGCCCCGAAGGCCGCGGCCGCGATCAGCCCCGCGACACCGCCGCCGGAGACCAGGATATCGGTCTGCTCACGCCCCATCGCGGTGCATCCTAGCCGGCAATACGTTACAGTCCAGCGCGCTCATCCCGTCGTCATCAGGACGATCGTGAAAAACACGAGAGGCGTGGCAATGAGCGCCCCGATCGTCAGCGCGGGCAGGCCCCAGGTCATCGCCGCGATGATCGCCAGACTCGCGACCGCGACGAGCAGATACCAGACATTGTCCGAATCCCCCTCCATCAGATCGCGCGCGATCCAGCCGATCACCGGGATTGCGAAAAAAGCGCGTTGCAGTCTCGTGTATTGCGCCATGGCGGTCCTCTATCCTTGCCGACGAGCTATGCCCGCATCGCGATCCGCGCAACAGCGCGCATTGCCGCATCATGCGGTCAGCCGCGCGAGGAATCTGCTCAGATCGTCGGTGTGGTGGTCGATATGGGGACCCGGTGCGGGCTCGGGCGCGACATGGACGGTGCGCATGCCGAGCGCGTGCGGCGCGCGCAGATTGCGCGGATCGTCCTCGAACATCGCCGCGTGCGACGGGGTGAGGCCATCGGCGGCGAACACGGTGTCGAAGGCGGCGGGCTCGGGCTTGGGCCGGTAGCCGGCATCTTCGACGCCGTACACCGCGTCGAACAGCCCGTCGAGCCCGCGCGCGGCGATGACGCGCGCGGCATAGGGCGCGCTGCCATTGGTGTAGACGATGCGCCGCCCGGGCAGCGCGGCGATACGCGCGGCGAGGTCGGGATCGGGCAGAAGGACGCTGAAATCGATGTCGTGAACCTGCGCGAGATAGGGATCCGGCGCGATGCCGTGCTCGGCCATGAGCCCCGCCAGCGTCGTCCCGTAATCGGCCCAGTAGTGGCGGCGCAGGCGCTGCGCTTCGGCTGCGCTCACGCCGAGCGTATCGACGATGTAATCGGTCATGCGGGCCGCGACCTGCTCGAAGAGCCGGATCCCGGGCGGGTAGAGCGTCTGGTCGAGGTCGAAGACCCACTGCGTGACCGAGGAGAAATGCTGTTGCAGCATGCCGCGCAGATAGCGGCGATGCGCCCCCGGGGCAAGCGGCGGCCGTGCGGTCTTGCATCGGCGCCCGCGGCGGGCCTAGGCTTCGCCGTCCTGCCGGAGAGCCCGATGCCCGATCCCCGACCCCCGCACAGCGACGCCTATCACCTCATTCTCGAGGCGATCGACACCGGCGCCTACAAGCCCGGGGACCGGCTCGTCGAGTCCGAGCTCGCCGAGCGGTTCGGCATGTCGCGCACCCCGATCCGCGAGGCGCTGCAGCGGCTCGAGACGCAGTCGCTGCTGGCGCGGGACGGGCGCAGCCTGATCGTCGCCTCGCTCGATCACAACCAGCTCGCGGAGCTCTATGTCGTGCGCTCCGAGCTCGAGGGGCTGGCCGCGCGGCTCGCGGCGCGCCACGCCACCGACGAGGAGATCCGCGTGCTCGCGGCGATGGTCGAGGAGGATCGCGCGCTGCTCGCGGATCCGGTCGCGATGAGCCGCGCCAACCGGCGGTTTCACAAGCAGATCCACCTCGCCTCGCACAATCGCTACCTCGTGCAGCAGCTCGACCTCGTCTATCGCTCGATGGCGCTGCTGGCGACGACCTCGCTCGCCGCGGAAGGGCGCGGGGCCACCGCGCTGGCCGAGCACACCGCGATCGTCGAGGCGATCCGCGACGGCGATGCCGAGGGCGCATACGCCGCGCTCAAGCAGCACATCTCGCGCGCCTTCGAAACCCGGCTGCGCCAGGACGCCGGCGAGGCGGGGCGCCTCTGACGCGATCAGCGGCCGAAATCGTGCAGCCCGTGCGCTGTCTTGTCCCAGTAGAATGGCTTCGTGAGCAGCTCCCAAAGCGCCTTGTAGGCGGCGATCGCGCCGAGCGGGAAATACAGGTGCAGCATCGGCACCCATTTGCGCAGGAAGCGATGCTTCTCGCCCGACACGCCGAGAAACGCGATCGTCATGTTGACCAGCTCCGAGACGACGAAAAGCGTCGCCAAGCCGAGCATGAGCTCGGTCGAGACGACATCGCCGAGCGGGTGCCACAGCCCCAGCGCAACGAGCCAGAAGGACCACAACAGCGGTGCGAGCAGGTATTGAGACACCGTCGCGAGAAACACCACCTGCAGCCCAAGGACGCGCCACGCCCCGAGCGCGCGAAGCGTCGCGCGCGGTGTGCGCATGTGCACGATATAGGTGATCATGAAGCCCTTGAGCCAGCGCGAGCGCTGCTTGATCCAGGCGACCGGGCGGCAATTGGGCTCTTCCTGCGTGGTGGTCGAGATCACCTCGGTGCGGTAGCCGAAGCGCGCCAGCCGGATGCCGAGATCGGCATCCTCGGTGACGTTGTGCGCGTCCCAGCCGCCGACCTGCGCGATCACGTCGCGGCGCACGAACAGCGTCGTGCCCCCGAGCGGCAGCGCGAGACCCAGCCGCTGAATGCCGCGCAGCAGGATGCGAAACCATGCTGCGTATTCGATGGTAAAGCAGCGCGCGATCCAGTTCGTCGCGGGGTTGTAGAAGTCGAGTATGCCCTGCACGCAGCCGAGCTCGGGACCGCGGGCGTGGAAATGGCGCACGACGGTGTGGATCTGGTCGGGGTTGGGGGCGTCCTCGGCGTCATAGATGCCGACGATGCTCCCGCGCGCGAACAGCATCGCGTGATTGAGGGCGCGTGGCTTGGTGCGGATCGAGCCGTCGGGCACCGAAACGACCCGCATCCAGCCGGGAAGGTCGGCACACTCCAGCGCATCGCGGGTGGCGTGGTCATCGGCCTCGATGACGAGGATCACGTCGAGCAGGGCGCGCGGGTAGCGCAGGCGGCTGAGCCGCTCGACGAGCCGCGGTGCGATGTCCGGCTCACGGCACATCGGCACGAGGATCGAGACCGTGGGGAGCCGCGCGACGGTGACGTCCGGGGTTTCGCCAGCCCCGCGCGGGCTCGTCAGCCAGGCGATGGCTGCCGCGACGCGCAGCCCGACAAGCAAGAGCAGCGTCAGCGCCGTCCACACGACCAGCATCAGCATCAGCGTGCTCGGCGTGACGGCGAGCAGCAGCACGGCGACCGCGCCAACCCCGGCCGCGATCCAGCCGGCGGCGCGGGCGTTCCAGCGCCGGCAGCTGGCGGCGGCCGGCACCCGGGTTTCGGCATGGTGTGCAAGCGCGCGCCCGCGGGCGCGCAGCACCCCGGCCTCGAGCGCGGACGGGGCGATCACGGCCATGGCGACGGGGCCGAACATCGCCGTCAGACGGGCGCGATGGCTTTCGAATCGTCCCGGATGTGTCGTGGCGATCATCGTCGCATTGCCCATGCGACGCAGCGGCAGCAACCCGTCCTGCAGGCAGGTCTCCGGACCGAGTCGGTCGATCAGGACCGGGTCGGGCTCCAGCGCGGCGAGATCCACGGGCCGCGTGCCGAAACGCGCGGCGATCGCCTCGGTATAGTCGGCTTCGCCGATCAGCCCCTGACGCAGCAGTATATAGCGCAGCGGGGTGTCGTGACGCAGCTGTTCGGCGCGCACCTGAGTCACCTGGGCGGGCGTCAGCGATGCGCGTTGCAGCACGGCCCCATCGAGCGGGTCGAGCGTGCGCGGATGCGGGGTGTGCCGCCGCGCGGAAGCTGAGGCTGTGTGATCGTCGGTGCGCATCGACCGGCCGCCACCTCGGACAGGATGCGCGCAGCGTTGCAGTGTAGTGGTTAATTTCGGGTTAATCGCCGCGTCGGCACGCGCCGTGCCGTGCTCAGGCCGCGGACGCGCCGCCGCGGCGGATATGGCCGACGAAGCGGTCGAAAAGGTAGGTGCTGTCCTGCGGTCCGGGGCTCGCCTCGGGGTGATACTGCACCGAGAAGACCGGCGCGTCGGCCATCCGCAAGCCGCAATTCGAACCGTCGAACAGGCTGCGATGGGTTTCGATCACGCCATCGGGCAGCGTCTGACCGTCGACCGCGAAGCCGTGATTCATCGAGGTGATCTCGACCTTGCCGGTCTCCAGGTCCTTGACCGGGTGGTTGGCGCCGTGATGGCCGTGATTCATCTTCACGGTCCGCGCGCCGAGCGCGAGGCCGAGCATCTGATGCCCCAGACAGATGCCGAAAAGCGGCACGCCCCGCTCCAGAACCCCGCGGATCATCGGCACGGCGTATGCGCCCGTTGCCGCCGGGTCGCCGGGACCGTTGGACAGGAACACCCCCTCGGGGTCATGGGCAAGCACATCCGCGGCGGTGGCCGTCGCCGGCAGGACCGTCACCTCGCAGCCTGCGGAGGCGAGGCAGCGCAGGATGTTGCGCTTGGCGCCGTAATCGATCGCGACGACGCGGTGCCCCGGCGCGGTGCGGCGGGTATGCCCCTCGGGCCACTGCCAGCGCAGCTCGTCCCAGCGATAGGTCTGCGCACAGGTAACGTCGCGGGCCAGATCGCGCCCCTCGAGCCCCGCGAAGCCGCGCGCGCGCGCCACCAGCGCGGCGATATCGAACTGCCCCGATGGGTCATGCGCGAGCGCGACATGCGGCGCGCCCTGCCGCCGGATCGCGCGCGTCAGCCGCCGCGTATCCACACCCCCGATCCCGACGCGCCCGTGCCGCGCGAGCCAGCCGCCGAGATCCTCCGCCGCGCGCCAGTTCGACGGCGCGGTCGGGTCCCAGCGCACGACCATGCCGGCGGCCACGGGCGCGGCGGTTTCGTCATCCTCGGGATTGGTGCCGGTGTTGCCAATATGGGGGAAGGTGAATGTGACGACCTGCCCGGCATAGGACGGGTCGGTCATGATTTCCTGATAGCCCGTCATCGCCGTGTTGAAGACGAGCTCGGCCTCGGCGGTGCCGGTGGCGCCGAAACCGCGGCCGTGAAATACCGTGCCGTCGGCGAGCGCGAGGCAGGCAGTGGGCGCGGCGGCGTGCATGAACGACTCCTGTGTGACCGGCGCGCAAACTATGGGCCGCCGCCGGGCGGGTCAAGCGAAAGCGGAGGCAGGTAGAAAGGAAGGGAAAACAGAGAGTTGCCTCCCGCGCATCGGCATTGCGGCGGCGCGACGGGGGCGCTATGCTCGCCATGGGCGAAAGGATATGGCGATGGAGCTGCGCGAGCGGATCAATACCGCCCTCAAGGAGGGCATGCGCGCGAAGGACAAGGGCCGTTTGGCGACGCTGCGGCTCATCAATGCGGCGATCAAGGATCGCGATATCGCCAGTCGCGGCGCCGATGGCGACGGGCGCGTGAGCGACGACGAGGTGCGCGCGATCCTCGGCCGCATGATCAAGCAGCGCCGCGAGAGCGCGCGCGCCTATGAGGAGGGCGGGCGGCTCGAGCTCGCCGAGAGCGAACGCGCCGAGATCGGCGTCATCGAGGAGTTTCTGCCGCGCCAGCTCTCCGACGACGAGGTCGATGCGGCCATCGACGACGCCATCGCGGAGCTCGGCGCCGGCTCGATCCGGGACATGGGCCGGGTGATGGCGCGGCTGAAGGAGCGCCATACCGGCCAGATGGATTTCACCAGGGTCGGCTCGCGGGTCAAGGCGCGGCTGAGCGGACAGGAGATCCGCTGACCGACGGGCGCACCGGGGGTGCGATCAGCGCAGCCTCGACAAAGCGTGCTCGAGCTCGGCATGCAGCTCCCGGCGTTCCTGCGGGGTTAGGAAAGCGCCGAGTTCCACGTCGCGCCCGCCCCCCTCGAGCACCAGATAATCCTCGACGGGGCCGTCCTGCGCGTGCAGCGCGAGGCGCACCCAGTAGGGATTTGCCTGCCAGTCGAGCACGTGGCCGCCGGGCTCGCGGCGGATGAGCTCCATGCTGTCGGACCAGATGCGCAGCTCCTCGAGGATGCGCCCGTCGCGCGTGCTGCGGCGCAGCGCATACCAGACCGCGGCAAAGACGATCACCACGAAGGGCAACAGCCCCCACAGCGCCGGCGTCCCGAGCACCGCCAGCAGCGGCACCGCCACGAGCCCGGCGCTCAGCGCGAAGAAGATCACGAAGCCGCGATTGGGCAGCGAGCGATGCGGCCAGAGATGCAGCTCCGCCGCCGGCGGTCGGCCCTCTTCACGCAACAAGGCCCCGGGCGCCTCCGGGGCCTTGTCCAGTCGTCGCAGCCATTGCACGGGCATGGCGCTGCCTCAGTGGGCGTGGCCCTTGTCCCAGTCCTCGCGCTTGGGCAGCGTCTCGAAGGTGTGCTCCGGCGGCGGGGAGGGAAGGGTCCATTCCAGCGTGTCGGCGTGCTCGTTCCAGTAGTTCTTCTCGTCGATGCGCGCGCCGTGGCGCAGGGTGTAGTAGACGATCCCGAGGAAGAACAGGAACGACGCGAAGGAGATGAAGGCGCCGATCGAGCTGACATAGTTCCACAGGGCATAGGCTTCGGGATAGTCCACGTAGCGGCGCGGCATGCCCTGGCGGCCGAGGAAGTGCTGCGGGAAGAAGGTGATGTTGGAGCCGATGAACATGGCCCAGAAATGCACCTTGCCGGCCCATTCGGGATACTGGCGCCCCGACATCTTGCCGATCCAGTAATAGATCCCGGCGAACAGCGCGAACACGGCGCCCAGCGACATCACGTAGTGGAAATGCGCGACCACGTAGTAGGTGTCGTGGTAGAGCCGGTCCACCGGCGCCTGGGCGAGCACGACGCCCGTCACCCCGCCCACGGTGAACACGAACAGAAAGCCCATCGCCCACAGCATCGGTGTGCGGAACTCGATCGAGCCGCCCCACATCGTCGCGATCCAGCTGAAGATCTTGATGCCGGTCGGCACCGCGATCACCATCGTGGCCAGCATGAAGTAGGTCTGCTGGGTCACGCTCATGCCGACGGTGTACATGTGGTGCGCCCACACGACGAAGCCCAGAACCCCGATCGCCACCATCGCATAGACCATCGGCAGGTAGCCGAAGACCGGCTTGCGCGAGAAGGTCGCGATGACATGACTGATGATGCCGAAGCCGGGCAGGATGATGATGTAGACTTCCGGGTGGCCGAAGAACCACAAGAGGTGCTGATAGAGCACCGGATCGCCGCCGCCGGAGGCATCGAAGAAGGTGGTGCCGAAATTGCGGTCGGTCAGCAGCATGGTGATGGCGCCGGCGAGCACCGGCAGCGCCAGCAGGATCATCCAGGCGGTGATGAAGATCGACCAGGCGAAGAGCGGCACCTTGTGCAGCGTCATGCCCGGCGCGCGCATGTTCAGGAAGGTCGTGATGATGTTGATCGCACCGAGAATCGACGACGCGCCCGAGACATGCACCGCGAAGATGGCCAGATCGATCGCGAAGCCGCTCTCCGTCGTCGAGAGCGGCGGATAGAGCACCCAGCCCACGCCCGTGCCCGTCTGCCCGGAGCCGCCCGGCGCGAAAAGCGAAACGACCGCGAGCGTGGAGCCGGCGACGAACAGCCAGTAGGACAGGTTGTTGAGCCGCGGGAACGCCATGTCCGGGGCGCCGATATGCAGCGGCATGAAGTAGTTGCCAAAGCCCCCGAACAGCGCCGGGATCAGCACGAAGAACATCATCAGCACGCCATGGGCCGTGACGAGCACGTTCCACAGATGCCCGTTGGGCGAGCACTCGCCCGCCGGCGCCGGCGTCAGCCGCGCGCCTTCGGTACACATGTAGTCCACCCCCGGCGTCATCAGCTCCATGCGCATGTAGACCGTGAAGGCCACCGCGATGAAGCCGACGATGCCGGCGGTGAACAGATACAGGATGCCGATGTCCTTGTGGTTCGTCGACATGAACCAGCGGGTGAAGAAACTCCGCGTGTCTTCGTGCCCGTGTGCGGCTGCGTCGGCCATGCGCTGCTCCCGTTACAAGTCGTTCTGGTGGCCGGACCGCGCCCAGCATCAACCGCTTTCTAGAATGTGATCGCGCCGCGGGCAATGTATGACAGTGCCGCAGGGGCGGAAAAATCGACGCAGGCGGCGCACGCTCAGCGCGCATCCGACCCGACGGCCGGGCGTGTCGGCGCGAACCCGGCCTCGAATTCCGCGCGCAGCGCCGCGTCGAGATCGGCCATCGTCACCGGCAGCCCCAGATCCACGAGGCTCGTCACCCCGTGGCCGGCGATGCCGCAGGGTACGATACCGTCATAATGGGCGAGCTCGGGCTCGACATTGATCGCGAGGCCGTGGAAGCTGACCCTGCGCCGCAGGCGGATCCCGATCGCGGCGATCTTGTCCTCGCGCGGCGCGCCGCCCGCGAGCGGCGGCTTCTCCGGACGCGTCACCCACACCCCGACCCGGTCCGCGCGCCGCTCGCCGGTGACGTTGAAGCGGCCCAGCGTCGCGATCACCCAATCCTCGAGCCGCGCCACGAAACGCCGCAGATCGCGGCCATGCCGGTCGAGATGCAGCATCGCATAGACGACGCGCTGGCCGGGGCCGTGATACGTGTATTGCCCGCCGCGGCCGACGCTGTGGACCTCGAAGCGGCCCGGATCGCGCAGATCGCCCGGGCGCGCGCTTGTCCCCGCCGTGTAGAGCGGCGGATGCTCGAGCAGCCAGATCGCCTCGGGCGCCGTGCCCGCCGCGACCGCCGCCGCGCGCTCCTCCATCGCCGCCACCGTCGCGCGATAGGGCGCGAGCCCCTCGATGATGCGCCACTCCACCGGTTCCATGCGCCGCTCCCGATCCTGCGCGCCACACCTATCCCCGCGCGGGCGCCCTGACCAGAGCGCACCCCTCAGCAGCGCGAAAAGTCGCGATTCCCCCCTTCACATCCGCGCCGCGACTCGCTAGATCGGCGGCGTCACGTGCGGTCGTGGCGGAATTGGTAGACGCGCAGCGTTGAGGTCGCTGTGGGGTTAACTCCCCGTGGAAGTTCGAGTCTTCTCGACCGCACCAAGACTCTCCTTCAGAGCAGGACTCCCCTCCAGATTGTGCGCCGGCCGCCACTTGCTGCGGGCCCGCCCGTGACGCGACGTCACCGCGCGGGACGACCGCCTGCGCCGCCGCCGGTCGCTGGTCATTCTTCCTGCAATATGGCCGATTTCGCGCCCGGGTGACGCGCATCGGCGCAAGCTGGCGCGGGAAACCGAACGGGCCGGTTGCAATGTCGGCGGCATTCCGCTTTATTCACGTCAAGCGCAGCTCAAGCTGCCGACGCAACAGGGAGACAGCGGTGGCACCCAAGGACCACAACGACGCTTTCGTGGCGTTCGACCGCGTACAGAAGACCTATGACGGCGAAGCGCTGGTCGTGAAGGATCTCAATCTCGCCATCGGCAAGGGGGAGTTCCTCACGATGCTCGGCCCGTCGGGGTCCGGCAAGACGACCTGCCTGATGATGCTCGCGGGGTTCGAGACGGCCACCTTCGGGGACATCCTGCTCGACGGCAAGCCGATCAACAACATACCGCCGCACAAGCGCGGCATCGGCATGGTGTTCCAGAACTACGCGCTGTTTCCCCACATGACGGTCGCCGAGAACCTGTCCTTCCCGCTCGAGGTGCGCGACATCTCCAAGGCCGAGCGCGAAAAGAAGATCGCACACGCGCTCGACATGGTCCAGATGGGGGAGTTCGGCAACCGGCGTCCGGCGCAGCTCTCGGGCGGGCAGATGCAGCGTGTCGCGCTCGCGCGCGCCCTCGTCTTCGAGCCCGACCTCGTGCTGATGGACGAGCCGCTCGGCGCACTCGACAAGAACCTGCGCGAGCGCATGCAGCTCGAGATCAAGCATATTCACGAAACGCTCGGCGTCACGGTGGTCTATGTCACCCACGACCAGAGCGAGGCGCTGACGATGTCGAATCGCATCGCGGTCTTCGATGACGGGCGTATCCAGCAGCTCGCCACCCCTGACGAGCTCTATGAAAAGCCCGAGAACGCCTTCGTCGCCGCCTTCATCGGCGAGAACAACACCCTGCGCGGCAAGGTCGAGTCCGTGGACGGCGAGTACTGCACGCTGCTGCTCGCGGATGGCTCGCGCGTTCAGGCGCTCGCCATCAACATCGAGGGCGAGGGGGCGGACTCGACGCTCTCGCTGCGCCCGGAGCGGGTCTATCTCGATGTCAGTCCCGAGACGCACGACAACATTTTCGAGGGCGATGTTCTCGAGCTGATCTATCTTGGCGATCACATCCGTGTTCGCATGAAGGTCTGCGGCAATGACGAGTTCGTGCTGAAGATGCCCAATGACAGCCATGCGCGGCGCCTGTCCGTCGGCGAGCGTGTGCAGGTCGGATGGGTCAAGGAGGATTGCCGGGCGCTCGATCCGTCGTGATCGCGCGCCGGTGGTGTTCTGCCGGGCCGCTGGCGCCGGCGAACCAAGCGGGACCGCCGACAAGCGGGACCGAACATACCTCAACCGAGGAACAAAGGAGTAAAAAAAGATGTCGCAGCGTTTGCTGAAAGTTATCGGGGCCGGCAGTGCCGTCAGCCTCCTCGCGATGAGCGCCGCACAGGCGCAGGATATCAGCCTCACGGTCGTCTCCTGGGGCGGCGCCTACACCGAAAGCCAGGTGCGCGCCTATCACGAGCCCTGGATGGAGATGAACCCGGACTGGGAGATCATCAACGATGACGGCTCGGCCAACGCGCTCGCCGGGCTGCGCTCGCAGTCCGAGGCCGGCAACGTCACCTGGGACCTCGTGGACATGCTGCCGTCGGACGCGCAGCTCGCCTGCGAGGAGGGCATCATCTTGCCCATCGACCATGACGAGATGCTCGCCGATGGGGAGGACGGTACGCCGCCCTCCGAGGACTTCCTCGAGGGCTCGCTCGGCGAGTGCTTCATCCCGCAGATCATCTACTCGACGGTCGTGACCTACAACCGCGACATGTTCGAGGAGGGCAACTATCCCGAGACGATCGAGGACTTCTTCGACACGGAGAACTTCCCCGGCCGCCGCGCGATCCAGAACCGCCCCGCGGTCAACATGGAGTGGGCGCTCTATGCCGACGGCGTGGACCCCGAGGAGATCTACGACGTGCTCGCCACGCCCGAGGGCCAGGAGCGCGCCTTTGCCAAGCTCGACACGATCAAGGACGATCTCGTCTTCTGGGAGGAGGGCGCGCAGTCGCCGCAGCTTCTCGCCGACCAGGAGGTCTCCTTCGCGACGGGCTATAACGGACGCATCTTCGAGGCCGCCGAGGTCGAGGGTCAGCCCTTCGAGATCATCTGGGACGGTCAGGTCGTCGAGTTCGATGGCTGGGTCGTGCCGGCTGACGGCGAGAATGTCGACGAGGTGATGGAGTATCTCTACTGGGCCACGGACACCCAGCGCCTTGCCGACCAGGCGTCGTACATCTCCTACGGCCCGGCGCGGCACTCCTCGCAGGATCTCGTCGGCCAGCACGCGGATCTGGGCATCGACATGGCCGAGCACATGCCGACGCATCCGGACAACTACTTCGCCCCGATCGAGCTCAACAACGAGTTCTGGACCGACTGGCGCGATGAGCTCGCCGAGCGCTTCAACAACTGGATGGCCCAGTAAGGCCATCCGCAGCCGGGGGCGCCGCGCGCGCCCCCGGCCCGCCAACAGCCGGGCAGAAGAGGGAACGCGCGCATGGCCCAGGCCGACGCCAGCATGGATCTCGACGACCGAAGCGACGGCTCCGTCGGGAAGATGGTCACCGCCGACGGGATCCCGCTCAAGACGAGCCTCCGGCGCGCGGAACGTCGGCGCAAGCTGTTCGCCTTCGGGCTCATCGCGCCGCTCCTCGGCTTCCTTCTGATCGTTTTCATTTTCCCGATCGGGCAGATGATGTGGCGCTCGGTCGACAACCCGCAGATCATCAACACCCTGCCGCGCACCGTCGAGGCGCTCGAAGCCTGGGACTCGGGGGGCGATGAGCTTCCCCCGGAAGAGGTCTACGCCGCGCTTCAGGCCGATTTTTCCGCGGATCAGGAACTGCCGCGCCGCGAGCAGGGAACCGGCTCGCTCGGGGTTCGGATCAACTACGAGGTCAGCGGCGCGCGCAGCGCCGTCTCGCGCACGGCGCGTCAGGTCGACGATTTCGAGGCGCCCTACAAGGAGGCCTTCCTCGACTCGCACCGGCTCTGGGGCGACCTGCGCATGTGGCGCGTCATCAAGCGCGAAGCACGGCCGCTCACCGCGTCCTATTACGTTCAGGCGCTCGACCGCGAATACGCCGCCGATGGCAGCATCCAGCTGCGCGACGAGGGCCAGCGCACTTATGTCTCGCTCTATCTGCGCACCTTCGCGCTGAGTGCCTCGATCCTCGCGCTCACCTTCCTGCTCGGCTTCCCGATCTCCTACTACATGTCCACGATGCCGATGCGCTACGCGAATCTGCTGATGATCTTCGTGCTGCTGCCCTTCTGGACATCGCTTCTGGTGCGCACGAGCGCGTGGATCGTGCTATTGCAGCAGCAGGGGGTGATCAACTCGACGCTGGTGGGGCTCGGCATCATCGGGGATGATCAGCGATTGTCGATGGTCTACAACATGACCGGCACCATCGTCGCGATGACGCATATCCTGCTGCCCTTCATGGTGCTGCCGCTCTATTCGGTGATGCGGGGCATCCCGCCCTCCTACATGCGCGCGGCGAAGGGGCTGGGAGCGAAGCCGTTCACGGCCTTCCGCCGCGTCTATTTCCCGCAGACCCTGCCGGGGATTGGCGCCGGTGGCGTGCTCGTCTTCATCATCTCGATCGGCTACTACATCACCCCCGCGCTCGTGGGTGGCCAGTCGGGTCGGATGATCTCCAACGAGATCGCGCGCCACATGCAGCAATCGCTCAACTGGGGCCTCGCCGCCGCGCTCGGCACGATGCTCCTGGTCAGCGTGGTCATCCTGTACTGGGTCTATAACCGGCTCGTCGGGGCCGACAGTCTGAAGCTCGGCTGAGGAGACCGCCATGGCCCTTCCCGCCTACGCCACCCCGCTCGAGAAGCTCTGGCATTATACCTTTCGGTTGATCTGCTGGCTGATCTTCTTCTTTCTCGTCGCGCCGATCATCATCATGATCCCGCTGAGCTTCAACGCGCAGCCCTACTTCACCTTCACGATGGAGATGCTGGAGTTCAATCCGCAGGGCTACTCGATGCGCTGGTATCAGGAGCTCTTCGAGTCGGACAGCTGGATGCGGTCGATCCGCAACTCCTTCGTGATCGGGATCGCCGCGACGCTGCTCGCGACCTTTCTGGGCACGCTCGCCGCGCTCGGGCTGAGCCGCGGCAACGTACCCGGCAAGGGCGCGATCATGGCGGTCCTGATTTCGCCCATGGTGGTGCCGCTGATCATCTCGGGCGCGGGGATGTTCTTCTTCTTCTCCTCGGTGAATCTGGCGAACACCTTTCTCGGCGTGATCCTCGCGCACACCGCGCTCGGCACCCCCTTCGTCGTCATCACGGTGACCGCGACGCTCGTGGGCTTCGATCACTCGCTCACCCGCGCGGCGGCCAATCTCGGCGCATCGCCCACGCGGACCTTCTTCAAGATCACCATGCCGCTGATCCTGCCCGGCGTGGTGTCGGGCGGGCTGTTCGCCTTCATCACCTCCTTCGACGAGATCGTCATCGTACTCTTCGTCGCCGGGGTCGAGCAGCGCACCATCCCGCGCGAGATGTGGTCGGGCATCCGCGAGGATCTCAGCCCGACGATCCTCGCCGTGGCCACGCTCCTTGTGCTGTTGTCCATCGCGCTGTTGACGACGGTGGAGTTGCTGCGCCGGCGCTCGGAGCGCATCCGGGGCATGTCGCCGGGCTGAGCCTCGTGCCGGACGAACGAAAAAGGGCGGGCCGCGCGGCCCGCCCTTTTTAGAGCATGTTGCGCAAAAGTGGGAACCGGTTTTGCGCTCCTCGAACATGCGACTCCAAAGGGTTAGAGCACCTCGCGTGAATTCGGATGAACGCGACGCGCTCTAATGCGCGGATCGCCGGTTTCAGCCCTCGACGCGGCGCAGATCGGCGACCTGCAGGCAGATCTCGCGGATGCGGTGCAAGAGGTTGAGCCGGTTGCGCCGCACAGTCTGATTGTCGGTGTTGATCTGCACCGCCTCGAAAAACGCGTCGATCGGCGCGCGCAGGCCGGCCATCGCCCGCATCGCCGCGGCGAAATCCTCCGCAGCCATGGCGGGTTCAATCTCGGCCTGTGCGGCGTCGAGGGCGTTGAACAGTTCCGCCTCCGCGCCCGTCTCGGCGAGCTTGGGGTCGGGGCCGAAGGAATACTCGACCCCGTCCGCCTCCTCGGCCTGCGTCAGGATATTGTTGGCGCGCTTGAACCCCTGCAACAGGTTCTCGCCGTCTTCGGTCTTCAGCAGAGCGCCGAGCGCTTCCGCCCGGCGCACCAAGAGCGTGAGGTCGTCCGCCCCGGGCATGGTCAGGCAGGCATCGATCACGTCGTGGCGGATGCCCTCGTCGCGCAGATGCACCTTGAGGCGCTCGTGGAGAAAGGCGAGGAGGTCATCGCTCTTGTCGCGGAGCCCACGCGCATGGATGCCCGTGCCCAACATTGTCAGCGCGACATCAAACGGGTGTCCCGCGGCTTGCAGCCGCAGCCGCAAGGCGTTGACCCGGATGAGCCGTATCACCCCCAGCCCCGCACGGCGCAGCGCGTAAGGGTCCTTCGATCCGGTCGGCTTCTCGTCGATCGCCCAGAAACCCGCCAGCGTGTCGATCTTGTCGGCCAGCGCCACGGCCACGCTCACCGGCGCGGTGGGCACGTCGTCGCCCGGCCCGAGCGGCTTGTAGTGCAGAGCGCAGGCCTCGGCGACGGCCGCATCGAGCCCCTCGGCCTCGGCGTAGTAGCGCCCCATCACGCCCTGCAGCTCGGGAAACTCGCCCACCATCTCGGATTGCAGATCGGCCTTGGCCACGCGGGCGGCTTGGGCTGCCAACTCTGGGTCAGCGTCCACGAGCGGCGCGATCTCGCGCGCGAGCGCGGCGATGCGCTCCACGCGCTCGGCCTGGCTGCCGAGTTCGGCGTGGAAGGTCACCTGTGCGAGCCCTTCGGCCATGCCCGCAAGGCCCCGCTCGCGCACCACGCGCAGGTCGTTGTCCCAGAAGAACGCCGCATCGGCAAGCCGCGCGGCGAGCACGCGCTGGTTGCCCGCGAGGATCGTGGCGCCGCCATCCTCGGTCTCGCGATTGGCGACGGTGACGAAATGCGTGATCTGTCCGGCCGCCGGATCGCGCACCGAGAAGAATTTCTGATGCTCGCGCATCGAGGTCTGCAACACCTCGGGCGGCAGGTGCAGGAACTCGCCCCCGATCTCGCCCATCAGCACCACGGGCCACTCCACCATGCCGGTGACCTCGCTCAAGAGCCCCGCATCCTCCACAAGCTCGACCCCCTGCGCGAAGGTCAGCGTCGCGGCCTCGGCGCGGATATGCTCGGCCCGCGCCTCAGGGTCGAGCAGGACATACGCGCGGCGCAGCTTGGTAGCGTAGTCGTCATGCCCGCTCACGCGGATCGGCTCGGGCGCCATGAAGCGGTGGCCGCGCGTGGTGTCCCCCGCCGCGATGCCGTCGACCTTGAGCGGCACCACCCGTGCACCGTCATGGTCCGACAGGATGCACAGGATCGCGTGCAGCGGGCGCACCCAGCGCAGGCTGCCCGACCCCCAGCGCATGGATTTCGGCCAGGGGAAATCCCGGATCACACCCTCGAGCACCTCGGCAACGATCGTGTCGGCCGATCGCCCCGGATGGGTGATCTGCGCCGAGTAGTACTGCCCCTTCCTGTCGTCCTTGACGCGCAGATCCGCGCGGGTCAGCCCGGTGGAGCGCAGGAACCCCTCGATGGCCGCGTCAGGCGCATCGACGCGAGGCCCCTTGCGCGCCTCGTGCCGCGCCGGGCTTTCGGCGGCGAGCCCCTCCACGGCGAGCGCGAGCCGGCGCGGCGTGGAGAAGGCCGTCGCCGCCCCGATGCTCAGCCCGGCGGCGCGCAGCCCCTCGGTCACCAGCCGCTCGAGATCGGCGTGCGCGCGCCGCTGCATCCGGGCGGGGATCTCCTCGCTGAAGAGTTCGATCAGAAGGTCGGGCATTCATGTATCCTCGGGCGGCGGCGGGCATCCGGGCGGCGGCGGCAGCCCGTCATAGACCGCCGCCCCACAGCGATTCATCTGGTGCCAGGCGAAGGCGCGACCATCGGCATAGACCGCGACCACCCGGTCGAAGCCGTATTCGATGTTGGCTTCGGCGACATAGGCGCGCGCCGTGCCGGCCTCGAGATCGGCGCCGATTTCGCCGGAGTCGAAGCAGTCGAACCAGGACGGCGCGTTGAGCGGCGTCGGGTCGCGGTGGCGCAGCAGCGCCGCGGTGGGCGCGGCGAGCGTGAAGCAGGCGCGGTAGCGCAGCGGCGAGGTAACGGCGTCGATGCCGCGAAAGTCTCGCACCGGAAGCGACACCGGCGCCCCGCCGAGCGGCGTCATCACGATCGCGTCCTGCGCGGGCAGCTCCTCGTAATATGCGTAGACCTGCAGCCAGTACATCGCCGCCCCGCCGATGAGCGCGGCGAGCACGATCCCCCCGGCAATGATCTTGCCCGCGCTCACGCCGCGCCGCCGGCTTCGGTGCGCAGGAAGGCATCGGCGCATTGGCGCGCGAGACCGCGCACCCGGCCGATATAGGCCTGCCGCTCGGTCACCGAGATCACGCCGCGCGCATCGAGAAGGTTGAAGATGTGCGACGCCTTGATGCATTGGTCGTAGGCGGGATGCGCCATGACTATGGTGCGCCCGGCGGCGTCGGCGTCGGGGGCCGACAGGATGCGATCGCACTCCGCCTCGGCATCCTCGAAATGCCGCAGGAGCGTCGTCGTGTCGGCGATCTCGAAGTTCCAGCGCGAATACTCCCGTTCGGTCTGGCGGAACACGTCGCCATAGGCGAGCGGTTGCGCGGCGTCGGGATCGTTGAAGGGCATGTCCATGACATGATCCGCCCCGAGCACATACATCGCCAGCCGCTCCAACCCATAGGTCAGCTCGCCCGAGACCGGGTGGCAGTCATGCCCGCCGACCTGCTGGAAATAGGTGAACTGCGACACCTCCATGCCGTCGCACCACACCTCCCAGCCGAGCCCCCATGCCCCCAGCGTGGGGCTTTCCCAGTCATCCTCGACAAAGCGGATGTCATGGCGCGCATCGTCGATGCCGATGGCGCGCAGGCTGCCCAGATAGAGTTCCTGGAAGTCCGGCGGCGAGGGCTTCATGATGACCTGGAACTGGTAATAATGCTGCAGCCGGTTGGGGTTGTCGCCGTAGCGCCCGTCGGTGGGCCGGCGTGAGGGCTGCACATATGCCGCCGCCCATGGCCGTGGCCCGAGCGCGCGCAGGGTCGTCGCCGGGTGGAAGGTGCCTGCCCCGACCTCGAGGTCATAGGGCTGCAGAATCGCGCAGCCATTCACCGCCCAGTAACCTTGCAGCCGCAGGATCAGGTCCTGAAAGCTGCGGGGTTTCGCCGCCTGGTCCGCCATCCGTGCCCCTTGTTCGTGAAATGCCTGCATAGGCAAGGCATGCACGGGGGTCAACGGCGCAACAGGCGCGGATTTGGCGTGCATCGTGGCACGTGTCTGCTACGCTGCAGCGAGGACGGCAGAAGGCGAGGCAAGGTGTCATGCGCATGAGGTTTCGGGTCGTTGCGGCGACGGTGGCTCTGGCCGGGCCGGGATGGGCTGCGGCGCTCGCGGCGCAAGAGCCGGTCTGGGTGCAGATCGAGGCGCAATCCACCATCGACGACGCGCGCGACATGGCGCGTGACTATGCCGAGTTTCTCGAGGAGGAGACCGTCTTCGGTTACCGGCTCGAAAGCGGCTGGTATGCGATCGTGGTCGGGCCATACGCCTCGCGCGACGATGCCAACGACGCGCGGCTCGTCCTGCGGTCCGACAATCTGATCCCGCCCGACAGCTTCGCGACCGAAGGCGAGGCCTTCGACGTGCGCTTCTGGCCGGCCGGTCCCGCCGATGCCGCACTGACCCCTTTCGACCCCGACATCGCACCGCTGCCGGGGCCCGGCGAGCCGGACCCGGCCGGGGCGCCGACTGGGCGTGCCGCGTTCATCGACCTCGAGGCGCTGCGCGCCGAGCTCGCCCGCCGTGAGGCCGAGGCCGCCGCCGAGCCGGGCTCCGAGCCGGTCGAAACCGACGAGCCGACAGCGGACGCGGCGACCGATCCCGGCACGCAGGCCGAGCCGATCGCGACGGAAGCGCCCGAGCCCGAACCCGAGGAGACCGTGGCCGAGGCGCGTCGCTCGGAGGCGCAGCTCGACCGGGGCGAGCGCGAGGACCTGCAGGTCGCGCTGCAATGGTTCGGCCATTACACCATGGCCATCGATGGCGCGATCGGCCCCGGCACCCGCGCCGCAATGACCGCCTGGCAGCAGGAGCGGGGCCATGAACCAACCGGCGTGCTGTCGACGCGACAGCGCGCCGAACTGCTCGAGGCCGAAGCCGGCGAGCGCGCGGCGCTCGGGATCGAGACGGTACAGCACGCCGCCGCCGGCATCGAGATTCCCCTGCCCACCGCGATGCTGTCCGAGGACCGGATCGTGCCGCCCTTCGTGCATTACGAGAGCGTGGATGACAGCGGCATGCGCGCCCTCCTGATCAGCCAGCAGGGCGGTCAACCGACTCTGGAGGGCCTGTTCGAGATCATGCAGACGCTCGAGGCCGTCCCGCTCGAGGGCGAGCGCGAACTGCGCGGCGACAGTTTCGTGATCACCGGCCGCAGCGACGACCGCCGCGCCCGGATCCATGCGCGCGTCACGGGCGGCGCGGTGAAGGGCTATGCCCTGATCTGGGAGCCGCGCGCCGATGACGCGGCGGAGCGGGTCCTCGATGCGATGGAGTCAGGTTTTTCCCCGCTCGACGGCACGCTCGAGGACGCGCATGATGAACCGATCATGACAGCGCATGACGATCTCGTCGCCGGCCTGCAGGTGCGCCGTCCGGAACGGTCGAATTCCGGTTTCTACATCGACGCGTCGGGGCGGGTTCTGACGACGCTCGCCGCCGTCGATCAGTGCGAGCGCATCACGATCGACGACAGTCACGAGGCCAGCATCATGCTGCGCGACGCGGCGCTCGGGGTCGCGGTTCTCGAAACCGAGGGCCTCGCGCCCCCGGTGCATGCCACCTTCGGCACGGACGATCCGCGCCCGGGTGACGAGGTGGCGGTGTCGGGGTTTTCCTTTGCGGATATGCTCTCGCGGCCGATCCTGACCTATGGTCAGCTCGAGACGCTGTCGGGCCTGAATGGCGAAGAGGATCTTGCGCGGCTGTCGATCGAGGTCGAGAGCGGCGATGCGGGGGGGCCGGTGCTGGACCGGTCGGGCTCCGTCATCGGCATGCTGCTGTCGCGCGACGAGGGGAGCGACCGGGTGCTGCCGCAGGACGTGAACTTCGCCGCGCGTGCGCCCGCAATCACCACGTTTCTCAATGATTCGGGGCCGGGCGCCGAAACCCGCGACCGCAATGACCGCCTCGCGCCGGCGCAGCTCAACGGGCTCGCCTCCGACATGACCGTGCTGGTGTCGTGCTGGTGATCAGTTCCGCCAGAACCGCGGCAGCAGCAGGATCAGCACGGAGATCAGTTCGAGCCGGCCGAGCAACATGGCGAGGATCATCACCCATTTCGCCGCGGGCGGGAACCCGTCCACCGCGCCGGTCGGGCCGACCTCGCTGCCGAAGGCGGGACCGATATTTCCGATCGCAGTCCAGGCGGCCGTGACCGCGGTGCGCGTTTCGAGCCCGGTCAGCGACAGGAGGACCGCGATCACGCAGAATGTCGCGAGAAACAGGAACAGGAAGGCGATCACCGCGTTGATGACATCCGGGCTGAGGGGGCGGCCCTCGAGGCGGACGGTGGTGACGCGGTTCGGGCTCAGGATGCGGCGCAGCTCGGTCTTGATCGCCTCGAACAGCACCAGGTAGCGAAACACCTTCACCGAGCAGCCCGTCGAGGCGGTACAGGCCCCGATGAACCCCGCCACCAGCACCACGACGAGCGGAAACGCCCCCCAACTCGCGACATCCGCGGAGCCGTATCCCGTGCCCGAGAACAGCGAGACGACGTTGAAGGCGCTTTGCCGGATGTTGAGCTCGATCGCGGGGGCGTCGGTAAAGGCCCGGTAAAGAGCCACAAGAGCGACCGCATAGAACACCCAGCGGACATAGGCGCGCACCTGCATGTCGCCCAAGAGGGGCCGTGCGCTGCCGCGGACGAGTTGCACGTAGCGGATGAAGGGCAATCCGGAGGCGATCATGAACAGCACCGCCACATACTCCGCCGGCCCCGCGAATTTCGCGAATGACGCGTCGGATGTGGAAAAGCCTCCGGTGGCGATGGTGGTCAGGGCGTGGTTGACGGCGTCCAGCCCGCCCATGCCGACCGCCATGTAGGCCGCCGCGCAGAGCACGGTCAGCCCGAAATAGATGTAGAGCAGCGCGGAGGAGATATCGAGGGCGCGCGGCAGGATCTTGCCCAGCGTGTCGAAGCCCTCGGCCTGGAAATACTGCATCCCGCCGACCTTCATCACCGGCAGGAAGACGAGCGCGACGATGATGATGCCGAGCC
>LFIK01000184.1_pt1 | contig 43241 bp, 40 predicted proteins | sample 643401 | NCBI WGS metagenome assembly LFIK01 (sample SAMN03777447, study PRJNA286221) | soda lake metagenome | biome: soda lake; feature: Kulunda steppe; material: water; isolation source: sample T5-Br brine of Lake Tanatar-5 | place: Russia: Kulunda steppe | collected 2010-07
ATCCAAAATATGTAATGTTTGTACTGCTCGATGAACCCCGAACCAGTATTTACGGTGGATTTACTGCCGGATCAATTTTTAAAGAGATTGCCACTCGGATTGCCGGTCTGGATGATGATATCCACCGCAGCTTACTAAATGAAAATTTTGAAATTGCAGAAAACAGAGTTGTGCCTAGAATTGAAGGGCTGCAACGCGAAGATGCACGGCTGCTGCTCAGGAGCAAAAATCTGGCTGCAAACTACTCAGGTTCAGGCGATTATGTAATTGAACAATATCCGGTTCCGGGCGAAAAAATTAATGGAAACAGTTCCATCAAAGTGAAGTTGGGAAGTATGGAGACCGACTCAATTCCTGATGGATTTGCAGAGATTCCTGATCTCAGAAATATGAATATGAGACAGGCTACTACCCTTTTATTATCCCGGGGTCTTGAAATTGAAACGATCGGCTCAGGTACCATTTACACTCAATTTCCCCGAGCCGGAGATCTGATGAGAAAAGGCAGAACTGTGACCGTGCGGGGAAGAGCCAGGTCAATGCAACAGGCAACCGTGGTGGCAACAAATTAATTATATGACCTACAGCGAACTCATAGCATTTAGCAAACCCATTACTGTTCAAGGCGGAAAGCCTGAGCAACTGGGTAAGCTGTGTCTAGATTCCAGAAAGGTTGAGCAGAATGATATTTTTATCGCAGTTCGCGGAACACAAACCGACGGACATAAATTTGTGGTTCAAGCTGCAGAAAATGGTGCAGCAGTGATTATAGTTGAAGAGGATATCTCCCCTTCTATAGAGGAAGCAGTACTAAAGGTAGAGGATACCCGTGAGCTTCTCTCCCCGCTTGCACAACGTATGGCCGGCAATCCTGCAAAGAAACTAACCAACATTGCCATTACAGGAACGAACGGAAAAACAACCGTTGCCACTCTGGTTTGGCAAATTTTGACAGAATTAGGTGAAAGTGCTGCCCTTCTCGGTACCATATCGAAAAGAATAAATGACAGAGTATTAGAGAGCCGGCTTACAACCGCCGATCCAGTAGAACTCGCATCGGATATGAAATTAGCCGTAGATGAAGGCTGCAGTTACCTCGTTATGGAAGTCTCATCGCATGCACTGCATCAAAAACGAGTAGCCGGTATCCCATTTGAAGTAGCTGCTTTTACGAATTTAAGTCTCGACCATCTCGACTACCACTCTTCGATGAGTAACTATGCTGATGCCAAGAAAATTTTATTCGACTCTCTGCCATCAACCAGCTGGGCCATTGTAAACGCAGATGATGAATATGCAGACTACATGGTGAAGGATACTAAAGCAAAAGTGATCAATTTTTCTTTTGAGGGTAAAGCGCAAATCAACGCCGAAATTCTTAAAACGATGCCCGATCAGACGGTTATTGATGTGGAAGGTGTAAAGTTTTTCACCCCGCTTGCCGGCAAATTCAACGCATACAACGTAGTTGAATCTCTCCTGATTGGAACAAGCCTAGGATACGACGGGAAACTTATTGCTGACTCTATACCGGCCTGCAAAGGTGCGGAAGGCAGATTGGAAAAGGTAACCCTCCAGTCCGGTACTCGAAATTATCCACTCGTGTTTGTTGATTATGCACACACCCCGGATGCACTTGAAAATGTTGCTTCTACCCTATCAGAGCTGAAACAAGAGAATCAAAAGTTACTGATTCTCTTTGGATGTGGCGGTGATCGTGACAGGTCTAAAAGACCTGAAATGGCGAAAATAGCTGAAAAGTTTGGTGATGAAGTTATTGTAACGTCTGATAACCCCCGAACGGAAGATCCGGCGAAGATTATCGAAGATATTAAAACCGGTTTTAGCTCCTCTTTTGATTACAAGTCCGTTGTATCAAGAAAAGAGGCTATCCACACCGCTATTTCATCCGGTGATAGAAACACAATTATTCTGATTGCCGGTAAAGGTCATGAAACCTACCAGGAGATCAATGGTATTCGCAATCATTTTGACGATCGCGAAGAGGCTCGTGAAGCTTTGACCCAGTTAAATAACCGCACTAAAAACGGGGAGGCGAACTGATGTTATACGCACTTCTCGACTGGCTCAACCAAAACTACTCACCGCCCGGATTCGGTGCGTTTGACTTTATTACAACCCGGACAGCCCTGGCTGCGGTAACTTCTCTGATCATCAGTTTGATTATCGGTAAAAAGATCATCCACTGGCTTCAGAAATTACAGCTCAAAGAGGTGATCCGGGACGATATCGGTCTGGATTCACATCTGAGCAAAGCCAACACTCCTACTATGGGAGGAGTCATTATCATTCTGGCTACACTGATTCCTGCACTGCTCTGGATGAATATGAACAGTATCTATACATGGATGATCATTTTTGTAATGTTTGTTCTGGGTATTGTTGGATTTATTGATGACTACATCAAAGTTGTTAAAAAAGATAAATCCGGTCTGCACGGATGGTTTAAAGTTGGCGGACAGGTTTTTGTCGGGCTTGTATTGGGTGCTGCGCTATATTTCTGGCCGGCTTTTAGTGATTTCAATACACTCTCTACTGTCCCATTCCTGAAAGATGTAAACATCGACTACGCATTTTTCGGTGAAGAGTACGGATGGTTGATCTACATCCCGCTGGTAATTTTTATCATCACGGCGGTGAGTAATGCCGCTAACCTCACCGACGGGTTGGACGGACTGCTCTCTGGAACATCAGCCATAGCAGGAGTCATTTTAGGAATTTTCGCATACGTATCCGGTCGGGTTGACTTTTCAAATTTTCTCGACATTATCTATCTGCCCGGTTCAGGTGAGCTAACGATATTTGCAGCCTCACTGGTTGGTGGCTGCCTTGGGTTCCTCTGGTACAATTCACATCCTGCTTCAGTTTTTATGGGTGATACCGGCTCTCTGGCCATTGGCGGAGCATTGGGAGCTCTGGCATTGATGATCCACAAAGAGCTCCTGCTGCCTATTATTTGCGGAATTTTTGTAGTTGAAACGCTGTCCGTAATCATTCAGACAAGCTATTTCAAATACACGAAGAGAAAATATGGTGAAGGTCGCAGAGTCTTTTTGATGACACCGATACACCACCATTATGAAAAGAAAGGCTGGGCCGAGTCAAAGATTGTAGTCCGATTCTGGATCATCGCCATTTTGTTGGGAATTTTGAGCCTTTTAACTCTTAAGCTCCGATGATAGACGTTAAAAACAAACATATCACCATTGCCGGAGCTGCTCGCAGCGGAGTTCCTGCTGCCCTGCTTCTGAAAAGAAAAGGAGCCATCCCGTTCCTGTCGGATGCGGGAAGTGTCAGCGATCAATTTGCCGATACTCTTCGCAGAGAGTCTATTGAGTTTGAAGAGAACACTCATTCAGAAAGAGCCATGCAGGGAGATTTTCTTGTAATGAGTCCCGGTGTGCCTACCTCTTCTCACATTGCCGAAAAGTATCTGAGTGATAATAAGTCGGTTTATTCGGAGATCGAGCTGGCTTCCTGGTTCAATCGTTCTCCCATCGTAGCTGTAACCGGAAGTAATGGAAAAACTACGGTTGTAAACTGGATGCACCACACATGGAAAACCGCTCAGAAAGAGTGCATCGTTGCCGGAAATATCGGTTATGCATTTTCAGAGCTGGTGGAACAGACAAGTGAAGATAAAGATCTGCTGCTGGAAGTAAGCAGTTTTCAGCTGGATCACATCGACGGTTTCCGCCCTTCCGTAGCCGTTATTTTGAATATCACACCGGATCACTTAGACCGATACAATAACAACTTCGAAAAGTACGCAGCATCGAAGTTCAGAATTGCTGAGAATCAAATCGCAGCCGACTCTTTTATTTACAACGCCGATGATGCTAAGATTTCCGGTTTTGCAAAAAAGCTATCCGAAAGGGAGAACACTCCTGAAATGATGGCTTTTTCTACAGAATCTGAAGTACCAAACGGCGCTTTTGTCCGAAATGGACAACTGATTATAAGACTCGATAACAAAGAGGAGATCCTCATGAATATTGACGATATCGCACTGCCCGGCAGGCACAACTTGAGTAACGGAATGGCTACTGCCCTGGCTGCAAGAGCCTCCGAAATAAAAAATGAATACATCCGTGAGAGCCTGCAAAGCTTCGAAGGAGTGGAGCATCGACTTGAGTATGTTCGCACTTTTAACGGCGTAAAATATATCAACGACAGCAAGGCGACCAATATCAATGCGGTATGGTTCGCCCTCGACAGTTTCAATGTGCCGGTTACACTCATTCTCGGAGGACGTGATAAAGGAAATGATTATCGCGAACTGGAAAGCCAGATTCGCGAAAAAGTGCATACAGTAGTAGCGATAGGTGAAGCTAAAGAAGCGATTAGAAATCAGCTGAAAGATTCCGTGCCTAATTTAATTGAGGCAGAATCGATGAAAGAAGCCGTAAAAAAAGCCTCTAATGTAGCAAAACGAGGAGAAATTATTCTTTTGAGCCCGGCCTGCTCGTCGTTCGATATGTTTGAAAATTACGAGCACCGAGGCAAAGTATTTAAACAATCCGTTTTAGAACTCTAAAAACAGACCCAAGTAAAGAATTGTATTACACAACACCAAATAGCAAAGTAGGATCGATCTTCGGCACAACACGCGAAGAGCTCGACACTCCTGTACAGGGAAGTGACAGAATTATTCTGGTCTGCGTATTTATGCTGATGATGGTGGGTGCAATCGCGGTCTACTCTTCCATTGCTTATTTCGCACAGACTCATAACACCACCGCCGGCTCTCTGGTAAGCGGTCATGTTATGAAGCTTGGAATTGCGTTCATAGCCATGATTATGTTTTCGAAATTAAACTACAGAGTGATAGCCCGCTTCAGCCGGTTAGTGGTAGTTCTGAGCTGGATACTGCTCATCGCCGTTATGATCTACGGTGACCTGGTATTTGGCGCCAGGCGTTCACTTTCGGTAGCCGGATTTTCATTTCAACCCTCCTCTTTTGCTGCAATGGCACTGATCCTTCATGTAGCCGTTCTATTACACGAAAAGCAGGATTACATTAAAGACTTTAAACGTGCTTTCATCCCGATATTGATCTGGGTAACCATCACCTGCTTTTTAATCGCATTGGAAGATTTCAGCAGTGCTGCCCTATTAATGGGAATTTCGGTCTGTATGATGTTTGTGGGCAGAATCAGCGCCGTTCAGATTTTAGGTTTAATACTGATCGGTTTAGTAGGAGGATCAGCATTGGTTTTAAGTTCTGCTGAAAGAACCAGCCGTGTAACAAACTATATTACACAAGTTAAAGATATAAACAGTGAAAGGCTGGAATCGAACAGTGGCTATCAGGCGCAGCAAGCGCATATTGCCATTGCCCGGGGCGGAATACTTGGTGTAGGCATTGGTAAAAGCTCACAGCGTGATTTTCTGCCTGCACCTTACAACGACTTTATTTTTGCAATCATCGCAGAAGAGTATGGAATCATCGGTTCTTCGGCTGTAATGTTCATTTTTATCGTGATTCTCTACCGGGGAATCGGCGTTATTGCGCGTCACTCTCCTGATGTACTCGGCACACTACTGGCACTGGGAGCCACATTGATGATTACCCTTTACGGTTTTGTAAATGCCGCCGTTGCTACCGGACTATTTCCGGTAACCGGCCTGCCAATGCCATTTATAAGCTATGGCGGTACCAGTATGCTGTTTGCCGGTGTAATGGTTGGTATCATCCTCAATATTTCGAAACACAACAGACAGGTTCAAAACAGATTTTATAACGGTTAATGACAACTGCTTCAAAGAACATATCATCCACAGACACCCGCACAGCTGCGGCAGAACCCATTCGGGTTTTGCTGGCAGCCGGCGGTACGGGTGGACACGTTTATCCGGCAATTGCCATTGCGGATGCTATACGTGCTATGGATCCACATACTGAGATTCTGTTTGTGGGTACACGTGATCGTATGGAGTGGGAGGCCGTTCCAAAGTCGGGATATGATATTAAAAGCGTTTGGATTAGCGGGTTTCACCGGCGATTGACACCACAAAATCTGCTCTTCCCTTTTAAACTGCTGACCAGCATTGTTCAAAGTTATTCAATCATCAGAAGTTTTAAGCCGGATGTTATGGTTGCCTGTGGCGGATTTGCCGCCGGCCCGATTGGCTGGGTTGCTGCAAAATTGAATGTCCCCATTGTCATCCAGGAGCAGAACAGTTATCCCGGCGTTACAAACAGAATTTTGGCCAGACACGCCGTATCGATTTTTACAGCATTTGAAGCTGCCAAGAATTATCTGCCTGAAGAGAAGATTACCCTGAGTGGAAATCCCGTAAGAGGCGAACTCAAACAGAGTGATTCTTTAGCGGCACGTAAAGTGTTTGATTTTAATTCAGAGTCACCTGTCCTGTTGATTTTAGGCGGAAGCGGTGGAGCTCTTGCCCTAAACAATATCATGCAAAAAGAGCTGGACCAACTACACAACAAAGCCGGTCTTCAAATAATCTGGCAGTGTGGAAAAAGATATTTCCAAGAGCTTAAAGAGCAGATCGATACCGACTCCTATCCAAATTTGAGGTTGACTCAGTTTATTGATGAAATGCCGGCTGCATACGGTGCTGCAGATTTGGTTGTAACCAGGGCCGGAGCGAGTACATGCAGCGAATTAATGCAGCTTGGCCAGCCTGCGATCTTTGTCCCCTCGCCAAACGTAGCGGGAGACCACCAGGCGAAAAATGCACATTCAATGGTTGATGCCGGAGCCGCAGAACTTCTGGCCGAATCGGAACTGGATGAAAAGTTTTCGGATACCATTACAAATTTGATCAACAACGATGAGCGGTTACAGAGCATGGGAAAGGCGATGAAATCTCTGGCAAAGCCCGATGCTGCCGACACCATTGCAAAAGAAATTTATTCACTTGTACAGAAACAGACGAATGAGTAACAAGATTCAAACACAACCCGTTTTTGGCCGTACCAAACAGATCCACATGGTGGGTATTGGAGGGATCGGTATGAGCGGAATTGCTGAAATTTTACTTCTCAGAGGCTACGGTGTTACCGGTTCTGATAGCAATTTAAGTGATACTACAGAGCGACTGGAAGAGCTGGGTGCCAAAATTTTTAAAGGGCACAGTGCTTCCAATATAGAAGGCGCAGATGTAGTGGTTTACACCAGTGCCGTTAAAGCTGATGAAAATGAAGAGACAAAAGCCGCTTTAGCAGCCCAAATTCCCGTCATAAAACGTTCTGAAATGCTGGCCGAACTGATGAGAATGAAGTACGGTATCGGCATTGCGGGTACGCACGGAAAAACCACTACCACTACCCTGGCCGGACATGTGGTACAGGACGGTAATTTTGATCCCACAATCATTGTGGGCGGACGCGTTCACAGTTTTGACAAAACCAATGCCGTAGTAGGAAAAGGAGATATTGTTATTGTTGAAGCGGATGAGTTCGACCGTACATTCCTGCGCCTCTCCCCTTCATTGGCTGTGATCACAAATATTGAAGCGGAACATCTGGATATCTACGAAGATCTTGAAGATGTGAAAGAGGCCTTCATTGAATTTGCAAACAAAGTTCCATTTTATGGGGCTGTTATCGTCTGCCTGGATGATCCGAACGTGAGAAGTATACTCCCGGATATTGAACGCAGAACCATTACCTATGGATTTACGCCTCAGGCTGAAGTACGCGCCGTAAATGTGGGGCAAAAAGGTTTCAGAAGCACATTCACAGTACTCTATCAGGAAGAGCCGATCGGAGATATTGCCTTGATGGCTCCCGGCGATCACAACATCAAAAATGCATTGGCTGCAGTAGCCATTGGCCTCGAACTTGGTATGGAGTTTGAAGACATCAAAAAAGGATTGGAGCGGTTTAAAGGTGTTTTCCGCCGGTTCCAGCCTAAGATGGATGAGAAAAATATTCTGGTAATTGATGACTATGCGCACCATCCTACCGAAGTACAGGCGACTATAAAAGCAGCACGGCGAGGTTGGGAAGACAGGCGAATTGTTGCCGTGTTTCAGCCACATCTTTATTCCCGTACTCAAGAGATGTACCAGGAGTTTGGGCTCTCATTCTTTGATGCGGAAGTACTGGTTGTAACAGATATCTACCCTTCCAGAGAAAAACCGATTGAAGGTGTAACCGGAAAGCTGATTGCTGATTCAGCAAAAACGTATGGCCACCGGGATGTACACTACGTGCGAGACAAACGGGACCTGCCCTCACGACTGACCGGTATTATTGAAGACGGTGACATCGTGATTACTATGGGTGCCGGTGATATTTACAAATTTGGCGAACAGTTTACTGAAATCATTAAACAGAAATAGATCACTTTTTGAGCAAAAAGAAATCACATAGCAAAAAGAAAAGTAGCGGGTCAAAGCGGCCGGTAACACTCATTGCAGGTATCTTCTTTATTGTTGGATTGGCTGTGCTGGGTGGGTATTACTTTGAGCAAAATACCCGGATTACCGATGTGGACTTTGCCGGTTACAAATTCACCTCTTCGGAGGAACTGCAGGCTGCAATTGCTGAAGCTACTCCAGTGGGGATGCTGGCCGACAGCGTAGATTTTGGTTCACTCATGCAATCGATCCATTCGCTGCCCTATGTGGAAGATGTAAATGTAACCATGGGTTATCGCGGTAAGCTCCAGTTCAATGTTACCGAACGGAAACCTCTGGCACTCTTGATGGATGGCAGCAGACGCGTTTATGTGGCAAAAGGCGGTATTAAGCTACCTATTATACCCGAAAAGACTGAAGATGTACCCCTTGTTTACGGATTCCCTGCGGAACCGCTCAGCGATACACTAAAGAGTGACGCATTCCGGCAGGTAGAAGATTTTTTAACTGCGGCACAAGAGAATCGCTTTGGATGGATAACCATTAGCGAAGTGGCGTGGAACGAACGTGAAGGTGTAGTAGCCCTCACTGCAGAAAACGGAGTGAAACTGCTATTTGGCCATTCAGATTTTGAAACACGGCTTAAACACTGGCAGGCATTTTATGGCGAAGTGGTTTCGACGAAGGGAATCGAAGCATTCCGCCAGATCGATCTCCGGTTTAGAAACCAGGTGGTCACCAAAGAATAAGAACTCAATAACACTGATTTAGCAATCAACAAGACAAGCAGGTAGACTTATGGAAATAGAAAACGAAAATGAACGAATTGTAGTAGGCCTCGACATTGGCACCACGAAAGTTTGTGCTGTAGTGGCCTCCATTGACGAACAGGACAGAATTCACATTCTGGGTGTTGGTAAAGCCCCGAGTGAAGGTTTGAACCGAGGTGTGGTAGTCAACATCGACAAAACGGTTCAGGCCATTAAAACCGCTGTAGAGCAGGCTCAGCTCGCATCCGGTATTGAGGTCAATTCCGTGAATGTGGGTATTGCAGGCGATCACATCCGAAGTATTCGAAGCAAGGGTGTGATTACCATCAACAATAAGGATAAAGAGATTACGGTACAGGATGTGGAGCGTCTGCTTGAAGACTGCCAGCGCATCATGCTTCCGCCTGATCAGCAAATTCTGCACGTCATTCCCCAGGAGTTTGTGGTTGACGGACAGGACGGAATCAGCGATCCGGTTGGTATGAGTGGTATCCGCATGGAGGCCGAAGTCCACATAATCACAGGATTGGTTTCCGCAGCAAAAAACCTATACCGATGTGTTGAGCGTGCCGGTTTTCAGGTGGCTGATATTATCCTTGAACCGCTGGCAAGCTCGTACGCAGTTCTTGACGATGAAGAGAAAGAGGCCGGAGTAGTTTTGGTTGATATCGGCGGCGGAACAACCGATTTAGCTGTATTTCAGGATAACACCATCCGACACACTGCGGTTATCGCCATTGCAGGTAAGAAAGTGACCGACGACATCCGGGTTGGTTTGAGCGTTCTCGATGATCAGGCTGAAAAACTGAAGCATCAGCACGGAGAGTGTTTTGTGGATATGATCGAGGAAGATGAGTCGATCACCATTCCCGGCATTGCGGGACGGCCACCCAAAGAGATTACAAAAAGCATTCTGGCTAAGATCATTCAGGCCCGAATGGAAGAAATTTTAGAGATCATCGCCATAGAGGTGAAACGCAGCGGATATGCTGATTCACTGAGCGCCGGTATTGTACTGAGCGGCGGCGGAGCTCTGATCAAGAACATCTGCCCCCTGGCCAACGAGGTTCTGGGGATCGATGCAAAAATCGGGAAACCATTGGGACTCACAGGAGGCCTGATTGAGGAGGTGAACAGCCCGATGTACGCAACCAGCGTAGGCCTTGTGCTTCACGCTATAAAATCCGGAGGTCCGGAGAACCAGGCTATTGTGCCGTCATCCACAAAAGGTTCAGGTGTGGAGAAAGTGATGAACAGTATCACACAGCGCATGAAGAGCTGGTTTAGAGAACTCTGATCGAAGGATTACATAACAGTGAGAATTAACAACTAGCAATCTACAGACAACACACATTAGCAATCATAAATAAGGAGTAACCATGGAATATAATAACACACGCTTTAGCTTCGACGAGAAAGGTCAGGATAATGCGAAAATTAAAGTCATCGGAGTCGGTGGCGGAGGCGGAAACGCCATCAACAATATGATCCGAAAAGGATTGGACAGCGTTGAATATATCGCACTTAATACTGACGCACAGGCACTGAAAAATAACTCGGCCGATGTAGCCATCCAGGTCGGATCAAATCTTACATCCGGACTTGGAGCAGGTGCACGACCCGAAATTGGACGGGAAGCGGTTGAAGAGAACCGCCATGAAATTGATGAAGCGGTCGACTCGGCCGATATGATCTTTATCACAGCCGGAATGGGCGGTGGTACAGGAACAGGTGGCGCACCGGTTGTGGCCGGCATCGCCAAACGAAAAGGAATTTTAACGGTTGGTGTGGTAACAACTCCCTTCCAGGTTGAAGGAAAAGTGCGTATGAAATACGCCCTGGAGGGGATTACCGAATTGAAGAAGAATTGCGATACGGTAATCGTAATTCCAAATGAGCGGCTTCTCGATATCTCTGATGAGAACACTTCATTGATGGAAGCCTTCGAGCAGGCTAACCATGTTCTTTATAACGCAACCCGCGGTATTTCAGACCTTATTTTGATGCCCGGTCTGATCAACCTTGACTTTGCAGACGTTCGCACAACAATGATTGACGGTGGAGCTGCCATCATGGGATCTGCTACAGCCAGCGGACCGGACAGAGCTGAAATTGCAGCACGTGAAGCGATCAACTCTCCCCTGCTTGACGGAGTGAGTATTCGCGGTGCACGTAACGTACTTGTTAACATCTCTGCAGGTGCCAACCTCGGTATGCGGGAAACAACAACGGCAACCAGCATCATCCAGCAAGAGGCCGGAGAAGATGCAGAAATCATACTGGGTACAGTACTCGATGACGCCTTCGAAGATGAGCTTCGCGTAACGGTAATCGCCACTGGATTTGAACTGAGCGAAGACAAAACGAAAGCCCGCGTTGCACCCAGCAAGAACAGCGAACCGAAATTGAAATCCAAAAGTACAAATCTGCCGAAAGCAAGCGACATTGCTCAGCGTCACAGCAGTACTCTGGATGGACCTTACTACAAAGGTGAAAAGAACCTTAAAAACCTCGACACGCCGGCCATTCACAGGCGAGAGGTAAAACATATGCGTTCGCAGGAGGAAGTTCAGGCAGACGACGATATGCAGCATCGCGAGTCGATTGAACGCAAAAAAGCGAGCAACGACAATACCAGCGTGTCAAACCGGGATGAGCGCATCGATAAGCGCGATACCGAACAGCCCGCTTTCTTACGAAAAATCATGGATTAATCCGTAATTCCTGAACCGGATTTAAGATTGCTATAAACCATAGATAGGCTTTCTCTGCCTATTCTATAGATTGCTAAATCAAAAAGGAGTTCCTTTGACCGGGGGCTCCTTTTCTTTTTAATTATACTTGTTCGGTTATATCGTCTATTTTAAGAAAAGAAAAAAGGTACGTTCACATAAAGTTCAGTCTATGCATAAATGGCTACTGATTGCATCGGTTTTTATTATAACTCCATTTCTTACAGTTTCTCAATCAGATACTACTCAGAGCACTAATAATGAGATCTATCCTCAGTTTGATTCTGACTACAGCTACTGCAAACCGGATGAAGATTCTAATTTCTCTCTGATTTATGAAGATGAACTCTATTATTACTATACCGGTGAAAAGGTGATCCGGGGATTAATTTATCAGCAAGATTCAAATTCATCCGTCACATTTGATAGCCGTAAAAATCAGGCCTGTAAGTTTGTGCTTACACAAGGTTTTCAAATAGATCATAAACTCCTTGATAAAGATTTTATGCTTCAAAAAGCTTGGGAGAACGCGCCGGAATGTACCCCTGAAAATGGAGAGCCTTACCTTTCAGGCATTTATGCTTTAACCATTACCGGATTTAAAATTTCCAAATCTTACATAGATTACTACGATCCAAAGCGTATCCGCAGTCAAATGGAAATGAGCCGTTTTGAGTTCTATGCTGACTACGATGAAGTAGTTGAAGTCATTGCTCCAACTGAAGTAAAGTGCCCGATTGTATTGCGGTAAATGCGATCATTAATGCTCATAGATCATTTTACGCGTCATCCCGCCATCAATCACAAGATTCTCCCCGTTGATAAAATCATTCTCAGGATCGGTTAAAAAGAGACAGGCTCTTGCAATATCTTCCGGTTTGCCCACACGTTTTGATGGGTGCTGTTTGTGGTCGATATCACGCAGTTTATCGTAATCGCCGGTATGAATCCACCCCGGACTTATACAGTTCACTGTGATATTATCTACTGAATACGAAACCGCCTGAGAGTGTGTAAGGGCCAGTAGGCCTCCTTTCGATGCAGCATACGCCTCTGTATACTTTTCGGACATCAAAGCCCGTGTTGAGGCAATATTAACAATGGATCCCTTTTTATTTTTCTTAAGATATGGGGCTGCTTCTCGAGTAAGGAGAAAACTTGCTCTCAGATTGGTATTTAAAATCTGATCCCACTTTTCAACCGACATTTCATCCGGGCGAATAAACTCTGAAATGCCCGCATTATTGATCAATACATCAATTCTCTGATATCTGTTAATGGTCTCCTTTACCAGCTTATGAATCGATTTGGGATCTGAAACGTCGCAGTAAATAAATTGAGCCTGTCTGCCCTCACTCAAAAGTTCATCCTGCAGTAAATTTCCGTTTTCCGAATCCAGATCAGCAATTACCACATTGTAGTAATTCGTTGCAAATGCCTTCGCTACGGCTTTACCGATTCCATTTGATGCTCCTGTTACGATAACTGTACGATTCATAAACTGTAGGTTTTACTTATTGACAAAATAATTGACCGGCTGACTTTTTATATCTCTGATTTTTATTGCATCAACAAAATAAAGATAAAGTGTTCTTCATGTATATCTACAATTAAACCTATTGTATATCAAAATCCCATAAAAAAACCCGAGACAGAGATCTGCCCCGGGCCTGTATGTCCACCCCAAAAAATGAACATGGCATAAACAACAATTATGTATTTATTCTATATCCCAGGTATTACCGCTGTTAAACAGGTCACTTACGCTCTTTAATGAAGTGCTTTCGCGTACAGTTGAAATACGGTCATGAACTGTTTTATCAAAGTTGGGTTTATCCACTTTTCGTATCACACCCATCGATACAGGAAAATCTGGAAGTTCCAATTTTGCTAGGGCCAGCTGCAGTGCTGAATCCGGTTCATGGGCATCGTGCTTCAAGAACGTCGTATCGTTTTCATCATACGGTGCTTTTGTAAGCTTCATACCTTCCAGCTTCAGCCCAAACTGCTGATCTTTCCCGAAAACCATCGGTTTCCCATGCTCCAATACAAGCTGGTTGTCGTCTTTGGTATCTTTACCGGTAATCTGTTCATGAATACCATCGGTAAAAATCACGCAGTTTTGAAGTACCTCTATCACTGACGTGCCTTTATGACGATAAGCCTCCATCATCACCTCTTCCATCAGTTTTGGATCCTTATCCGGAACACGTGCAAAGAATGTTGCTCCTGCTCCAATCGCTACCTCACCGATGTTGAAGGTGTTTTCATAGTTTCCTTCAGGTGCAGTTTTGGTCTTTGTTCCCGCCGGAGTAGTAGGCGAAGATTGCCCCTTTGTCATTCCATAAATCTTGTTGTTAAAGATGATAATGTTAAGATCTATGTTTCGCCGGCATGCATGAATGAAGTGATTTCCACCTATAGCCATACAGTCACCGTCACCGGTGGATACCCAGACATTCAGCTCCGGGTTGGCCAGTTTGGCTCCTGTAGCCACTGCAATGGCACGTCCGTGAATTGAGTGGATTCCGTATGTATCCAGGTAGTAGGTAATTCGTGAGGAACAGCCTATACCCGATACGCTCAGGAAATTCTCCTTGGCGTGATCCATTTGGGCGAATGTTTTCTGCATATTTGCCAAAATCATATAATCACCGCATCCCGGACACCAGCGTACACTCTGATCGCTCGCAAAATCCTTTCGGGTCAATACGTCTTTTTTATCTTTTACGTCAGTCTGCATAACTAATTGGTTAGGGTATTAATGATTTCAGCTTTCACCTCAGAGGTAAAAAATGGTTGTCCCTGAATCTTGGTGAATTTTCTGTAGTTAAACTGCGGAAACTTGGTTTTCAGATAGTTCGCAAACTGTCCGTTGTTTAACTCACACACCAGAACCTGATCGAATCGACTAAAAATCTCTTCGGTATTTTCAGGAAGGGGATTGATATAGTTGAAGTGTGTAAACCCAATATTCTCTTCACCCTCCTCCAGCAGTTCCGTTACGGCTGTATTAATTGCACCGTGCGTACTACCCCAGCCAACAACCAGCAGTTTTCCTGATTGAGCACCAATCACACGCTGCTTTGGTAATTTTTTAGCTATCCTGGCAATCTTCTCTTCACGAATTTTAGTCATCTTTTCGTGATTCTCAGGCTCATAAGTCAGATTTCCTGTATCAATCTGTTTCTCCAAACCACCAATGCGGTGCTCAAACCCTTTATCACCCGGTCCTTTCCAGTAACGGGTCAAAAATTCGGGATCTCGCATATAGGGCTGCCACTCTTCTGCGCTGCCTTCAAACTCTTTGATTTTAATATCCGGCAGATCACCGTTTTCCGGAATTCTCCACGGACTTGTTCCACTGGCCAGATATGTATCAGACAGAAGGATGACCGGTGTTGAATGTTCCATGGCAAGTCTGGCAGCTTCATAGCTGTAGTTGAAACAGTCATCCGGTGAACTTGCAGCAAGAACAACTAACGGAGCATCACCATGGCGTCCATATAGAGCCTGATTCAGGTCACTCTGCTCTGTTTTTGTGGGTAAACCTGTAGAAGGCCCTGCACGCTGTACATTCACAATAACAAGCGGAATTTCAGAAATAACCGCTAAACCGATTGCTTCAGATTTGAGTGACAATCCCGGTCCTGATGTTGAAGTTATGGATAGGTTACCACTGAAAGAAGCTCCTATCGCCGCACAAACCGCTGCAATTTCATCCTCTGCCTGAAAGACAATGGCTCCCAAATCTCTTCTGGCTGAAAGTTCGTGCAAAATTTCAGAAGCCGGTGTTATCGGGTAGGAACAGAGTGAAAGTTTTCTGCCACTATTTTCTGATGCTGCTAAAAATCCCCAGGCAATCGCTGTATTCCCATCAATATTCCGATAAGTACCTTTCTGCATTTTCGCAGGAGGAATGATAATAGACGTACCGATGATCTCCGTGTTCAGTGCAAAGTTAAAGCCGGCCTCTAAAGCCAGTTTATTGGCCTCTACCAATACCGGTTTTTTGCTGAACTTCTTCTCAATGAATTTGATAAGATTGTCTAGTGGTCGGCCGAACATGTAAGTAACCAAACCCAAAGTGAACATATTCTTACTTCGAGCCATCGCCTGATTTTCAAGTCCCAGATCTTTTAAAGCCTCTTTGGTAAGGGATGTGGCGGGTGCTTCAATCACACGGTACTCATCCAGTGAACCATCTTCGAGTGGATTCTCGTCGTAATCTGCTTTCTTCAGATTTCGGGAGGTGAAACTGTCTTTATCTGCTACTACAGATCCACCCAGCTTTAAGAACCTTAAATTTGCTTTTAAAGCAGCCGGATTCATTACTACGAGCACGTCTACTTCGTCGCCGGGTGTATAAATTTCTGTACCGCCAAACTGAATCTGGAAACTCGAAACACCGCTCACGCTACCCTGCGGAGCACGAATTTCAGCCGGAAAATCCGGAATGGTTGTAAGGTCGAGACCGGCCTGGCCGGACGCCTGAGAAAACATATCTCCCGTTAGCTGCATACCATCGCCGGAATCACCGGAAAACCGAACAACCACCTTCTGCATGGTTGGTGTTAATACGTTATTAGCCATGTGCCTGAGTGTTAGATTTTAAGTTCGAAGAGAAAACTCTTCATTTCGGTTATCCGTGAAGAAATGATTGTCTTTCAAGCAATACATCTTCACTCTCTTCATGCTCAGGATGGGTAATGATACAGTCTGGTACCGGGCAGAAAGCCACGCACTGCTCTTCATCGTGGAAACCTTTACACTCGGTACACTTGTCAGTTACAATAAAATAGAACTCATCTGAAAGCGGTTCCAGCATTTCATCTGCATCCACTTCATTTCCGTTTTGAAGGGTAACTGTACCTGAAAGGGAGGTTCCTTCTGCCATGTTCCACTCTGCGCCGGGCTCGTAAATAGCCTGGTTCGGGCATTCCGGTTCACACGCTCCGCAGTTGATGCAAGTATCTGTTATAAAAAGAGCCATAATTGTGTCTGTTTAGTTGAAATTTAATTTTTTGGGATTGTTTAAATGCTCCAATATGAGTCTTAAGCCAATCTTTTTTGATTAATAGATATTTAGACAAAAAACTCTAATTAAAAGTAGTGAAATTTAGTTCAGCTTCCAATATCATGGAGTTGTACCGGGTTAATTTAGATTCACTATAGATTAGGTTCCGGTGCATTCCTTTCATAAAAATTATCCAAACCTGATCAAATAGATCATCTTTTAACAAGACTTTCGTACTTACCTTTAGTTCGGCATAAGAACCTTGAATGTGACTTCCCCTCCTTGAAAAGGAGGGGATTTTTAAATTCCTTTACGATTATTTTAAATCGTACTCATGTTACTTGAGATCTTCCAGCCGAAATCCCTGAAGGATCTTAATATAGTTGGCTCGTTCAAATGCCCCCGGATCTGCGACCGATGCACTGCTCATTGCGCCTTTCATCTCCTCTACAGATTCATACTCTTTCTCCTCCATCCAAACCTGCATTTCGTTAAGCATAAATTTCAACGCATCAGATCCGCCATACAACAATGCGGAAGCCATCATGGTCACATCGGCACCGGCCAGAATCATCTTAATTACATCGTGTGCCGTATGAATACCGGTCGTAGCCGCCAAACTGCCTTTAATGTGCGGCCTCAGCATGGCGATCCATCTAAGTGGAAGACGTTTCTCGAACGTACTGCTCAGGTTAAGATTTGGATTCACATCCATCGCATCCAGATCTATATCGGGCTGGTAAAACCTGTTAAACAGAACCAGGCCATCTGCACCGGCACTTTCCAACCGAGTAGCCATATTGGCAAATGCACTGAAATAGGGGCTCAGTTTCACTGATACCGGTATGGAAACTGCTTGCTTCACCGCTTTCAGATCGTCGATATACATCTGTTCCACTTTCTCTGACGTCAGATCCGGATCTGCCGCGATGTAGTAAATATTCAACTCGATGGCATCTGCACCGGCATCTTCCATATTCTTGGCATAGGCCATCCACCCCCCTTCCGATACACCATTCAAACTGGCAATGACCGGAATATCAACTCTCTTTTTCAGGTTCTGTATCTGTTCCAGATAATCTTCTGCATGAAGATTGTGATACTCCTCCGGTTCAGGAAAATAGCTAAGTGCCTCCGCATAGCTCTCACCTGAAGTTGACATAAAATGATCCAGTGCCTGATTTTCACGTGTAATCTGTTCTTCAAATAAGGAATACATTACCAACGCCGATGCGCCTGCATCTTCCAGTTTTTTTGCTGTATCCAGATCACTTGTCAGCGGTGATGCAGATGGAACAAGCGGGTTCTTAAGGGTCAGTCCAAGATATTTAGTCTCTAAGTTCATAATGGGTTCTGTTTTATAAAAAATATTTGTTTAATGAGCCCGAGTTTGATCTTCTCTAAACCCGGGCTTCTTACTACTGATGTTACTTGCCTGATCCGTTTTTCTTAACCGGGTCGTACACTTTCTCCATCTCTTCGTATACTCTCCACTTCTCTTTCACTTCCGCCTGAGCCTGCGTCATAAGCTGTTTTGCAACTTTTGGCTGAGACTTAGCCAGCATCAGATATCGCATCTCGTTGTAAGCGTAATCTTCGAGTTTAATTTTCGGCGGTTTGGAATCGAGCTGGAATGGATTCTTGCCCTCTCCTTCTTTTCGCGGATCGAACCTGAATAGCGGCCAGTAACCTGAATCGACAGCCAGTTTCTGCTGATTCAGCCCAAACTTCATATCGTAGCCGTGTGCTATACAGTGGCTATACGCGATGATAATGGATGGCCCCGGATAACTTTCCGCTTCAAGCACAGCCTTAATCGACTGCATATCACTTGCTCCCATCGCCACACGGGCAACGTAGGCGTGACCGCCTGCTACAGACATCAGTCCCAGATCTTTCTTACCGGTTCGTTTACCGGCTGCCGCAAATTTTGCCACTGCTCCAAGCGGTGTCGCTTTCGAGCACTGTCCACCGGTGTTGGAATAGACTTCTGTATCCATCACCAGAATATTGACATCCTTACCGCTGGCAAGAACGTGGTCTAGTCCACCGTAACCGATATCGTACGCCCAACCGTCTCCGCCAAATATCCAGACGCTCTTGCGCACCAGGTAGTCAGCAATGCTATTCAGCATTTTAGCTTTGGAGTCATCGGTTTTACTAAGAGCCTCTTTCAATGCAGCAACTCTCTCCCGCTGCTCATAGATACCAGGCTCCGTGGTTTGATCTGCCTTCAGGATATCCTCAACCAGTTTCTTATCCACGTGGCCGTTCATCTTTTGAAGCATTTCACGCGCTTGTTCAGCCTGTTTATCAATGGTGAGTCTGAACCCAAGCCCAAACTCCGCATTGTCCTCAAACAGTGAGTTAGACCATGCCGGTCCAAGTCCCTGGCTGTTCTTGGTATAAGGCGTAGCCGGCAGGTTACCTCCGTAAATGGAAGAACAACCGGTTGCATTGGCAATCACCATTCGATCTCCGAACAGTTGGGTCACCAGTTTGATGTATGGCGTTTCACCGCAACCCGCACAAGCACCGGAGAACTCAAACAGAGGCTCCAGGAATTGAGAACCTTTTACGGTCTCAACTTTAAGTTTGGACCGGTCATATTCCGGCAGGTTCAGGAAGAAATTCCAGTTCTCTTTCTCCTGCTCCAGAAGCGGATCGATCGGCTCCATGTTCAGCGCCTTATGGCCAACTTGTTTACGATCTTTGGCAGGACAAACCTCAACACAAAGCTCACAGCCTGTACAGTCTTCAGGAGAAACTTGAATACTTACTTTGGTATTTTCCTGCCATTCACGTCCCCTGGCATCCATATACTTAAATGTTTCCGGTGATGCCTCAAGCAGTTCACCGTCAAACGCTTTCATTCGAATGACTGCATGCGGACAGACAAGTGCGCATTTACCGCACTGAATACAGATATCCGGATCCAATACCGGGATCTCATGCGCAATATTGCGTTTCTCCCATTTTGTGGTTCCGGTTGGGAATGTCCCGTCTGCTTCGAATGCGCTGACCGGCAGATCATCTCCGTTTCCGGATATAATTTCCGCAATTACTTTCTGAACAAATTCAGGTGCTTCTTCCGGTACCGGCGGTCGCATCTCCTGCTCAGAGGTAACCTCTTTTGGTACAGGAATTTCAAACAGATTTTCGACTGAGTTATCAACCGCCTTGTAGTTGCTTTGAAGGATTTTCTCTCCTTTCGCTCCGTAGGCTTTCTTTATTCCATCTTTGATAAGCTGAATTGCTTCCTCCCGTGGAAGTATATCAGAAATTGCAAAGAAGCAAGTCTGCATTACGGTATTGATACGAGTTCCCATTCCATTTTCCCGGGCAACTTTGTACGCATCAATACTGTACAACTTCAGCTCCTTCTCAATGATCTGCTCCTGAACTTTTTTAGGCAGATTATCCCAAACCTCATCCTTTTCGAAAGGAGCGTTGAGCAGGAAGGTAGATCCCTGTCTGGCCTTTTTCAGCATATCCAGCTGATTCAGAAACTGGAACTGATGACAAGCAATAAAATTGGCTTTGTCAATCAAATAGGCCGACCGAATCGGGTTTGGCCCGAAGCGCAAGTGAGAAACCGTAGTAGCTCCTGATTTCTTCGAATCGTACACAAAATATCCCTGTGCGTAATGGTCGGTATTGTTTCCGATGATCTTGATGGAGTTCTTATTGGCACTTACCGTACCATCAGCTCCAAGACCATAGAACAAACCTTCAAACACCTCTTCGTCACTATCCCAACCGTCTGTACTAAAATCAAGACTGGTATGAGTTACATCATCGTTAATACCGATTGTAAAGTGATTTTTAGGCTTCTCTTCATCCAGCTCATCAAAAATACGTTTCACCATTGGTGGTGTAAACTCTTTGGATGACAGTCCGTATCGGCCATTAATCACTTTCAGATCAGCAGGCAGCGATTTCCAGCCTTCTACCCTGTTCTCCTGAAGCGTAGTAACAATATCGTTGTAGAGTGGTTCTCCGGCACTTCCCGGTTCTTTCGTTCTGTCTAACACAGCAATTCCTTTTACGCTGTCGGGCAGTGCTTCAATCAGGTGGCGCATACTAAACGGCCTGAACAGACGGACTTTAATCAGTCCGACTTTTTCACCGTTTTCATTCATCTTATCTACTGCTTCATGAGCTGTCTCCGCACCGGAACCCATCAGGATAACTACTTTTTCAGCATCTTCCGGACCATGATATTCAAACAGCTTGTAGGATCGACCGGTCAATTCTCCAAACTGATCCATTGTTTTTTGCACCAGCTCAGGAGCTTCATTGTAATATTTATTACCGGTTTCGCGTGCCTGGAAGAATACATCCGGATTTTGTGCAGTACCTCTTAGTAGCGGATTGTCAGGAGTTAAAGCACGGTTTCGGTGCTCAATAATTTTATCGTCATTAATCAGCTGTTGCATTATTTCAACAGGAATCTGATCGATCTTCTGTACTTCGTGTGATGTTCTGAAGCCATCAAAAAAGTGAAGAAACGGTATACGCGTTTCCAGCGTAGCAGCATGTGATATCAAGGCCATGTCCATCGCTTCCTGTACGCTGTTGGAGCTCAGTATAGCCATCCCGGTCATGCGCATCGCCATGGTGTCACTGTGGTCGCCAAAGATGGAGAGCGCGTGAGTAGCTACGGTCCTGGAGGCAACGTGGACCACTGCGGGTGTCAGTTCCCCGGCAATTTTATAGAGATTCGGCATCATTAAAAGAAGTCCCTGCGAGGCCGTAAATGTAGTGGTAAGTGCGCCGGTTTGAAGTGCACCGTGCATAGTTCCGGCAGCACCGCCCTCACTCTGCAGTTCCACCACCTCGGGCACGGTTCCCCAGATATTCTTTTTCCCGGCCATCGACCACTGGTCAGACCACTCTCCCATCGGGGATGCAGGCGTGATTGGATAGATTGCAATTACTTCACTGACGTTGTGTGCAACGTAAGCTGTTGCCTCGTTCGCATCTAATGTAACTTTTCGATTTGACATAATATTTACTTTGATGGTTTTATATCGATACTCTTTATTTTTGTAGGCGATGCTTTCATCACTTTTCTTTTACCCCTTTTGATGGAGATTTAATTAATTCGGCTAGTGGATTACCGTTCTTTATATCTTCGGCCATGGTTACCAGCGTTCTGGTTTTAAAAAGATCGTAAACTTCATCCCTGATCTTGTGATACTCATCATGAATCGGACAGGGATCATCCGCATCACACTCTTTATATTCAATTCCGCACTGTGTAAAAATATCGAGTCCGTCTATCGCCTCCACAACATCTACAATGTGAATGGAATCCGCCGGTTTGCTAAGCTTAAATCCGCCAGTTGGACCTTTCATGGAGACCAGCAGCTTTTTTTTAACCAGGGACTGTAGAATTTTGCTCAAAAAGTGTTTCGGGATGTTTTGCTCAGCAGCAATCTCACTCAACTCCACATTTTTCTCCTGTGAAGAGTGGCAGGCGATATAGAACATCGCCTGTAGTCCATAATGGCAAGAGGCTGAAAACATACCGTTTCGATTTAATTATGTTGATATCTAAAAAACAGTGGATTATTTAGGTAAGAAGGATTCCAGCATCCATCTCATTTTCTCGTGCTGCTGCATCAAGGCTGTTACAAAGTCTGCAGATCCCATGTCTTCCAGATCTTCAAAATCACCTATACATTTTCTCAAATACTTAATAATGCTTTCATGATCTTTCTTGAGGTTTGCAACCTGCTCTCCGGCATCCGTGAGCTCTTTACCTTCTTCAAGCTCGGTCAATTTCAGATATTCACTCATTCTTCCGATGCTTAAAAATCCGATCATTCGAATACGCTCAGCTACTTCATCGATAGCTTCTTCCAGTTCACCGTACTGCTCTTCATAAAATTCATGAAGCTCTGCAAAATTTGCAGCTCTTAAGTTCCAGTGATAATTACGTGTTTTAATATAGAGCACATGCTCATCGGCAAGTAATTTTTGCAACTTATCCGCTACTTGCTTCCGGTTTGATTCGTTGATTCCTATATCCATGTTGTCTCTGACTTGCTAAATTATGTGTTTAAAAAATATCTACCCTTCCCTTTAGTAGATATTTAGATAATAAACTCTAAAATAAAGTACTAAAAATGATTCTACATCACAACTCTATAGATCAACTTAAAGCTTTTTGTACTCTCAGTAACCGCATGGTTACGTTGAGTTTAAAGACACACCTCTCTTTTATTATACAGGAACTGACTACTTGCTGAGTGGTTTCCCTAAACTTACAATACTATCGCCACTCTTAATATCTTCTGAAAGTTCGAGCAATGTTTTTGTTTCAAACAGTTCCCGAATATTATTCCGAACGTGCTTATACTCATTATGAATAGGGCAAGGGTGATCATCATCACACCTTTTAAAGCCGATTCCACACTGTGTAAATACATCAAGTCCATCTATGGCATCAATCACTTCAATTAACGTGATCTCATCAGCGGGACGGCTAAGGCTAAATCCACCGGTAGGTCCTTTCATCGAATTCAACAGGCCATTTTTTACCAGCATCTGTAAAATTTTACTCAGAAAGTGTTTAGGGATCTCCTGTTTTTCGGCAATCTGGCCCAAATCTACATTTTTATCATTTGTAGAGTGCAGCGCTATATAGATCATGGCTTGTAGGCCATAGTGACAAGAAGTCGAAAACATTGTGGTCGATTTTGAATTTAGGGTTGGATTCACTCCGGTGTTACACCTTTGTTAGGCGGGGTAATAACTAATTATGGAGGTGAATATACAAAATTGCCTGAGTAATTTATATCGGGCTCTGCCAATTTTCATATTAATGCTACCCGGTTAGTTCACCCCATGCTTTTTCGATTACAAGATCCCTGACTTTATCTGCCGTTTCAGTGCAATATTTTACATGATCCACACTATTGCAGAAGAACAATTCATCCCTGGTTTCAGTTACTTCTACTTTAGATTTACAGTGAACATTGGAAAAATCGATCTCCGTTGCTTTTGAATTATACTGGTTCACATACTCCATCATCTGCTCCATGGTAAGCCCCTCTTCGGGGGTATCTCCATTTTGATTTGAATAGATCAAATAAAGGCATTGAATAAATCTGAATAGCGCACTTCTGGCAAATACACACACAGAATAATTAACTACATCTTCGGCCGGTTTATAGAGCTCATTACGGGCATTGTAAAGCTCAGTATCTGCCTGCTTGAATAACTCTTTGATCCTATCATTACTCATAACTTTGGGTTTTTAGATTTAGCAATTGACTGCACCCTGAGCTCATTGTCATACTTACATTCCGAACATTTGGATGGATTGACGCGCCATTTCAAATATCGGAGTAAAGTAGACTCCAAACAGCAATGTAGGTATGAGCAACAGCATCAGAATAATCTTTGTACCGGCATCAAATTCCAGCTTTCCGGCATTCTCTTCAGGTTGGAAGAAATACATATTTCGAACCACCCGTATATAGTAAAAAAGTGAAATCACCGTGGTAATACCGGCAATTAAAACCAGCCAGAACCATCCTGCACTCACAGCTGCACCAAAAATGTAGAGTTTAGCGATAAAACCGGCTGTTGGCGGAAATCCGGTCAAAGCCACCAGAAAAACAGTCATGGATGCACCCATCAGCGGAGCACGATGCCCGAGCCCCTTGTACCCTTCTATGGATACAGTGCCTGTTTTATTTGAGAATAGCATCGCAACATAAAAGGCTCCGAGATTCATAAAGAGGTAAACAAAAACATAGATAAGGATAGCAGATAACCCTTCGTTGGTCAATATCACCAATCCCATCAGTATGTATCCGGCATGGGCAATACTGGAATAAGCAAGCATCCTCTTAATATTATCCTGTCTCAGGGCAGAAAGATTACCTACAACCATCGCCAGGGCTGCAAGTACAGCCAAAATCATGTTCCAGTTCAACCCATTTATCATACTCCAGACTGCAACAGTTTCAGATGCACTCAGCTCAAAGAATGAGATTCTGAAAAAGCGAATGGTCATTGCCAGTGCAGCAATTTTTGAAGCTACCGAAAGATAAGCCGTGATGGTTATCGGTGCTCCCTCATATACATCGGGTGCCCAGAAATGAAACGGAACAATGGCAATTTTAAAGCCAAGGCCGGTAATGATCATTATGATGGATATTGTGAGCAGCAGGGATTGATCCAAACCACCGGCCAACGCTTCATTAATCGCGTAGATATCAGTCGCACCGGTCATCCCCACCAGGAGTGAAATCCCGTAGATCATAATACCGGAAGCCACCGCACCATAGATGATATACTTCATGGAAGCCTCGGATGATTTATCCGATTTCTTTGTAAACCCAACCAAAACGTAAGAGCTGATGCTGGTCATTTCGAACGCCAGATACATCAACAACAAATTGGTTGAGCTGACCATCAGAAACATTCCCAGCACCATGCCGGCCATCAGCATATAATATTCGCTGATGCGCTCTGAGTACTCATCCAGTTCTACGGACTTCATCGAAAAGAGGATTACAAATATCGTGGCAACAGTAATCAGGAGTTTAAAGTAAATGGCAAACGGGTCGACGGCTATCATGTCATCAAAAACCGAATTACTCCATCCGGTTTGAACCAGCAGCAGAATACCTGTAACTATCATACCGCCTAGCAATATCCAGCCGCCGGTGTGACCTTTTCGTTTGATAAACAGGTCACCGATGATGATCGCACAGAGAGTCACCACAATCGCTATCTCCGGGTAAAAATGGATTACGCTATTTAAAATATTGTCAACCATGTTCAAGAATCTCTTCTAAGTTTGTTGCCCTTTCAGGCATTTAGTTTCTGTGATGACAAATCTGTTACCCACCATTGGTTACAAACTCCACGAGGTGACTAAGTGAGGCGTTCATCAGCTCGATAGCCGGTGCCGGATAGATTCCAAGCAGGATAATGAGAATGATAAGCGGCACAAATGCCAGCATCTCACGCAGAGTCAAATCTTCAAGTGTTTTATGTTTCTCCTGCAGATTTCCTAGGAAAATTCTCTGAATGGTCCAGAGGATATATCCTGCTGTAATAATGATTCCGAAGACAGACACAATGGTAATCCAGCGGTAGGCCTCAAATGCACCCAGGAATGAGAAGAGCTCACTCACAAACCCATTCAGGCCCGGAAGACCAAGTGCTGCAAAAAGACCGACCATCGCAATACCGGTATATTTTGGCATCTGATTCGCAATCCCACCAAAGTCGTACAGCCCGCGTGTATGTGTCCGGTCGTAAAGTACACCCACCGCAAGGAATAAAACTGCAGTTATAATACCGTGATTGAACATCTGCAGTACGCCGCCAACCATTCCCTGTGTATTCAGAGCTGCAATACCCAGTACTACAATTCCCATGTGGCTGATCGAGGAGTAGGCAATCAATTTCTTAAAGTCGGTTTGTGCCATCGCACAGAAGGCACCGTAAATAATGCTGATCATTCCAAGGGCCGCCATCAGATAGACAAAATATTCGGTGCCATCGGGAAAGATTGGAAAACTGATTCTCAGGATTCCATAGGTACCGAGTTTCAGCAGAACACCGGCCAGGATCACACTGATCGGAGTCGGGGCTTCCACGTGGGCATCGGGCAGCCACGTGTGGAAGGGGAAGAGTGGAATTTTAATCGCAAAACTTATAAAGAGTGCTATCCATGCCACATAACGCCAGGTAGTATCCACACCTGAAAGTATCGACCCATCCACGTAATTCTCCGGGTTCATCATATGCAGCAGATTAAAGGTATGAACCGACTCACCAGCTGCATCTGTGTATGCAACACTGAAGTAGAGTGCCAGCATCACCAGCATCATCAGCACACCGCCAACAAATGTATAGAGGAAAAACTTAATGGCAGCATATTCTCGTCTGGGGCCTCCCCAAAGTCCAATCAGGAAGTACATTGGCAGCAGCATCACTTCCCAGAAGATGAAAAAGAGGAAGAAGTCGAGCGATACAAAAACTCCCATCATACCGGTTACCAATAGCAAGTATAGAGCAAAATAGCCTTTGGTCATCTTCTCAATATTCCAGGAAGATATAACCCCAATCAAGGCAATAATGGATGCCAGGATCACCATCAGAACGCTTAGTCCGTCAATTCCGAGAAAGTAGTTGATTTCTATACGTCCAACCCATGGAACAGCATCAACGGTAATCCAGTTGAATTTCTCCACAAACTGGAAACTTTCCGCCTCATTTATCCCCACCATCGATCGGTCGAACAGACTGTAGATTACTCCGGCCAGCACAACCTGCAGCCCCGTCACAGTTGCGGCAGTCCACCGTATTGCTTTTTTACTTTGATCCGGAAGGAGCAGTATGATGATCATTCCCACTATGGGGAGAAATACAATCCATGTCAAAATACCGATGCCAAACAATTGAAATTCCATATTCTTAGCGTTCCATTAAGGTTTTCTTTTTATAGTCTTTTTCAGAAATCATTTGATTTAAATAAACAGCAGAAACAGCACGATAAAACTGAATACGATGTAGACGATGTAGGTCTGCACTCTTCCTGTTTGAAGTTTACTCAGTACCCTGCCACCGAACTGAGAGAGCCACGCCGTAAAGTTGACCAGTCCATCAATCACATTGGCATCAATCCAGTTGCTTACTTTCGCAAATCCCCGAACCACTACAGCCGATCCGTTCACTATGCCATCAATTACCTTATCATCAAACCAGTGAAGCATTTTAGACAGAGCTACCGTCCCGCTTACAAAGGCTTTGTTATAGACCTCATCGAAATACCACTTGTTTTGTGACCCTCTGTAGAGAAATCCTGCTTTCTGAGCCAGCATTTCTGCACTGATCGACTTTTTGCTGTAGACAAAGTACGCCAGAACGATACCCGCACCCGCTATGAGAATAGACAGAACCATTACAAGCGTGTGCACACTGTTGATCGCCTCATAGAACACCGCCCACGTAGCCGGCTGCATCATTTCGGGCACAATACTGGCCGGACGCTCGATTGCACTGTAAAACCAGCCTGATGCCGCACCAATTGGGTTGAAGCTGTAGAAGAAAAAGAGGGATAAAGCCGCCAATACCATCAGGGGAATTGTCATCACTTTGGGCGATTCTTTGATCTTGGAAATCACAGATTCATTGGCCGGTTTGCCGTGGAATGTGAGAATCAACAGGCGGAACATGTAGAATGCCGTAAGTCCCGCTACTGCAAAGCCGATGAGCGGAAGCAGCCAGTGACCGTTCAGAGTACTGAAAGCCATGGTTCCGGCCAGAATCTCATCCTTACTCAAAAAGCCTGATGTGAAGGGTACACCCGAAATGGCAAGAGTAAAAATCAGAAATGTCCAGTAGGTAACCGGCATCTTCGATTTGAGACCGCCCATGTTCCGAATATCCTGCGCATCGGTTTTGTGGTCGTGCTGATCGTGCAGTACCTTGTGCATTGCAAAGATCACACTGCCGGCACCGAGGAATAGTCCCGCTTTAAATGCAGCGTGAGTTACCAGGTGCATAAAGCCCGCTGTAAACGCCCCCACGCCTAGAGCCATTATCATATAGCCCAGCTGACTGATAGTTGAGTAAGCGAGTACTTTCTTAATATCGTATTGAGTAATTGCAATTGAAGCGGCAATTAAAGCGGTAATGGCACCGACATATGCGATAATTAAAAGCGCATCGGCTGTGAGCATTGGAAATACCCTGGCTACCAGATAAACACCCGCGGCCACCATTGTTGCGGCATGAATCAAAGCGCTGACCGGAGTCGGGCCTTCCATCGCATCGGGCAGCCAGACGTGCAGCGGGAACTGTGCAGATTTACCAATCGCACCGCAGAAGATCAGCAGCCCGGACGCTGTCAGCCAACCCATGCTGTCGTATGGAAGCTGGCCTGCAGCGATGGCATCAAACAGCCCCTCAAAAGAGAGTGTTGAAAAACCGGTAAAGAGAATCATGATTCCGATAAACATCCCGAAATCACCCACACGGTTTACAATAAATGCTTTGTTTGCAGCATTTGATGCCGATTTTTTCTCGTAGTAGAATCCAATCAACAGATAGGAACTCAAGCCTACCAACTCCCAGAAAATATACATCAGAAGCAGGTTGTGAGTCAGTACAATGCCGAGCATCGAGAAAGAAAACAAACCGAGGTACGCATAATATCTCGAGTAGCGCTTCTCTCCTTTCATATACCCCATAGAAAAGAGGTGAACCAGTGTACTCACCAGGGTAACCACAACCAGCATTACAACCGTGAGATTATCGATCATAATACCAAACTCAATGGCCAGGGTACCAACCATCATCGCATCTGTAAATACAACCCAGTTGAAAACGGAAGTTATGGTTTCGTCAGGGCTTCCCGTCAGCTTTGAGATCAGCATTACGACTGAAAGAATCAGAGTAACTGAGAGCAACCCTGTTCCCAACCAGTCTCCCTGCCTCGGCAGTCGTTTACCTGAAAAGATCAATACAATAAATCCCAGCAGTGGCAGAAGCAGTATGAGTAGTGATAATTGTATAAACATTTGAAGTTCTATATCGTGAAAATTCTCAGTTTCGCAGTGACTACCCTTTCAGAGTATTCAGATCATCCAGGTTGATGGTATTAAACCGGTTAAAAACGTTGAGCACGATAGCCAACGCAACGGCAGCCTCGGCAGCGGCAATAATGATGATAAACATCCCGATCATCTGGCCATCCAGCGACAGTTCCGTAAATCGGCTGAAGGCCACAAAGTTGATGTTGGCTGAGTTCAGAATCAGCTCCACTCCCATCAGCACCATGATGATATTCCGTTTCGATATCACGGCCATCAAGCCTAGAGAAAACAGGATTGCACTGACAATCAAAAAATGAGTAAGAGCAGGTTCAGCCAGCCACTGTATAAAGGTTGATTCCATCACTAGTTCGTGTTATCTGTTGATATTCTTGTTGACATCAGAATCGCTCCGATGATTGCGATCAGCAGCAGCACGCCAATCACTATAAATGGCAGAATGTAGCTTCCCATCAGCATCATCCCCATTTCATGAACCGTTTCCGTTCGTTCAATAGGCTCAATCACATTCCAGCCCGTTGTTGTAAAAGCGTAGATCAGCAGGGCGCCTGCAGCAACAGACAGAACCGTACCGGGGACAATATTTACGGTTACAGATTTAAAAGTAACGGTCTGGCCTTGCCCCGTAAGCATGAGTCCGAACAGGATCAAAATGAGAATACCGCCTACATAAACAAGCAGTTGAGTAGCAGCCAGAAAATCAGCATAAAGAAGTACATATAGCGCGGCAACACCAATCAGGGTAAACATTAGTGCAAAGGCAGAGTGAACTACATTTTTTGAAAACACCATTACACAGGCTCCTCCAATGGTAACCAGTGAAAAGAGGTAAAAAAGTATTGCTGTTAATTCCATGATCACCTACTCCTTATCATCATTTTCAGAGTTCCTGTTTTCTGAATCGTCATCTTTGGTTTCACTCTCTTTTTTCGCCTCTTCCTCAGCCGCTCTCTTCTTTTCTTCCAGCTCTTTCTTTTTCTTCTCCTCGGCTTTTTTACGCATCATCTCTTCCTTCTCACGCTTCTTCCGTTCTGCTTCCTCTTCTGCTTTATCTTTTACCTCGGCAACCATTTCCGGTGAAAGATTACTGAAGTGATAGACGAAGTTGGTTCGGTCAAACTCAGAGTATTCATACTCCGGAACCATAGTGATACACTCCGTTGGGCATGGATGCACACAGAGATCGCAGTACATACACTTGGCCATATCGATATTGAACCGGGTGAGCCAGAATCTCTTCGGATTTCCTGTGGAGGTTTTTCCCAGATCCACATCATCGGTGGCTTTCACTGTTTCGATATCGATACAGTTTACAGGACAGGCTCTTGCACAAAGATTACAGCCGATGCAGTCATCAATATTTACGTAGAGTTGTGCACGTGCTCCCGGAGGAAGCTCTTCCCGTTCATCAGGGTATTGCAGGGTAACCGATGGCTGAAAGAGGTGGCGCATAGTGATGCCCATCCCCGTAAAGATCGATTTAAATGTTAGCCAGCCTTCTTTAATTGGGTTTACCATTGTCTTTATAATCTCAGGTTTAGAAAATCATTTCCCACAGTGCAACCAGTATCAAATTCACGAACGACAGGGGTATCAATATGCTCCAGCAAATGTGCATGAGCTGATCTACCCGATAACGTGGCAGAGTCCAGCGAATCCACATCATCACAAATACAAGCAGCAATCCTTTAAGCATAAACCAGAAGAATCCCCACATCGGACCCGCCATGAAATCCCCGAACGGACTGTTCCAGCCACCGAAAAAGAGTGTTGCTCCCAAAAGCGACAGCAGCAGCATATCGGCATACTCTGCAAGCATAAACATCGCCCATCGCATACCGGAATATTCAGTTTGATACCCGCCAACCAGTTCTGATTCGGATTCAGGCAAATCAAACGGCACACGGTGCGATTCGGCCAGAATGGAGATGAAAAAGATGATGAACGCCACAATCAGAAATGGATTCTGAAAGATGAACCAGTTGGGTAAAAATCCGAGTATATCATTGCCAGCCTGCATTTCCGTTACGGTCATCAGGTTTAGCGAACCGGCCACTACAATCACGGTAAGCACCGTTGCGATGGTCGGAACTTCATAGCTAACCATCTGAGCGGCACTTCTCATCCCACCCAAAAGGGACCATTTATTGTTGGATGCCCATCCAGCCATAATTACGCTCAGAGTAAGAATGGAGGTTACGGCCAACAGATAAAACACACCCACGTTGATATTGCTGCCAATATATCCGCTGCTAAACGGAATTACCGCAAAAGCCGCATAGGATGCAGCAAACATCATAAACGGTGCAAATTTGAAAAGAAATTTACTGGCATCCGTTGGGATGATATCCTCTTTTTGGATCAGCTTCAGCAGATCCGCTATAGATTGTGCCCATCCGTGAAATCCGCCAACCCGCATCGGACCCAGACGATCCTGGATAAATCCGGCAATTTTTCGTTCACCCCAGATCGCCACCAACGCGTAAACCAGAATGATGGTTAGCGGAATGGCTGCATGTATGATAATTGCAGTCAATGGAGCCATAATATTTCCGATCGTTTCAAACATGTGCAATTGATTTTGCCGAAGCGTTCAAATAATTAGATTTTTAGATAATTATATCTAAATAAGGTTCAAAAAAAGTTTCACCGGTCTACCTCACCGAGTACAATATCGATACTTCCCACTATTGCGACCATATCTGCAATCAGCGCTCCTTTTGATATGGCCGGCAACATACTCAGATGAACAAAACTAGGTGCCCTGGCCTTAACTCTATAAGGCGATGCACCCTTATCACTGATGATGTAGTATCCAAGTTCACCGCGGGGAGTTTCTGTACGCGCATAAATTTCACCCTCTTTAGGACGAATACGCTTGGGGATTCCTTCTTTTACATCTCCTTCATCAGGCATGCCGTCAAGCGCCTGCTCTATAATTCGCAGGCTCTGCTCCATTTCACGAACTCGTACAATATATCGGTCCCAGCAATCACCCAATGTTCCTACTTCTCCTTTTCCAACCGGAATCTCAAAATCAAATCGGTCGTAGATGGAATAGGGATCATTTTTTCTGAGATCCCACTCAACTCCCGAGCCCCTGAGCACCGGGCCGGAAGCTGAGTAGTTTAAAGCGACCTCTTTTGGTAAAACTCCAATATTCGCTGTTCTGTCGATAAATATTTTATTGTAAGAGAGCAGGTCATTCAGTTCCTTAATTTTTGGCCTGAATGTCTCCACAAAGTCAGCTGTATCAGATTTGAAATCTTCAGGAATATCCCGCATCAAACCGCCAACAGCCATGTAGTTATAAAGGAGTCGTGCCCCTGTGGCTTTTTCAAAAATGGTTAAGATTTTTTCCCTTTCCGTAAAACAGTATAGAAACGGAGTAAAGGCGCCCAGGTCCAAACCAAATGTTCCAATTCCCAGCAGGTGACTTGCAATTCGCTGCAGTTCTGCCACTATCACCCTCATATATTCCACTCGCTCAGGTACTTCCACTTCCAGAAGTCTCTCGAGTGCGATCACATATCCATGCTCCTGGTTCATTGCAGAAACATAATCCATCCGGTCTGTGTACGGAATCACTTTCGCATAGTCTTCAACTGATTCGGCATACTTCTCAAAGCATCGGTGCAGGTAACCGATATTTGGCCGGCACTGCTTCACCATTTCACCATCCAATACGAGCTCAAGACGGAGAACACCGTGAGTAGACGGATGCTGAGGCCCCATGTTGATGGTCATCTCTCGAACGCCATCACCTACATTTATAATCTGTTCTTCAATCATTGTCTAGTCCTTTTCACGTTAAGCAGTGGTTGGCATTCCCTGGTAAAACTCCTGCGGTTCATAGTCTTTCCTCAATGGATAGCCTTCCCAGTCTTCAGGAGTTAAAATTCGCTTCAAATTCGGGTGGTCATCAAACATTACACCAACCATATCCATCGCCTCCCGCTCGTGCCAATCAGCCGTTTTCCAGACAGATTCTACGGATGGCACATTTGGCTGTTCGATAGGAACTCTAACTTTAAAAGCCATTGAATGACCAAGGGTGGTTGAGTGCACATGATATGTGACACCCAACTCCTCCTCTTTTGCGTAATGAACTCCGCTCAGACACATCAGTGTATTAAAACGAAGTTCAGCAGCGTCTCTCAAAAATTTTGCAATCTCTTTGATTCTATCGGCCGGAAACTGAAACCATGGCTGGCCTACATCCCCTTTCATAAACTGAACAGTATCCTCGCCAAACTGCTCTTTCAATAATTCGAAAATTTCTTCTTGCTCTTTCATGATCAGGACACCTTTTCAGCGTTTACTTTAACATCCTTTTTCTCAGTGATTGTCTCACCGGTAATTTTCTCCTGCAGTTTCATAAATCCTTCAAGAAGCGCCTCAGGCCGCGGCGGACAGCCGGGCACATATACATCCACCGGAATCACCTTGTCCACTCCTTTCAATACATGATAGCCGTGCTCCCAGTAAGGCCCGCCACAATTGGAGCAGGACCCCATACTAATCACATATCGCGGTTCAGACATCTGTTCATATAGACGTTTAATACGGGAGGCCATTTTCATCGTAACCGTACCGGCAACAATCATCACATCGGCTTGTCTTGGGGAGGATCTCGGTATAATTCCAAACCGGTCAAAATCGTATTTGGAAGCTGCAGTTGCCATCATCTCAATCGCGCAGCAGGCCAGTCCAAACTGCTCGTACCAAAGTGAATTCTTTCGGGCCCAATTCAGCGCACTTTCAAGATTTACAATGATGATGTTACTGTCGTGGTATTTTTTATCAAGCATTCCCATAATCGAACAGTGCCTATAATTTCTTGTCTTCGTTTACTGATTTCATTTATGCTGACTTCCTGAGTGCATCAGTTTCTGATTCCTCCATCACACCAACTCCTTCCACATATGTTGGCCGAATTGGTTTTGGGATATCCCATTTTAAGTGACCTTTGCCCAGTTCATAGGCAAATCCGATAAAGATGAGAAATACAAAGATGAACATGGCCCAGAATGCTAGCCAGCCCACTTCTTTAAAAACTATGGCCCATGGAAAGAGAAGAAGGATTTCCACTTCAAAGATCAAAAACATCAAACCGATAATGTAGAACCGGTTGTTGAACTGAACACGAGCATTGCCAAACGGAATTTCTCCGCATTCGTAGGTTAAAAGCTTTTCAGCATTGGGTCGATCGGGCCGTATCAGTTTAGACACAAAAAGTGCAACCCCGACAAACAGAGCTCCTGTTACTAAAAAGAGCAGTACGTAGCCAAAATCTTCAATCATCTGTTTTTGATTAATTCTATTTGAAAATCAAATTATGATATTTATACCTATTTATCCAAAATAAATTTTAACCACCCCTTAATCTCTTCCATTTTATTGTTATACAAAGAGTAGGCGTTATCGATTTATGTTCAATCCTCTTTCTTACATTACAAATTTAGGTGGTGAACTATCCGAATTTATTACAGCTTATTTTTTTATTGAATCGGGTTAATAATCTTTCCCCCCTATTAAGTATCGATTAGCGATGAATGATTTTTATCTCAATTGGGATTTTTATACCTAATTATCTAAATTAAATTATCGTTGTAAAGAGTGCCTTTAAAGAGAACTGACATAAAGTGTGTCTTTAATCGTTTTAAAAATTGGTTATAGCCCACTGCGGAATTCACTCTCTCCATATTACTTCAAAATTATTCAGCCATGGAAAATGTAAACGTTTTAATAATCGAACCAAATCAAACCTTAGTAAACACTTTGGCTGAAATTATCGACAATGATAAGGATCTTTTATTAGGCGGTGCATTTACAACCGGTCAGGTCGAAGATTTTAATGCACTGATATCAGAACACAATCCGGGCGCTCTAGTACTGGGTATCGACAAAACCGAATCGAAGGAGATGGACTTTTTCGATCAACTCCGGGCTGACTTTCCTCACATTCCTGTATTGGTTATGACTCCTCACAGCAGGATTGGAGCCGTCACAGCATTAACAGCGCTTAAAAAAGGAGCCATTGAATATATCATTAAAACCACAACCCTAAGCGGCTCCATTCTCCCTGATGAACATTTTAAAGGACGATTGATACCGGTTCTTAAAGCCGTGCCAAGACTAAACAGAAATCTATTGATTGCAAGATCATTTGTGGATGATTCTATTAAGTCCGTTCAGCCTGTCTCGAACGACTTTTTTAACAATGCTGAAAACCGTATTAAACTTTTAGTTATTGCGGGTTGCTTAGGTGGTGTACCCTCTTTATACATTTTACTGGCCAGCCTGCCTGAAAGTCTTCCCGTACCTGTTATTGTTGTTCAGCACATGCCTGAAATCTACACCACTGTGCTTGCGGAACAGTTGAATGAAATTACAGGACTCAATGTAGTTGAAACGACTGACGGTATTGATTTGAAACCGGGAACAGTGTATATCACTCCGGGTAAATATCATGCATCTACAAGAACTATCATGGGAAAGAAAGTAATTACACTTCATCACGGCCCAAAAATCCATGGCTTCCGGCCATCAATAGATGTACTTCTTCAGTCAACACAAAACACTTACCAGGGTAATGTTCTAGCCGTTTATCTATCAGGTGGTGGTAATGATGGTATTGACGGCGCTAAGGTAATCGATTTTGCCGGCGGACAGATCATCGTACAGAATAAAAACTCCTCCCTCCTGTCTGATCTGCCGTGGAAAATTGAGTCACTCGGTCTGCATGAGGGATCCTATCCAATTGACCGTTTAGGCTATGAAATCTCTAAAAAGATTAAGGCCGGAGCATACAATACAGTTTATTAGAACCCCACAGACTAACTAATCAGCAAACGGCTCTTAATACTGTATCATACAGTCATTCAGGAGTGCTTTAAGCTTATCCCATAATACAATAGAGTACAGGAAGAGCCTTCTTCTCCCCATTTTCGTATTGCAGTGAAATTTGTACATTCATTTCAATAACATGTGCAACTCATAATTATGGAGAAGTGATATGTCTGCAAGATTATTAAAATTTCTGAAGCTGGCTGCAATCATTCTTGGTCTTTTTGTGGCTTTCATCCTGGTTGCGGCGTTTGTTACGGATACGGACTATTCTGTTGAACGATCCGTAATCATAGACAAACCGGTGCCGGTGATTTTTGAACACATTCGGTACCTGAAAAATCAGGATGAGTTTAGCGTCTGGGGAACAATGGATCCAAATATACAGCAGGAGTACAGGGGCACGGATGGTACCGTTGGAGCCGTTTCGGCCTGGGAAGGAAATGAAGATGTAGGAAAGGGTGAACAGGAAATTGTCCGGATTGTAGAAAACAGACGGATCGATTTTGAACTTCGTTTTATTGAACCGTTTGAGGGAGTGGCTGATGCATACTTTATTACAGATTCAATGTCGGTAGATGATACCCGGGTAACTTGGGGTTTTGAAAGCAGTATGCCGCGCCCCATGAACCTCATGCTGCTTTTTGTAAATATGGAAGAGTTGATCGGTTCTGATTTAGAAAAAGGTCTTAATAAATTGAAAGATACTCTTGAAGAGAGCTAAACGATTTTACGATGCTGCGACGTCCCGATATCTGTAAATCGCTATCAGACCAAAGACCGGCCCGGGAAGCAGTGCCAGAAAAACATAGGGAGAGTGAAACTGAACCAATAAAATGTTCAGCAACTGTATGCTGATGATAGTAGTGGCAAACCCGATACAGTTCACTATCGTAAGACCGGTTGCCACATAATCCTTATCCGCCGAACGGGCAACCAGGGTTGAAAATTGAGGAGAATCGGATACTACGAAGATTCCCCAAATCAGTAGCAGACTAATAAAAACAGGCTCACTTAAATAAAAAAGAAAGGGAATCATCAGGCAAAATAAGCCGGATATATAAAGTGACACCTTCGTCACAAACTGACTGCTTTTGCGAATGGCAATGAGTCCGCCGATTCCACAGCCCAAGGACCCAATCCCGATTATAAAAAATGACAGCAGTGAAACGGAACTGCTGAGCTGACCATAATCTGATTGATAGAAAGCCAGTATCACAGGAACAAATGCCCAAAACGTGTAAAGCTCCCACATGTGCCCAAAGTACCCGAAAGCCGATGATCTGAAATTTCGGTCCTTAAACAGATTTGTAATCATTGACGGTTTAAAAACTCCTTTCCGGCTGCTGAATGGGCCGTCGGGAACAAGCAGATAGAGCATAACTCCGCCAAAGGTTGCAATTGCGGAGGTGGACAGAAGAATAAACTTCCAGGGTAAATCTCCCGAGAGATCGCGGATCAAATGGGGAAGTGCTGTACCAAGAACCAAAGCTCCAACCAGGTAACCAAGTGCACGACCGAGTCCCTCGCGGTGCCAATCGGATGCAATTTTCATCCCAACGGGGTAAATTCCTGCAAGGAAGAAACCGGTGAACAGACGGGTTAAGAGAAGGGAAACGTAACCCGTGCTATAGATGGCGAGCGCATTTGCAAGTGATCCGGCTAATGCACAGATCAAAAATACCAGGGAAGGAGAAAAACGGTCTGCCAGGCTCAGATAGGCGAAAACGAGTGTCCCGCCGATAAAACCAAACTGAACAGCTGAAGTTACATTTCCAACTGCAGCATCAGTAAGCTGGAGGAGTTCAACCAGATCCGGAATAACCGCATTGCCGGCAAACCAAAGAGACGTTCCCGCAAATTGCGCAAAAACAATGATTGGTAAAATCCGTGACGGAACTGAGTCGGATTTATCGGCAACTGCTTCCATTCAAACTATTTCATTTCAATTATTGGTCAGAGAATATAGAAAAGCTATCCGCCTACTAAAACTTAAATCCTGTTGTATTAGCGACATATATCATGTAAAATAGCCGAACACTTTTTTACTGAATAAATTGAGCCAAAACCAGTTACAGAAATTGCAATCAAACTAAAGGAAATTAATGTCAGCACTCTACTCTTTTTCAACGTATATCGTTCTATTTTCTCTGTTATCGATTCAGGGAGAAATCAACAACGAAAAAAAAGCTTTTTTTGATAACCTGAAATCATTTTGCGGACAAAGTTATTCCGGTGAAGTGGTCTACCCAGACACACCGCCTGAGGGATTTACTGATCCGCTGGTTGCTCATTTTACTCATTGCGAAGAGAATGAAATTCACATTCCGTTTCATGTAGGCGAGAATGAATCCAGGACCTGGATGCTGGAACTAATTGATAATGATGTACTGCACTTCAAACATGATCACCGGCATCCCGATGGAACTCCCGAGCGCATGACCGACTATGGTGGATTTGCATCAAATGAAGGAAGCGAAAACTTACAACGCTTTCCGGCTGATGATTTTACTATTTCCATTCGGGACAACCTGCGAAGCCATATCTGGGTAATGGAGATCAGCGAAGACCAAAGCACCTTCAGCTACAGCCTGTACCTCTATGAGAACTTATATTTCCGGGCCGATTTTGATCTGACAAAACCAATTTAGATTCACATTTTATCATCTATCGATCACTCAGGTCAAGTAAACCTGTTCGGATAACGTACTGCAAAACAGAACAATCTGTTATCCTTTTTTTAGCCAAAAGACAGTTTAGGTAAATAGTGTACGCTTATTATATAGCACATTGTAAACAGGAATTACCGGGATCGAAATAAAATAGAAACAAATGAACCTGTATCGCATACTTCTTCCATTACTTATCTTTTTTATATCTGCAAATGAAATATTCGCACAGGATTACTCATTACCGGAAATAAACGTTCAGGCAACCATTCTGAATGATGGAAGAGTTCAAATTCAAGAGAGCCGAACCTACAGCTACCGGGGTTCTTTCAGCTGGGCCGACTACAGACTTCCAAAACAAGGATTCTCAGAAATACGGGATATCCGCGTATCAGAAGGCGATGACTTTTACAACAACGAAAACAGTGAGGAACCGGGCACATTTTCCGTTTCGGAGTCGGACGATCTGATTGTGATTAAATGGCACTACGATGCCACAGACGAAATTAGAACGTTTACCATTCACTATGAGCTTGAAAGTGCCATTTCCATCGGTCCTGAGTACAGCGAATTTTACTGGATCTTTATCGGTGATGGCAGGGATAAAGTCGTCGGAAATTCTAAGGTCACGATTCAGCTGCCGGGTCAAACCTCGGCCGACTCCCTTTACAGCTGGAACTACAGCTCTGCCAGCGATTCAGAACTGATTGAGTCCGAGTCGGGATTTAGTCTAACCTCAGGGCGGGTTAACAGAAATCAAAATGTAGCTATCCGTGCGCTCTTCCCAACTAACTTGTTCCAATCCGGTTTAATCGAAATCTCTGACCCAAATCTGAATCTTGAGGAAATTGTACAGGAGGAGGCCGAGTATGATGAGATGCTACAGCGACAAGCCGAACGGGATGCTTTTTTTGCTGAAATTGCCACTCCGGTGACGATCCTGCTTTCACTCCTCAGTTTTGGTATTTTCTTTATCTGTTACCGGCGGTTTGGGAAACGCCACTCTACCGCAACAATTTCTGATCGTGAAACAGTAATGCTGCCCGACCGCACTCCACCGGCCATTATTGGCAGATTGATGAGTTCACGTCACACAACAGGAAATCATCTTGTGGCCACCATTTTTGATCTTGCCCGCCGGGGCTGGTTTGAAATTGAAGAGCAGGAGAAAGAATCCTCATTCCTCTCTTCAGCGAAAAGTGAATTTTTTATCTCCGTTTCCGAAAAAGAACCGGATGAAGAGCTTCATGAATGGGAGCAGATGGTTTATTCGTTTGTAAAATCACGGACTCATTTAGGAAGCACTTCGTTTGAGAAGCTTTTCTCCGGCAGCAGTTCAAAAGTGACAAAATGGTTTAACAAGTGGAAGAAAGAAGTTAAACAGGTTTTTGATGAAAAGAATTGGATTGATCAGAGCAGCTACACCGGAGTGTATATCAATGTGGCCGGACAGATTATCATCGACATAGCCGCCATCATTCTGTTGATTCTGGCGGGACCGATCGCCATCGTTGCAATTATCATCTCCTTTCTTTTTATGATGGCTTCCATTGCAATCATCCGGCACACAAAAGAGGGTGAAGAGATGTTTCAGCGCTGGAAAGCCTATCGGGACGGCTTGAAAAATGCAGATGAACGGACGATTCGAATGGAGCTGCTGGATGTACACTTTGTCTACGCAACAGCGCTTCATCTGTCGAAAAAACAGCTCGACAATTTGATCCAATCCTCTTACGACACTAACACAGATCATCTTTTTCACTGGATAAAGACCAACCGAGGCTCATCACACTCTCCTGCTACGGCAGCTGCAGCTTTTGCTACTCTCGCATCCACCAGCAGTTCGTCATTCAGCAGTGCCTCAGGCAGCAGCAGTGGAGCAAGCACAGGTTCAGCCGGAGGTGGCGCTACGGGTGGAGCGGGACAGAAGTTGCGTCCGGCATAGTTAGCCACGGAAGCGCTGAAGATGTTTTAAGTGTAATTCCTTGATTCCGTGGCTAGCTCCCTGATAATAAAAGAAAAATGAGATCAAATTGATTCCCACTTAAAAATTTGGGCAAGAGTCTCCCCTTCTTTTTGACTCACCCCCTGCCCCTCTCTATGTCGTAAATGAACTCCATAAAGAGGGGAGTTCATCAAATCATATTCAGGACTATACATCTTTTATTCACCTATCGATACACTTTAATTTAGAATATGTATCCGGTAGCGTGTAGAATAACTAAACAACTGATTCATAACAGAAGAATTCAATGCATTTCCGTGTTTCCGTGGCTATCAGCATCATCTCAGTAAAAGTTTTTTATGATCTCTCTCAGATCTATTCATCCGTCAAAGTGATAAAAACGGACTTTCTTCGGATGGGTGTCAGATTTCGGGTTTTGTGCCCTTTGCCTTCAGTATCTTCTACGAGTAGAATCTCACCGGCTCCAAACGTTCGTTTTTCACCAAGAGAGGTTTCGATCTCAATCTCTCCATCCAACAAAATAATGTACTGACGCTGCGGAGCGTTGTGAAAATCGTAGTCATAAGATGGATCAACCTCCCGAAAGATCACCTCTTTGGCTGACACGGCATCAGAGAGAGCACCGATATCTCCGGCATCGTTAAGCGGAATTTCTGAATCCTCAAACCGGCTGTCGCCGTTTTCGTCACTGTAGAGTCTTGTGATTTTAAACATCTTATCTACTGTATTTCTTCTTAAAATTAGTTTTCGTTCTCAATTGATTTCTATTTCTAAAATCATGGTCAAGAGTCTTTTAGATCGTACTCAGAATTAATTTCTCGCAGATTTTCGCTGAATAGACCGCAGATTAACGCGGAATTTCTGCGAATCTCAGCGGAATAATCTGCGGTAATCTGCGAGAAAGACAAATTCTCAATGAATGAAGAAAATATCCATATATACTTATTCTTGATTTGCCGGTTCACGCTTTGCGATTTCTTCGCGAACGGCCGGAGCTACTTCTGTTGCAAACAGTTCGATCGATCGAAGCAGTTTTTCGTGAGGTACGCTCCCCACGCTCATTTGAAGAAGAAATCGGTCATGGCCAAATATCTTATGCTGAAATAGGATTTTATCGATGATCTGTTGTGGATTTCCCACCGCATTCGCTCCTCTCAGCGTACAGGATGCTTCGAATTGTTGCCGACTCATCGGTGGCCATCCCCGTTCGCGTCCGATTCGATCCATCGTCAGTTTAAACGCCGGGAATGCAATATCATAAGCCTCTTCAGTTGTATCGGCAATGAATCCGTGAGAGTTAATGGAAACAGGAAGTCTTCCGTGTCCGTGTTCTTTTGCCGCCTGCTCGTGGATCTGTGCCTTCTGTTTAAACTGCTCCGGATATCCGCCTATAATGGCAATGGCCATCGGTATTCCAAGCTGACCTGCTCTGTAAGCGGATTTTGGTGTCCCGCCCACAGCCCTCCAGATTGGCAGTTTATTTTGAACCGGCTGTGGATAAATTCCGCGATCATCAATCGCAGGCCTGTACTTTCCGTTCCAGGTTATTTTTTCACTTTCACGTAACTTGAGCAGCAGTTCCAGTTTCTCCTCAAAAAGAGGTTCATAGTTGTTCAGCTCATATCCAAACAGTGGGAACGACTCAATGAACGAACCGCGACCAACCATGATCTCCGCCCTGCCCTTCGAGATGAGATCTATGGTTGAGTACTGCTGATAAACTCTTACGGGATCTTCAGATCCCAAAACCGTCACTGAACTGGAGAGACGGATATCCTTGGTCCGCGCTGCGATTGCGGAAAGTATTGTTGAGGGTGATGATGAGACATACTCTTCGCGGTGATGTTCACCTACCGCAAATACATCCAGCCCCAGCTGATCTGCCAGTTCCGCCTCTTCAAGAAGATTCTGCATCCGCTGCTGATTGCTCAATTTCCCCTCCAGCTGTGGATGAGGGGTGTTTTCTACAAAGGTATAAATACCAAATTCCATAATGCTATTAGTCTTGTTAATTTTTGTTTAATATTAAACAATTATTCCATCAACTTCCATTCCATTGCATTAACCAACCCTCCCCTTTCCCCTCCCTAAGTCGCAAATACACTCCTCATGGAGGGGGATGTACAAATGCGTTTACTGTTCGACTTTAATTTAAAAGCTCAATTTATCTTCTGAAGTACCCCCTCTATGCGAACGGAGTGAGTAGAGAGGGGGACAGGGGGTGTGTCCGAAGCTTGTGAGTGTATAAGAAATTCACTAATTATTATACAGTTAACTAAAACAATAAGAGAGC
>LFIK01000185.1_pt1 | contig 43237 bp, 38 predicted proteins | sample 643401 | NCBI WGS metagenome assembly LFIK01 (sample SAMN03777447, study PRJNA286221) | soda lake metagenome | biome: soda lake; feature: Kulunda steppe; material: water; isolation source: sample T5-Br brine of Lake Tanatar-5 | place: Russia: Kulunda steppe | collected 2010-07
ACGGAAGATGGAGAAAATACAGCTACGAAGAGATTACCAATCGCGACAAAACCAGCATGGACATCTTCTGGATCAAAGACGACAGTTTGACGGATTTAGACAATCTCCCTGATCCGGACATCCTGGCTGCCGAAATTGTAGAAAATATAGAAGCGGGGCTGGAGAGTTTTCGGGAGATTGTGAGTGGGTTGGAGGGAGAGTGATAAAATCACGTTGAACAACAGGTCACTGTCAAAATTCAGGTTGGGAAAACAGTACGGAACATCCTATTTTTACATGTCTAAATAGTTACCGAAAAAATTGTTCGATAGATAGCAGTAGAAATACTGCTATTTCTGTTTTAACTAAGTTAAACCGATGTAAATGTAAGTATGAAGAAAAATTATCTGTCCAAAGAAGGATACGACAAGCTGGATAAAGAGCTAAGAGATTTAAAAACCCGCGGGCGTAAAGAGATCGCCGAGGAGATAGCGGAAGCGAGAGCAAAAGGTGATCTGAGTGAGAATGCAGAGTATGATGCTGCCAAAGAAGCTCAGGGTTATCTCGAAAAACGTATCGCCGAACTCGAGAATACATTGGCTACCTCAAGTATCATCGATGATAAAGATATTGACGATACGAAAGCGTATCTGCTTTCAACTGTTACGATTTTAAATAAGAAGACAAACAAAGAGATGAAATACACGCTGGTCTCTAAAGATGAGGCGGATTTTAAAGCGAGTAAAATTTCGGTGGATTCACCCATTGGCCAGGCAATTCTTGGAAAAGAAGTGGGAGATGTTGTTAAGGTTGATGTACCTGCCGGTAAACTTGAACTTGAAATTAAAAAAATAGAGCGGCTATAATATGAAAATTGGAGTTATTGGAACCGGTTATGTAGGCCTGGTATCGGGCACCTGCTTTGCCGATAGCGGAAATGATGTGATCTGTGTAGACATCGATGAGAAGAAAGTGGAGAGAATGCGAGGGGGCGAAGTGCCGATCTATGAGCCGGGCCTGAACCGGGTGTTTGACCGGTCGATCCGCGAAAAACGACTTTCGTTTACAACTGACCTGGAAGATGCTTTTCAGAAAAGCGACATAATTTTTCTCTGCCTGCCAACACCTCCCGGAGCCGACGGGCAGGCCGACCTGAGCTTTGTGCTGAATGTAGCCGACCAGCTGGGCGATCTGTTTAACAAGTATCCCGACTATAAGGTTGTTGTCAATAAAAGTACCGTTCCGGTGGGAACCGCCGACAAGGTTCGTGAGAAGATCGCGGCCAAAACGGACACTGAATTTGACGTGGTCTCTAATCCTGAGTTTTTGAGAGAGGGAGCCGCCGTGGAAGACTTTATGTACCCCGAGCGCGTGGTTGTGGGAACGAGCAGCGAGAAGGCAGCCAAGATGATGCAGACACTTTATGAGCCGTTTGTGCGCAGCGGGAACCCGATCATTATCATGGACGAGCGCAGCAGTGAGCTGACCAAGTATGCAGCCAATGCAATGTTGGCGACCAAGATCACCTTCATGAACGAGATTGCCAATATCTGTGAGCGCGTAGGTGCCAACGTGGACAATGTGCGCCGCGGGATTGGAACCGACTCCCGAATTGGTAAGCGATTCCTGTTTGCCGGTATCGGATATGGCGGGAGCTGCTTTCCAAAAGATGTTCAGGCGATTCACCACACCGCGGGTGAGATGGGCTACGACTTTAAGATTCTCGATTCGGTGATGAAGGTCAACGAATTCCAGAAGCTCTCCATCGTGGAGAAGATGAAAAAGCACTATGGCGATTCCCTGAAAGGGAAAACCGTAGGCGTCTGGGGTCTGTCGTTCAAGCCGGAAACCGATGATATCCGTGAAGCTCCTTCACTCTACATTACCGATGCACTCGGCAAGCTGGGCGTGAGCATGAAGGCGTACGATCCGGAAGCGATCGAAACCTTTAAAGAAGCGGCAACGGAAGATGCTTTGAACCATATAGAGTTTATGAGCGACCGCGATTCTGTACTGGACGACGTGGACGCCCTGGTAATCTGCACCGAGTGGAATGAGTTTCGACGTCCGGACCTGGAGAACTTTGCCAAACGAATGAAAGAGCCGGTACTTTTTGACGGACGTAACCTCTACGACCTGGAAAGAGCTAAAGAAGCCGGATTGACCTACATAAGTGTGGGACGGCCGAGCGTAAACGCATAAAGCATTTCCTGTTTATTGTATTGGCAGCATCTTTTCTATGGATGCTGCCAAATTTTAGTACCTCTTGAAAAATTAAGCTGAAGTAATCCCCAAACCATTGAGTAAACGTGTTCTCATTACCGGCGGAGCCGGATTTTTAGGTTCTCATCTCTGCGATAAGTTTTATGATGAAGGCTGGGATGTGATCTGCATGGACAATCTTCTCACCGGCGCTGAATCAAATGTGGCCCACTTAATTGGAAAAGAGCGGTTTGAATTTATCAAACATGATGTAACCAATTACATTATTGTAAAGGAAGAGCTCGACTTGATTCTCCATTTTGCATCTCCTGCGTCTCCCATTGACTACCTGGAAATGCCAATTCAGACGCTGAAGGTAGGGTCTTTGGGTACGCACAAAGCGCTCGGGCTGGCTAAGGCGAAAAATGCGAAATTGGTACTGGCTTCAACCAGTGAGGTGTATGGCGACCCTCAGGTAAATCCGCAAAATGAGGATTACTGGGGGAATGTGAATCCGGTAGGTCCAAGAGGTGTATATGACGAAGCCAAGCGATTTGCCGAGGCGATCACAATGGCCTATCACCGCTATCATGGTATCGAAACGGGAATTGTTCGTATTTTTAATACCTACGGTTCCAGAATGAGACTTAATGATGGACGAGCACTGCCTACTTTTTTCCGGCAAGCCATGAACAATGAGCCGATTACAGTATTCGGTGACGGATCACAAACGCGTTCATTCATGTACGTGGAAGATCTGGTTGAAGGTGTATATCAGCTATCGATGAGTGACGAATCAGAGCCTGTGAATATTGGAAATCCGGAAGAGATTACCATTCTGGACTTTGCAAAAGAGATTATTGAAATCACGGGAAGTAAAAGCGAGATAGTGTATAAAGAACTTCCTGAAGACGATCCGCAGGTTCGCCGCCCGGATGTATCCAAAGCAAAAAGGGTTCTGGACTGGGAGCCGAGATTCAATCGCAGAGAGGGACTTCTCAAAACCATGGAATATTTTAAAAATCAAGTGGGGTAGTTTAATGGCAAAAAAACGTCTCATAGATCTCTATCCTTACAAAATAGTTAAAGATCGGCCCGAATTTTTATTGCTAAAGCGTGCCAAAGGTAAGATCTACCAGGGGCAGTGGAGAATGATTGGCGGGAAAGTTGAACCCGGTGAAACATCATGGCAGGCAGCACTGCGCGAGTTAAGCGAAGAGACAGGGTTAGTTCCTGACAAATTCTGGACAATCCCTTCAGTTAACACCTTTTATGAACATAAGAGAGATATGGTTCATCATATACCGGCCTTTGCAGCAGAGATACATTCAGCTAAAACACCCGAACTTGATGATGAGCATACCGAATTTGATTGGCTTGCGTTAGATGAGGCACTGAGTCGCATCAACTGGCCGGAACAGCGAAGACTTATGAAGCTTACAAACTCCATTATAACCGAAAATGAAATCCTGGACGATTGGATCGTTTCTACTTCTTAATACCAGCACTTATTTTTATTACTGTTTGGATTGCACCTGTACAAACAGCTGCTCAGTCTTCATCAAGCTATGAACTGATTCCGAAACCCGATCTGTGGTATAACGATGTAGACGGTATACGAGTCGGTGTTCGTGTAAAAGGACAGGTGCCCGGAACCTTCGATGATGGACCTCACCGGCTTGATGCAGGATTGTGGCTAAGCACCTGGTTCCCCGATTTGCCGGTTTCATACTACGCATCGTATACCAATCCCATTGACCAGTGGTCGGATTTTGGCAGTGAGGCCAGTTACCAATTTATTACCTCTGTTCGTGCCGGTTACCATCGCCACGGGATTGCATTCAATAAGCGATGGCAAGAAGGGTTTGACGAACGCAGATACCGGGAGCTGAGCCTTTTCAACTCTTTCGAAAAACGATTTGACCACGAGTATGCTGCGTTTCCACAGCTTTGGGGGAGTGAGAGTAAACTTTTATCAACCCTGACGGGTGAGCTTAAAAATAACAATAGCCTGGGATGGTATAAAATTGATGCTTCACTTGGGGTTCAATACTTAAACGAATTTTATACTCAGTTTCACGGCTCGTTTATTCAAAACGTGGAATTTCATGAATACTGGGGGTTAAATCTTAGATTGTTTACCGGTATTGCTTCGTCGAATGCCGATCCCGAGTATATGTTCTCCAGAAGCAGCGCACCGGCAATTCAGACCATTTACAGCGGAGTAACCCGTGCAAAAGGTACAATACCTCAACCCTGGATGGAGAGTGGTAAATTTCAGGTAGCCGGTGGAGCAATTTTGCGAGGATACACCGGTCAGGATATTGAAACGTTTGTTAACAATGATCCCGATGCATTTGTGACGCCTTTCCTCATGAATTCCATCGCTTCTGTTAATGCCGAATTTGACTACTTCAATCCAATTGCTTTGGGCTTTAACCGGATACCTTATCTGAGTGAGTTTCTCAGTTTCCGGTCATACCTGTTTTTTGATGCCGGCAGATCTCTGGAGCTTTTCGATAATGAACCCGATAATCTTTATGCTGATGCGGGAGCAGGATTCTCCTTATCTTTAAATATTCCGGATTATCTGGGTAAACCGCGTGGATTTGTATTTCGATATGAACTGCCTGTTTGGTTATCGGAACCCGGTATGGAAGACTCTTTTAAATTAAGACATCTGTTTTCATTCGGAGCTGTATTTTCACTCTGATCTTGAACTATGAGAAGTATATTTACACTCATCTTATTCGCTGTTTTTCTGGCTTCTTGCACTACAACGAGGTGGGTTGTAACGGATCAGTATGCAGTAGATGAGTCAGCTGAACCTCGTGTGGTACAGGATGAGCAGGCATTCATCTTAGAGCAGGAACCAGCTGTAGATGAACCTATAGCCGGTTTTCAGCTCTATCAGATTAAAGAATTGCAACTTCCTGAAAGAGTTCGGGTAGAAAGGACAGTTCAGCAGTATAAGCCGAAATGGGAATTTGTGCTCATTGGCCTGACCGGTGCAGCTGTAGCAGCAGTTGCTGCTAATACCGGAGTCATTTTATCGGGAGTATCCACTACTCAACAAATTGGACTGAATCTTTCAGCCGGTCTCATTTCCATACTCTCGTTCACGAACCTTGAAAAGGTCGGTGAACCCATATATACAGGTGAAACCAAACTGATGCGGCAAAGTGGTGTTGAAACCAGAACAGACTCAGTTATGGTGCAGACTGAAGAAACCTATGTGAATGTGCAAATTTTGTTGCAGGATGAAACACTTTTTTCGCAGGAGGAAGTACCGGCCGCCGACGGTAAGTTAAATCTGAACTTGGGCTCATTCGCTGATGAGATGAGTGGCAAAATCGATAGGGGTTCAGCAATAAGGGTATTGTTGCGCCACGAAGAATTTGAAAATGAGTTTACTATTCCAACGGCTCAGTTTCTTGCTCCTTATCTGAATATAAATTCATTGGTGGCGAATCTGCGCAGTACTCCGGAACCCGGTGAGCTGAATATTGTGACTGAAGTGGGGCAGGGCAGTTTTTTAGAGCTGGTGGATGAAGAAGATGGTTTCTACAGAGTACAGTATGAGGGGAATGATTACTTTGTAAGTAAAGATAGCGGAAGTATTGAGTGGCTCAGTACAGCTGAAGCAGGTTCTGCTCTCGTTTTTGAATTTGCGGAACTCCCTTTTGGTGAAATTGATGTAGAACACTCGATGCCGGTGCTCAAACCGAATAACCCATCTGACAGAGGTCTGATTATATCAAACGGAATGAATAACGAAATAGGCCACAGACAGTACCTGGATCGTGATCATAAGCTGTTTGAAACCTATTTAAATACCTCATTCAGGCTACAAAATGAACAAATTAACACGATTACCGGCCGGCAGATTTTATCCCGGCTAGAGGGGGTGAACGTTATGGATGGAGAAGGATCTCTTTACGTTTATCTAAGTGGATTCGGAGAAATCAGAGAGATTAATAATCAGCCTGTTATTCATCTGGTTTCAAAATTTGGTGAGAATGAGGTCTTCATCCCGATAACTGAGATTCTTTCAGAACTAAAGCGTATAAATCCGGAAGCTCTCTTCCTATTTATTGATCTGGATTATTCTGAAAGCAACCGTCAGACCTCGAATGGTATTCTCCGAAACGGTATGTCGGGATTGTTACAACGAACGGCCAATATTATTGTTAGAGATCTACCTAATTCGGCCGTGGTGTTCAGCAATCGTCCGGGCCAACAGTCTTCCATTTACACCGGTATCATTGATGGAAATATGAGGCATTCGATTTTCAATTATTTCCTTGCCGAAGCCATTCAGCAGCGAAGGACCCGAATGTCTGATTTGGTTAATCATCTGGATAGAAATGTGGACTACACATCCAGGCGGCTCCACGACCAGCCACAGGAAATCCAGGCGTTTGGGAATTTAAACCTTAATTTGGCCCAATGATTTCAGGCTGGTTGTATATCGTACTTTGTGCAGCCTCTTCAGTACTGATTGCCCACCTATTAAAGGTTGTAGAAAACAGGAAGCTAAATACAGTTCGTGTATTGACAGTCAACTATTTTACAGCTACCGTTATAGCAGCTTCGACTACAGGCTTTGATCAGATCATTCAGCTGGATTTCTCTGAGGGATTTTATGCAATTGCACTTGGTGCTGTAGTTGGGGTAATATTTATTGCCAATTTTTTCATCTACAGCAAATCCGTACATCACAACGGGGTTGGTATAAGTGTAGCGGCTATGCGCATCTCCCTGATCGTTCCGGTTTTGCTTTCTACAGCGTGGTACCTCGAGCTGCTTACTTTCAGACAGTGGGTTGGGGTAGTGCTGGTATTTGTAACACTCTTTTTACTGCTTCCAAATAAACGGAAAATGTTAAGAGAACCATTAAGTGTAGCATGGTTATTGGTGCTTCTGTTTATTGGTACCGGATTGGGAGATTCCTCTCTGAAAATCTATGAGGTGGAGTTCTCATCAATTTTGAGCAAAGAGCACTTCATGGGAATTGTCTTTTTTACTGCATTTTTGGTTGGATTGATTGTAGTTTCCTTAAGGAAAAACTGGAAGTTTAAAATGCAGGAAATCATTTTAGGTATAGCCGTTGGTATTCCAAACCTGTATACAGCAATTTTTTTGATTGAAGCACTGGAACGCATGAACGGAGCCGTTGTTTACAGTAGTGTGAACGTGCTCACTGTTTTGGGAGGTACGCTGCTGGGGATCATAAAGTGGGGGGATAAGCTGACCAGGATTCAATGGACGGGAATTGTACTTACACTAATCACAATTTTATTATTGATTTAATATGAGTTTAATCGAAGAGATCAGAAAGAAAGCATCAGCTATTAAAAAAAGAGTTGTTCTGCCTGAGGCTGAGGTGGATGCCCGGGTTCTGAAAGCCGCGGCTACACTGAGCGGAATGGGGCTTGCAGAACCGATTCTTTTAGGTGATCCGAATACTATAAATCAGCTGGCGGATGAACATGAGGTTGACCTGCCTGATTCGGTAGTGATCAAACCGTATAAGAATTCAGAATTTGATGACGAAAAATTTGAGTATTTCAAAAAGAAACTGGCTCATAAAAATCCAACAGAAGATCAATTGCTTGAGATTAGTCTGAACTCTCTGTTTACGGCCGGCTGGATGCTTGATACAGGGAAAGCGGATGCCGCAGTAGCAGGGTCGGTAGCTTCAACCGGTCAGGTTATTGTTTCTGCCTTACGCACTGTTGGAGTTGCTGAGGGATCAGAGTTGGTTTCCAGTACATTTTTGATGGAGATGCCCGGTGGAGATGTCTTTACCTATGCAGATTGTGCGGTTGTTCCATATCCCGATTCAGATCAGCTTGCTTCCATTGCACTGGATGCAGGGAATACACATAGACTTTTGACAGGAGATGAGCCGCGCATCGCATTTCTCTCATTTTCAACGAAAGGCAGTGCAAAACATGAGAAAGTAGAACTGGTGCAAAATGCATATCAGAAAGCGAAAAAGGTAAAACCGGGCTGGAAGATGGACGGTGAGCTTCAGTTTGATACAGCTTTTGTTCCAGATGTTGCCAAACGTAAAGCTCCCGACTCAGACGTTGGGGGAGAGGCGAACGTGTTTATATTTCCAAATCTGGACGCAGGAAATATCGCATACAAGATAACAGAACGGCTGGCCGGTGCATCGGCAACAGGTCCGATTTTGCAGGGGCTGTCTAAACCTTACATGGACCTTTCCAGAGGGTGTTCTGTAGACGATATCGTAAATACCGCCTGTGTGGCATCTCTGATCAGTAAAAAACAGGGTTAATTCATTTCCTCCTATCAACTATATAGCTTCATTCGATTGGAGATTTAGCCGGTAAAACACGTTCTTTAGTTACACTTAGGATTGGCTTTAAGAACGTGCACATTTTGCTTATCTTTATTCATTCCAAATAAAGATAGACAATGCGAATATTCGTTAAGAGCGAACTTAAGGCTTTTTTCGAGTGTTCACGACAGGAAAATCAGATAACAGTAAAGCTTCAAACAAATTAAACATGAGTGAGACTAAAGCTCTAGAATCAATGATCGGTGAAGAGTACAAGTATGGCTTCACAACCGATATTGAATACGAAGATTTCCCAAAAGGAATTAATGAGGATGTAGTTCGTCTAATCTCTGAGAAGAAGAATGAACCGGAGTGGATGACAGAGTTTCGTCTTAAGGCGTATCGTGCCTGGACAGAGATGGAAGAACCAAATTGGTTTAACGCAACCTACGAGAAGCCCAAATTTGACACATTGCAGTACTACTCTGCCCCAAAAAATAAACCCAAACTGGATAGCCTGGATGAAGTAGATCCGAAAATTCGTGAGACCTATGAAAAACTGGGAATACCTCTCGAAGAGCAGAAAGCCCTTGCCGGTGTTGCGGTTGATGCCGTTTTTGACAGCGTATCGATCTTTACAACATTTAAGGAGAAGCTGGCTGAGGCGGGTGTAATTTTCTGCTCCATTTCTGAGGCGATTCAAAATCATCCCGAGCTTGTGAAGAAGTATATGGGATCGGTTGTTCCGGCACGCGACAACTTCTATGCAGCTTTAAACTCTGCAGTATTTTCTGACGGTTCGTTCTGCTATGTGCCGAAAGATACTATTTGTCCTATGGAGCTTTCGACCTACTTCCGGATCAACAATATGAACTCCGGACAGTTTGAACGTACGCTTATAATTGCTGAAGATAATAGCCATGTAAGTTATCTGGAGGGATGTACTGCTCCAATGTATGACGAACATCAGCTTCACGCTGCGGTAGTAGAGCTTGTGGCTCTTGAAAATGCTGAGATTAAGTACTCTACCATTCAGAACTGGTATTCCGGTGATGAAGAGGGGAAAGGCGGTATCTACAATTTTGTAACGAAAAGAGGTGCATGCCGCGGAGATAATTCCAAAATCGCCTGGACACAGCTTGAAACCGGTTCAGCGGTTACATTGAAATATCCAAGCGTAATTCTCCAGGGAGATAATTCAGTCGGTGAATTTTATTCTGTTGCCGTTACAAACCAGAGGCAGCAGGCGGATACCGGTACAAAGATGATTCACCTTGGAAAGAATACCAAGAGTACGATTATCTCTAAAGGTATTTCCGCAGGTAAATCTGATAACAGTTATCGAGGTCAGGTGAAGTTTAGTAAGAAGGCCGATAACGCCCGAAACTATTCACAATGTGATTCCATGTTGATTGGACAAACCTGTGGTGCACATACGTTTCCTTACATTGAGTCGGCCAACCCGACCGGTAAAGTTGAGCACGAAGCGACAACTTCCAGAGTAGGTGAAGATCAGATTTTCTACCTGCAGCAGAGAGGTCTCAGTGAAGATGACGCGATTTCATTGATCGTGAATGGTTTCGCTAAAGAGGTACTGAAAGAGCTCCCGATGGAGTTCGCTGTTGAAGCCAACAAACTGCTGGGCATTAAACTGGAAGGTAGTGTAGGGTAAAATATTCTCCCCTTGAGGGGATTACTCCGGCAGTTTTTTGTCGGAGGGAGGGGTGTTTGGAAACAAGGAAGTCACATTAAACACACCCCTTGTCTGCGGCTGAACGCTTGCAGACCTGTTCCCTCTCAAGAGGGGATTTTAACATTTTAAAAATCAAACAAAACAAAATCATACAACTGTGTTAGAACTTAAAGATTTACATGTAGAAGTTGAGGGTGAAGGGATTGAGATCCTGAAGGGAGTAAACCTCAAAGTGAATAAAGGAGAAATTCATGCCATAATGGGACCAAACGGAAGCGGTAAGAGTACCCTTTCCAAAGTTGTTGCCGGTCATCCGGAGTATGAAGTTACCCAGGGCGATATTCTGTTTGAAGGAGAAAGTATTCTGGAATTGGATCCGGATGAAAGAGCTCACAAGGGCGTGTTCCTTGCTTTTCAATATCCTGTAGAAGTTCCGGGTGTAACAAATAACACTCTTCTTCGGGAATCTTATAATACAATTGCCGCATCTCTGGGGCGTGAGGAGTTGGATCCGCTGCAGTTCGAAGACTACTTGAAAGACAAGCTTGAACTAATTGAAATGAATCCTGAGTTTCTTGAAAGAAGCGTTAATGCAGGGTTTTCAGGCGGTGAAAAGAAGAAGAATGAAATTTTTCAGATGGCTGTACTTCAACCGCGACTCTCTCTACTTGATGAGACAGATTCCGGATTGGACATCGACGCACTGAAAATTGTTTCTAAAGGAATTAACCAGCTTCACAGTGAAGACAACGCTATTGTATTGATTACTCACTACCAGCGGCTGCTCAACTACATCGAGCCCGATTTTGTTCACGTTATGATGGGCGGCAAGATTGTGAAGAGCGGCGATAAGAAGCTTGCACTTGAGCTTGAAGATAAAGGCTACGACTGGTTAGACGAATTTGCAACCGTAAATGGAGAGGCGAAGTAATGGCACATCCTACCAAGGTTGAACCATCATTTTTGCACCGGCTTGCAAAGCACTCACCGAAAAGTGAGATGTGGGCCGGGATTCGTAAAACGAGTTTTGAAGATCTGAATACCACAAACTTTCCTCATAAAAAAATTGAGGAGTGGAGATTCACCGATCTCAAACCGTTTACACGAACAGACTTTGTACCGTTCAGCGAAGCCGGAACATTACCTGCTGCTGACATTGAACAGTACTACATCCCTGAATCAGACAGAAGCCGTCTTGTTTTTATAAACGGTAAATTTCAGGAGAAATACTCTTCAATTGGCGGGTTAGGTAACGGTGTTACTTTTGGTAATCTGGCAGATTATGCAGATCACAAAGCAACAGAAGAGTATCTGAACAAGCTGGTTAATTACGAAAACGATATTTTTGTTCCGTTTAACGGCCTGATGTTTGAGGATGGAGCATTCATCCATCTTGAAAAAGGAGCCAAGGCAGAAGCGCCGATTCAGGTTTTGAATCTCTATACAGATTCAAAGCAGGCGTTCATTGCCACACCTAGAATGCTGGTTGTGGCTGAAGAAGAATCGGATGTAACCATCATTGAAGAACATATTGGTCTGTCTGAAAATGAGTATATGACCATTCCGGTTTGTGAAGTGAAAGCCAAACAGAAAGCGCATATACATCACGTTCGAATACAGCGGGATAACCGAAGTGCACTGCACGTATCTCGCCCGATTGCGTATGTTGAGAAAAATGCTGAATACCATTCATATACTATTACACTGGGAGCTAAACTCTCCAGAAATGAACCGCGTGTGGTTCAGGAAGATGAGGAAGTGGATTTCACGCTCGACGGTTTGGTGTTGATTGACGGAGATCAAATTGCTGATACACATTCTGTGATGGATCACCGGTTTTCTCATGCAAACAGCCACCAGCTCCATAAAGTAGTTGTGAATGGCAAAGCACACAGTATTTTCAACGGTAAGATTTTTGTACGCCGTGATGCCCAGAAAATCGATTCTTTTCAGGAGAATAGAAACCTTCTTCTCTCCGTTGATGGATTGGTAAATACAAAGCCTCAGCTCGAAATTTTTGCTGATGACGTGCTTTGCTCACACGGTGCTACTATCGGTCAGCTGGATCCTGAAGAGGTCTTCTACCTCCAAAGCCGGGGAATGACCGAAGAGAAGGCGAAGGAAGTGCTAACGTACGCGTTTGCCCTCGAAACGATAGAAAATATGAAGGTAGAATCTGTGCACAAACTTCTGATTGATGAAGTTTACAGATATACCAAAGCAAATAATGTTACGAAAGTAACAGCCTGAGAATTCCCCTCTTGAGAGGGGGATTAAGGGGTGTGTAGAATGTCGATTTTTCAGACACTCTGCACCCTCCTGATACTCTTACTCGAAGAAGGTGAAAGATTTTAAAAATTACTATGGCACAAGCAGTAAAAGACATACCGGCAGTTGATTTCTTAAAAATCAGAAAGGATTTTTCCGTTCTTGATCAGGAAATCAATGGTAAACCGTTGGTTTATCTGGATAATGCTGCTTCCAGTCAGATGCCTGTACAGGTGGCGAAACGGATTGATGACTATCAGCGGAATGAGCACGCCAATGTCCATCGCGGTATTCATACGTTGAGCCAGAAAGCGACGGATGCATTTGAAGAGACCCGGACAAAAGTCAGGGATTTCATCAATGCAGGTTCCGAGAATGAAATTGTTTACACAACCGGAACAACCGACTCGATCAATCTGGTAGCTAACAGTTATGGCGGATCTGTTTTAAGGGAAGGTGATGAAATTATTCTCTCTGAAATGGAGCACCACGCCAATATTGTGCCCTGGCAGATGGTTGCAGAGCGTACCGGCGCTAAGATTAAAGTGATTCCGGTGACCGACTCCGGGGATCTGGACATGGAGGCTTACAAATCTCTTTTGAGTGATCGTACAAAGCTTGTAGCAGTCGTTCATGTATCAAACGCTCTTGGCACTGTAAATCCAGTAAAAGAGATCACTGAGCTTGCTCATGATATGGGTGCCAAAGTATTGATAGACGGCGCACAATCCATTCCCCATCAAAAAGTAGATGTGCAGGAGATCGGATGTGATTTCTTTGCCTTTTCAGCTCATAAGATGTGTGGTCCAACAGGGTTTGGAATACTTTATGGAAAAATGGACCTACTTGAAAAGATGCCACCTTACAGAGGTGGCGGCGATATGATTGACAAGGTTTCTTTCGAGGAGACCACCTACAACGTACCGCCGTTTCGATTTGAAGCCGGTACGCCACCAATCGCAGCAGGCATTGGACTAGGTGCTGCAATCGATTATCTGAACCAAATAGGTATGGAGAATATCGCAGCACGCGAACAGGAACTGGTGGATTATGCAGTAGAAGAGCTCAGGAAAATTGAAGGATTGAAATTTATTGGGGATTCAGAAAACCGTGCATCAGTCTGTTCATTTATAATAGATGGAATACATGCTACGGATATCGGAACCATCATAGACAAGGAAGGAATTGCCGTACGTACAGGCCACCACTGCGCACAGCCGATACTGAAACGTTTTGATGTTCCATCAACGGTCAGGGCTTCATTCTCTTTTTATAACACTGAAGATGAAGTTGACCGGCTGATTGAAGGTGTACGATATGCCAAGAGTTTTTTTGAATAATGAGCCATTTATATTTAAACCAATTTTAAATAATCTCTCTTTTAAATCGTTTTTATTAAAAAAAGTGATAAGCCATGCCAAAAATTAAAGAAATAGAACGCACGCCAAATCCGGACGCAATGAGATTTGTGTTGGGTGAACCTTTAACTAACGGTGTTACCAGATCTTTCGAAAACAGCGGAGAGGCTGAGCATGATGAATTAGCAAAATCCCTCTTTGATATAGAGCATGTGATTAATGTCTATTACGTGGATAAATACATAACCGTCACTCAAGATGGCAACGCTGTTTGGTCGGAATTGCTGCGCAAACTGGCACCTCCAATCCGTGAAGCAAAGCCTCAGTTAGACATTACTGAAGATGAAGAAGTACATGCTACAAAAGAGGTTCAGGAAACGGATGATCCGCGCCTGCAGCAAATTAATCAAATGCTGGATGAGCAAGTACGCCCATATCTGCTAGCAGACGGCGGTGGATTGAAAATTCTTGGGCTGGATGGTAACAGATTAAAAGTTCACTATCAGGGTGCTTGTGGAACATGTCCAACAGCAACATCGGGTACTCTCTATGCCATTGAGAGCATGGTAAAACGGATCGATCCTGAAATTCAGGTTATCTCCGTTTAATTGAATCAGAAGTAGTTTTACGATTTAAAAAGCAGGAAAACCATGTCTATTTCAATTAGTGACCGAGCCGCAGAACGCATTCATCAGATTCGTGAAGAGCAAAATATCTCAGAAGAGATTCCGCTGCGTGTTTCTGTTGTAAGCGGCGGCTGTTCAGGGTTAACCTACGATCTCGATTTTGACAGCAAGAAAGAGATCACCAAAGAGGATAAGGAGTTTGAGGCACACGGGATAAAAGTTGTGGTAGATACCAGAAGCTTTCTTTATCTGGCCGGAACCAATCTCGACTATACCGATGGTTTGCAGGGACAGGGTTTTCATTTCAATAATCCAAATGCCGTAAGGAGTTGCTCTTGCGGTGAGTCTTTTTCACTTTAAACTTTAGTAACAAGTAGAAAGAATTGGGTAATGAGTACCCCATGCCTTAATTCAATACTTTCTATTTAATACCTGCTACTCAATACAGTCAAACTCATGTCTGAAATTGTAAACAAAGTTAAGCAATCGAAACTGGAAACCGTCGATCTTGAAAAGCTCGCGGCCGGAATAGAAGTTCATGAACTTGATATCAAAGATTTTCTTTTTCAGGAATTGATCTTAAAGGAGAAGGAGTACCGGGAGAAACTGGAGCAACACGACTGGTCTCAGTATGAGGGGAGGTATCTTGCCGTATTCTGTTCAACTGATGCGATTCTTCCTAAATGGGCGTTCATGCTAATTGTACAGTATGCTTACGGTCATGCAGAAGATGTTCTTTTTGGTAACAAAGAAGAAGTATTGGACGAGCTACTTACCCGGAAATTATCTGACGTTGACTGGGAGCAGTACCTGGATAAATTTGTACTGCTAAAAGGTTGCAGTAAAATGGATATCAGCTCTGATGTTTACATGGAAGCAACTAAAAAACTTCTTCCGCATGTTAAAAAGCTGATGTACGGGGAAGCATGCTCAAATGTTCCTATATATCGTCAGAAAAGAAATTAGCTTTTCAGGGTCTCTTTTTTTGAAATTTTCCGGGTTTTGGCGATAGAGCGGCTCAGAATGATTACCGGAACCAAGCCTACCAGAATGATCGCAAGTGCTGCTCCTGACGACTCAGCCAATCTCTCATCAGATGCAAGACGGTAGACCTGTACGGCAAGCGTATCAAAATTAAACGGTCTTACAATCAGTGTTGCCGGAAGCTCTTTAATCACATCTACGACAACAAGCATGATGGCGGCAAAAAGACTACCCGACATCATAGGCATATGAATTTTGCGAAGTATCTTCCCAAAACTGTATCCCATTCCTTCGGCGGCCTCGTCCATATTGTGTGTAATTTTACCCAGGCTGGCTTCAACTGTATTGAATGCAACAGCCAGAAATCGTACCACATAGGCAAAAATTAGAGCAAATATGGTTCCGCTTAGGATAAGTCCTGAGGAGATACCTACATTTTCGCGCAGCCAGCTATCAATGGAATTATCAACCCAGCCAAAAGGAATCAGTATGCCAACGGCAATTACTGAACCGGGAATAGCGTAACCCATTGAGCCAATACGAGTGGAAAACTTGGTTAGAAAATTGGGGTTTAACCGAACTCCGTAGGCCATGACAAGTGCAACAAGAAGTGCAAGAACTCCGGCAATTGATGCCACCAAAATGGTGTTGATACTGAATTGAATAAATCGTGCATCAATGGCAGCGTCAAAGTTTGAAATCATCATTTCTGTGAGAATAGCGACCGGAATCAGGAACCCAATCACTACAGGAATGGAGCAGAAAAGGGTGGAGACCCATGCTTTCCATCCTTTAAGATCGTAAATATAGAGCTGCTTGAAACGGCCGGTACTGTTTTGTCGGGTGCTCATTTTATTCCTACTCCAGCGTTCAATCAGTATCAGAAAAAGAATGAAAATGAGCAGAAATCCGGAAAGCTGTGCGGCGGCTGCACGTTCACCAAGTCCAAACCATGTGCGATAAATGCCGGTGGTAAACGTCTGAACACCAAAGTAGTCAACCGTGCCGAAATCATTCAGGGTTTCCATCAATGCGAGTGCCATTCCGGCCGCGATAGAAGGTCGGGCTAATGGAAGAGCAATTTTATAAAAGCTCTGAAAAGGCGTTGCTCCCAAGCTTCTTCCGGCTTCGAGCAGAGAGGATGATTGCTCAAGAAATGCGGCACGGGTCAGAAGATAAACATAGGGGAAAAAGACAAATGACATCATCAATATGGCTCCGCCAATGGAACGCACATTTGGAAAGTAGTAGTCGCCCAGACCCCAGCCGGTAAAATCTCGCAGTAGTGTTTGAAACGGACCGGTGTAGGCAAGAAAATCGGTATAGGTATACGCCATCAGATAGGCGGGAACCGCCATAGGCAAAATCAACAGCCAGTTAAACCATCGGCTGCCGGGAAAACGACACATTGTAACAAGCCAGGCTGAACCGACACCAATGATAAAGACACCGGCTCCAACACCAAGCATCAACCAGATAGAGTTCTTGACATAATCGGGTAAAACTGTGGATGCCAGATGCTGCCATATATCGCCACTTGGTATAAAGATGTTAGCCGCCACTGTAATTACCGGAATGGATACAAGCAGCGCTATGGCAATTGTAATAATATTCCACCAGCCTGAACCGGAACTGTCAGACTCAGACCGATTGAATAGTTTGTTTTTCTTTGTGAGCTCAATCAGATTTTGAATCATAGTCTAAACGTCCAATCTGATTTATCTCTTCCGAATTCATTTTTTAAAACAGAGTTGGCTGCATAGAATCCGCACATGCCATGTACTCCTCCTCCCGGAGGCGTGGATGAGGAACAGAAATAGAGCCCTTTTGCAGGTATATTGTAGGGGTCGATAAGACTTACGGGTCTTGAAAATAGCTGGGTAATATCCTGTCTTCCACCATTGATATCCCCTCCGATGTAGTTTTCGTTGTAATGCTCGAAATCTACCGTATTCATGGTCGTTTTTGAATCGATAACATCTCTGAAACCGGGAGCAAAACGCTCAATCTGGTTTTCAATAATTTCGGTCATATCCCTGGTTGAACCACTTGGTACATGGCAGTAGGCCCATAGAGTATGTTTATCATCAGGTGTTCTGGATGGATCAAAAAGACTTTGCTGAGCCACCAGTACAAAAGGGTTGTCAGAATGTTCTCCTTCAGATATCATTTTTTCAGATTCTGCAATCTCCTCAAAATTTCCACCCAGATGAACAGTTCCGGCTTTCAGGCAGTTTTTATCCTTCCATGGTACAGGTGAGTTTAAAATGTAATCAATTTTGAAAACCCCCGATCCATATTTGAATGACGAAAGCTTATTTTTATACGATGGTGGCAAAACATCATCTGCAATTCTGAGAACCTGTTTTGGTGTTAAATCAAAAAGCACAGCTCTTGCTTCTGGAATATCATTCAATGAAGCGACTCTGTGATTGGTTTCAATTTCTCCGCCCAGAGAGAGGAAGTAGCCGGCCATGGCATCAGCTATGCTTTGGGAGCCGCCATTTGGAAGTGGCCAGCCGCCTGTATGTGCTGCGCCATAAAAAACCAATCCAATCGCAGATGTAGCGATGGAATTTAGCGGCAGGATACTGTGAGCTACCATTCCTGCAAAGAGGGCCTGGCCTTTCTCGGTTTTAAATTTTCGCCTGAGCAGTGATGCCGGTAGCAACCCCTTCATGCCAAATGATGCGAGAGAAATTGGATGTTTTGGAATGGATAAGGGCCCCAGGAAATCCTGAGTTAAACCGTCCCACTTATCGACAATCGGCTCAACCAGGTTTTTGTATGTCTCCTCGTCCTCTTCCAATAAAAAGGCAGTTTCATAAAGATCGTGACTTAAAATTGCCGCATCTGACTGATCCAATGGGTGTGCTGCTGCGTATTCCGGCTTGATCCACTCCAGTCCATATTTATCGAGTGGAAGCTTTTTTAAAAAGGGAGATGAGGCTGCCATTGGATGAATGGCAGAACAGACATCGTGTTTATATCCGGGCGAAATTAGCTCTTTAGTTCGCATTCCGCCGCCAACTGTATCGGAAGCCTCCAGGACTTTTACGTCCAGACCTTCCAACGCCAGACGTATTGCGGCTCCCAATCCATTAGGACCGGACCCAACAACAACGGCATCATATGTTCTTAAATGAGGCTTCACGCAGTAAACTATATTCAATCTAAATTAAGATAGTAAAGGTAAGCAAAGTCACATCAAACCTGAAGTGAAAACAACTGTTTCATAAAGCCGATCATAGAAAAGTATTGGTGACATGAATCTGCTATATATCAAACCATTTTGTCAAGGATGCGTCTAATTATCAGACCAACTAAAAACAAACAAGTGGTGATGATCATGAATAAATTAGGACTTCTTTTGATACTTATTAGTCTGAGCGTGGCAACTGTTCAGGCACAGAATATGCAAAACCGAGAGATGATGGCGCCAGGTATACAGCAAATTGTGATGACATACGGTGACCAGATAAATATAACAGACGAACAGCTGGCTGAAATTATTGATAGACAGATGCAGTTCCGCGCAACAATGCAGGAGGCTCGAATGCAGGGTAACAGAGCCAATCGCGGACAGCAACAGCGTCAGGTTCGGCAGGGTGAAAACCTGAGAGGACAACACTCAGAAACGATCTTAAACAGAGTTTTGACCGATAGTCAAATGAGTCAGCTTAAAGAGCTGATGAAAGACCGGGCTGAATTTGCTCATAGATATACAACCGTGAGGCATCAAAAAGTGGTGGAGCACGCAGGACTCGAGGGTGAGAAAAGAGCTGCCGTGTTGGATATGATGAATCGACATGCAGAACAAAGACAACAGCTACAGCTGAGAATGATCGATAATCCCGGTTCTGTAGATGCAGATGAGCGCCGGCAGATGATGGAAGTGATGCAGGCAGATCGCGAAGAACTTAAATCTCTGTTGACAGTGGATGAATATCAAAATTTAATGCAACTTATGAACAACCGGCAAAATCGGCAGGATCGTGGTATGAACCAAAGACCGGGGAACCGCCGCCAGAATAGATAATAAGTTAGTCTCAGTAACGATGGAGTTTTGATGAGCAGCAGAAAAGATGAGTTTAAAAAACAGATTCCCGATCTGTATCCAAGACTCCATCGTGCTATGACAGCATATTTGACAGGAAGCGCAGTTGATCCTGACGATATTTTGCAGGAGACGTTTTTGAAAGCCTACCGAAATATCGATCAGTTTAAGGGAAACTCAGGGTTTTACACCTGGATCTACTCAATAGCACGGAATTTGTGTATAGATGAGTTCAGAAAACGAAAGCATGAAAAAAACCGAAGTTCAGTACCGGTTGAAGATTTTGAAATTGAATCCGATGATTTTAAATCAGAAGATCAAAAAGAGAATATTTTGATTATGAGAAAAGCAATTTCTGAACTACCCGAGCTGTTGAGAACCGTTGTGGTAATGAAAACAATAGACGGAATGAGTTATCCGGAAATATCGGAAGTATTGGAAGTGAATGAACAGACACTGAAAAACAGAATGTTCAGGGCGCGGAAAGAACTGGCAGGTATTTTAGATAAAATGGGGGTTAATGAGCTATGAAACTTTTTGAAAAGCAGAATCAAAACAAATTATCAAAACTGGAAAGCGAGATTCTTCGGGCATCTGAACATGAACTGACAGACCGGGAACTGAATGAATTGGAGGATAAGCTGGAGCAAAACCCTGATCTGAAAAAAGTGTATAAAGATGTTACCAGCCTGCCGGACTTCTCTAAAGCGTACGACACCAATCTGCTAAAGAGTGAGCATTTGAGTGACCGTGTAGTTCACCTACTGGATTTAATGGAGAGTGAAGAATCGTTGACAAAATCGTTTGCAAGCCACTCCATACAGCTTTTTAAACGATACGCCCTGGCAGCATCCATCATATTTCTTGCACTCACCTCGAGTTTCTACTTCAGCCAAAGCGGGGACTCTGAAGCCGATTATTTTATAGAAGAGCTGCTCTATCCGATGGAAGAGAGCGATTCAGAAACGTACGTCTATTATTTAGAACAACTATTTGAACAGGATTAAAAGAGCATGAATACAAAAACAAAAGCAGTGCTGGCTTTCTTGGTAATATTTCTGCTCGGAGGCATTTCGGGCTATCTGATTAAAGACTCACTTATCACCTTTGACCGTGAACGCAGCTACCAAAGTGCAGAAAGGCAGGAGAGGCAGAGAATGAGCGAACGATCATTCAACAGTGAAGAGGAGAGAGCTTTACACAGACAGCAGATGAGACAGAGAGCTCAAAACCGATTGTCGGATCGACTGGATTTAGAGGACAATCAAAAGGCTGATTTTTTTGACAAATTCTATATCTATCAATCGGAAATCAGAGATTCTGTACGGTCGATTCGATCCATTGAACAGCAGTTTGTACGTGAACACTACAACCGCTTCAGAAAGGATGTAGATGATATTTTGAATGAGGATCAAATTCAGAATCTCGATCGTTTTTTCCATCCGGACTCCATTCGTCAAAATCAAGCTCAACGATATCATCGCTAAATTTTTTTAACAGCCGGATAGAGCTTAAACAGAATACGGATATTTAAGACCTCTGTATTCATGAATCGGTTGTTTGTGCACCACAAAATTCGTTGATAATTGATTTTTCAACTTCAATGTAAACGCTTACATTATAGTAATGATCTATTCAAATTTTCTGAATCTTCTGTTTATGGTGGGATGAAAACCGTGAAAGAAGTGAAGAAAGGAATCTGAATTTTTACTCAAAAAATGTAAGTCATGATTAAAATTTTTAAGCACAACGTCTGGGCGCTGCTATCGAGCCTTTTATTTATTACTCTTCTGGTTGGCTGCACACCGGACGAAACGACTCAAACGGCAGAATTTACGGCACCTGAATGGTCTGTAAATGCTACAATCTACGAAGTAAACGTTCGTCAATTTTCACCTGAAGGAACCTTTGAGGCTTTTTCAAGGGATATACCGCGTTTAAAAGATATGGGGGTTGATATCTTGTGGCTGATGCCGATACACCCGATTGGTGAAGAGAACCGGAAAGGTACACTGGGCAGTTACTACAGCATTGTGGACTATACAGAGGTTAACCCGGAGTTTGGTACCAAGGAAGATCTGCAAAATCTGGTTGATAAAGCTCATGAGCACGAGATGAAAGTAATCATCGACTGGGTTGCCAATCATACGGCGTGGGATGCGGTCTGGACAGAAACAAATCCTGAATTTTATGAAACTGACGAGGATGGAAACTTTTTTCCGCCGATTGAAGATTGGGAAGACGTGATTCAGCTGGACGTTGAAAACCGTGACATGTGGGACGCGATGATTTCGGCTATGGAATACTGGGTTCGTGATTATGGAATTGACGGCTTCAGAGCTGATGTAGCCTACATGGTTCCAACAGAATTCTGGATGGAGGCAAGGGAGCGTTTAGATGCCATTAAGCCGGTATTCATGCTTGCTGAAGCAGAAGAGCCGGAGCTACACCGCGCATTCGATATGAGCTACGCCTGGAATTATGCATCTACAATCAGAGATATCGGAGCCGGTGAGGCTGGGTTAGACGCCCTTGATGAGGCACTGACAGAAAATTTTGCTCGATTTGACAAGTCTGATTACAGAATGTTCTTTACCACCAATCACGATGAAAACTCCTGGACCGGCAGTGATCCCGATATGTATGGAGATAACTTTGAAAATTTTGCAGTACTCTCTGCAACTGTATGGGGAATGCCACTTGTTTATAATGGACAGGAAAGCGGATTGGATAAGCAGCTCGAGTTTTTTGAAAAGGATGAAATAGAGTGGAATGACTTTGAATATGAAGAGTTTTACACCACGCTTCTACACCTGAACCGGAATAACCGGGCGCTTTTCAATGGAGAAGCCGGCGGAGACTATTTAAAGATAACAACCGATTCAGATGATGCAATTTTTGCCTACAAGCGAATAGCACCCGAAGATGAGGTTTTTGTGATATTAAACTTTTCTGATAGCCAACAGTCTTTTGAATTCGACTCGGGAGATCAGGGAGAGTGGACGGATGTATTTTCCGGAGAATCGGTGACTGTTAGCGGTAATTTTACGCTGGATGCCAACAGCTATCTGCTTCTGGAAAAATAGATAGATAGACTAACCTTTTATAAATAAATCATAAACGAACAGACATGAGCTTTACACCGAAACCTCGTCCAAAACTTAGTTTTTGGGAGATCTGGAATATGAGTTTTGGATTTCTCGGAATTCAGTTCGGCTTTGCTTTGCAGAACGCAAATGTGAGCCGGATTTTTGAAACTCTGGGAGCTGAAGTTGATCTGATTCCCATTTTATGGCTTGCCGCTCCGGTAACCGGTTTGGTCATACAGCCAATTGTGGGATATTTCAGTGACCGAACATGGACGAGGCTTGGGCGCCGTCGTCCTTATTTTTTATGGGGTGCCATATTTGCTTCTGCGGCACTTATCATCATGCCCAATTCTCCGTACTTGTGGGTAGCCGCCGGAATGCTCTGGATTCTGGATGCATCCATTAATATATCGATGGAGCCTTTCCGTGCTTATGTCGGAGATATGCTTCCTTCTGAGCAGCGTACGAAGGGATTTGCAATGCAGAGCTTTTTTATCGGTACAGGAGCTGTTGTGGCATCTGCTCTCCCATGGATGATGACAAACTGGTTCGGAATTGCCAATACAGCCCCTGAAGGAATGATTCCGCCATCGGTTAAATGGTCATTTTATATAGGTGGTGCAATATTTTTCCTCGCAGTTCTTTGGACGGTAACCCGATCACACGAATACTCTCCGGAAGAACTGGAAGAGTTTGAAGCGTACGAAAACGAGCAGATCGAGGATGCTGAAGAAGTTAAACGGGAAGTACCAATTGAACCGGGAGCCGGACAGAAAAAGATCAACTTTGGAGTTCTTTTCTCACTGCTCGGGCTGGCAACCACTGCCGGTGTCTACTTCGGGAATTACGATCTGGAATTGTACATCATTACAGTAGGTATAACCGTACTCGGATTAATATCTCTTTTTGCCGGTATGATTCAGAAAAGCGGCAAAATTGAGCAGGGTTTGGTGGTTGTAGTGCACGACTTTCTTCACATGCCAAAAACCATGATCCAGCTTGCTGTGGTGCAATTTTTCTCATGGTTTGCGCTTTTTGCAATGTGGATCTACACAACCGCAGCGGTTACGGCTCATATCTATGGAACCAGTGATCCAACATCGGCACTTTATAATGAAGGGGCCGACTGGGTGGGCATCCTGTTTGCCATCTACAATGGGTTCGCAGCCGTAATTGCATTTGCTTTGGCTCCAATGGCTAAAGCTACCAGTAGAAAAATCGTGCATGCCGCAGCGCTAATAATTGGTGGTTTAAGTTTTATCAGTATCTATTTTCTAAACTTTTCTATCGATTTATCAACAGTTGGCTTTGAATTTGTAATTACATCACCCATGTTATTGGTTATACCTATGATTGGGGTAGGTTTTGCATGGGCCAGTATTTTGGCGATGCCATATGCGATTTTAGCCGGATCACTTCCTGCGAAGAAGATGGGACTTTATATGGGGATTTTTAATTTCTTTATTGTAATACCCCAGATTTTGGCTGCCAGTCTGCTGGGATTTGCTACAAGAAACTGGTTTGGCGGAGAGGCAATTTACTCACTGATGCTGGGTGGTGGTGCAATGATTATTGCTGCAGCCACCATGTATTTTGTGGATGATGTGGATGACCCTGACGAAACAATTCTTCCTTAAACAATATCATACCTGTCAGGTTAATATATAGCCTGACAGGTTTTTATTTTCAGATGTTAAATTACAGAGTGGAAAGTTCATCTATCACTCTTATTTTAACTAATGCGCCATTTATTCGCGAAACCCTCCCAAACGATTTGGAAATAACGTGTCATGAGACTGGATCCAAAATACTTTAATCTGTTTATCGCTGTCTGCGCTCTTCTGACTCTGCTTGTGATTATTTTTGGCACCATTATGTACTCAAATAAACAGGAGTCTGATTTTCGTAAGTCGCTGGCTGATGTCAGGCTGGATACTCTCTCATTTTCTGCATATTCCCACGAGGCAGATTCTCTTTTTGCTGATGATTTTAAAGGCTCACCCACTTTGATTCAGTTCTGGTCTACCTGGTCCGAAAAATCGTTAGCTGTTAACAGGTTTCTGGAAAATACTCATCAGAATTACCCCGGATTAACGATTGTTTCTGCAGCTGTCAGGGACTCGGATGAGTTAATCATGGAACATATAAACAGTACATCAAACGACTTTATTTACGTACATGGGACGCCCTTTTTCCAGGTTTTGCTGGTTCCGGGAATGCCTTCTCAGATTCTATTGGACCGGGATGGAAAGTATTTTGATGCACAGGTAGGAGACGATACAACGGCACTCAGGGATAAGTTAGATCGGCTTTATCATGAGTAATCAATCTGAATTTGTTTGCCTGAATGGGAAGATTGTTCAGTTGGAACAGGCTGTAATTCCCGCTGCCAACTCTGCCTTATACTATGGTACCGGCTGTTTTGAGACGTTACTTGCTGAAGCGTCAGTGTTTTTTAAACTGAAGGATCACATTGAACGATTGAACAGTGGGATGGACTATTTGTCAGGGGGGAAGGTTGATCCTGTTTCAGCAGAGCAGATAAAAAATGATACTCTTCAGCTCTTGAAAAAAAATCGGTTGGAAAATGTAAGAGCGAAGGTTCGGATACAGTTCTCGTTTTTGGAAGAGAGCGGGTACAGCCCAGATCAAAACTTTAAAACTTTCCTTCTGATTACCGTATCTGATGCAGCCGAATCAGATAATTCATGGACTCTCAAAACTGCAGATACGAGAGTTGTACCGGGAAAATCAAGGCCTGTTGATTTGAAACTGAGCAATATGCTGCACTATCGCCAAGCCTGGAGAGAGGCGAAAATGGTCGGTTCTGATGATGCCATTCTGTTGACTTATGATAACTATATCGCAGAGACAGCCATAGGAAATCTTTTCTGGAAAAATGGGGATGTGATTTATACACCATCAGCCGAATGTGATATTCTTCCCGGAATAATGCGTAATAGTTTGATTGATATTTTGAATAAAAGAAGCAGTTTTAAGGTTGTAGAGGGGAAATATCTTCTGGACGATATAAAGTCTGCAGAGTCTGTCTGGATGACAAACAGCGTAAGAGAAATTCAGGAAATTTCAGAAATAGATGGCATGCAGTTTACACACAATCAGCCCTTTTTCAGTCAGTTAAATGAATGGTATAGCGAATATAAGAGAGAGTACAGCAGTTGAAGAAAAACCAATTTGATACCATAGAGAAGGCAGAGTCCTTTTTACTCTCCATACCTAAATTTGGCAATGTTGGCCGATCAGCTGCAAATTTTAGCCTGGACAAGATGATATCATTTTGTGAACTGATGGGGAATCCACAGCAGAATGTGCCGATGATACATGTAGCCGGTACAAACGGGAAGGGCACTACCTGCCAGATGCTGGCCTCTGTTTACCAGGAAGCGGGTTATAGAACCGGACTTTATACATCTCCGCATTTGGTTGACGTACGGGAGCGGTTCATGATAAACGGCACATGGATGGATGATGAGAACCTCCTTGAGTTTTTTCAACAGTTTGGAGAAGATGCCGCCGAACAGAAGCTAACCTTTTTTGAGCTGACAACAGCGATCGCATTCTGGTATTTTAACAAGATGAATGTTGATTTAGCGGTTATCGAAACAGGGCTTGGCGGCAGGTTGGATGCTACAAATGTAATTAATCCAATAGTTTCGGTGATTACTTCGGTAGGATTTGATCATACTGACATATTGGGAAATACACTTGGCGAGATAGCGACTGAGAAGGCCGGTATCATCAAACAGGACGTACCGGTTGTTTTGGGCCGGCTGGAACCGGAAGCAGAGTCAGTAATTAAATCAGTTGCTCTAAATATGGATTCGGGCGTTCACCACTCTCAGGATTTGAACCCGGAGTTTAAAAACGGTAATATCATTCTTCAACCGGTAGACAACTTAATTCGTATTGGTGGAGAAGGGAGGAAGAAAATTGATGCTTTGAACGCCGCCATGGCCTGGATTGTAAAAGAGCTGGTTCAGCCAAAGTTTCCGGTGGAAAAGGAAGTGTTTGTTGATGGTATTGAACATTTAGATCTATGTTTTGGAGGTCATGCACACTTTTCAAAAATCCATCCCAAAAACTCCTGGTACTTTGATGGTGCCCACAACGTTGAATCAATAAGAGAACTGTATAAAGAACTGAGAGAGATTGCACCTGTTGAGGAGTGGACGGTTGTATTGAGTTTTATGGACGATAAGCTGAACCAGGAAATAGCTGATATCTGGAATCAATTTCCCAATATTAAAGTTTTTGAGCAGGAAGGGGAAAGGGCGGCAAGTGCAATCAAAATGAAAAGATACTTTCCGACTGCAGATATCATTAATGACCAACAAGCAGTCCAACTGTTTGCATCAGAGGAAAATAAAACAGAATTAGTAATTTTTAGCGGAAGTTTTTACTTTTACAAAAGCGTAAGGCACTGGATGGGAACAGACGCCTACACAAAAAAATAAATCTTTCCGCTCTAAGCAGAATCACAATTCCCCATTGCGTACATCGGCTACTACGTTGAGCGCTACTCCAAATGAATTTACTCAAGAATTAAAATCTCATTATGTCGGACACTCAAACCGATAAGAATACAAATATCGACCTGGATAAATTACATACCAAAACGGTCAAAGAACTTAAAGTAATAGCCAAATCGATTGGATTGAAAGGCGTAACTGCACTCAAAAAGCAGGCGATTATTGATCGGATCCGAAATCAGGCTGAATCATCTCAGAAGAGTTCTGACCAAAAGAAGAGTGCTGAGAAGCCACTGCAGGATATTTCGTATGGCAATCAGGCTCATATACAGACCTATGATGATGATAAATCTGATTCAGGAAGGTCGAAAAGAGGCGGGCAACCAAACAAACGGCACAAGAAAAAGAAGCCCAATAAAAAGCACGTAAGCAATGTGCTGCCGGAATCGGATGCTCCAACACTTCAGGAGCGGCTGGATGAAATTATACCTCAGCTCGGTAAATTCTTGTTGAACGAGGGGACTCTGGAAATTTTGCCTGATGGATATGGATTTCTTCGTTCGGTGAACTACAACTATAAAGCGAGCCCGGATGATATTTACGTATCTCCGTCACAGATTAAACGCTTTAGACTAAAACAGGGAGATTGTGTAATTGGAATAATTCGTCCGCCCAAAGTTGGAGAGCGCTATTTTGCACTTCTTCGTGTTGAAGGTGTAAACGGTAAAATTCCAACCGATATGGACAATAGGGAAGATTTTGAGGATCTGCTGCCCGTCTATCCGGATATGAGATACAAGCTTGAGCACAACCCGATTGAGTATACAACCCGGTTGGTAGATCTTTTTGCTCCGATTGGGAAAGGCCAGCGTGGCTTGATTGTAGCTCAGCCAAAGACCGGTAAAACAACTATTTTACGAAATATCGCCAACGCGGTGAACAAGAATCATCCGGATACCAAGATTATTATTCTGCTGGTAGATGAGAGACCGGAAGAGGTAACAGAAATGGAGCGCTCTGTACAGAATGCAGAAGTGGTTGCTTCCACATTTGATGAGAAACCTGAGAATCATGTAGGGCTATCAGAAATTGTTTTTGAAAAAGCCAAGAGGCTGGTTGAAAGCGGGCAGGATGTACTTCTGCTCATGGACTCAATTACGCGTCTTGCACGTGCATATAATGTGGCAACGGGCAACTCCGGCCGAACCATGACCGGTGGTGTGGACTCTGAAGCATTGAAGGCACCGCGTCAGCTGTTTAGTTCAGCGCGTAATATTGAAGGCGGCGGAAGCCTGACGATTATCGCAACGGCTTTGGTAGAAACCGGATCAAGAATGGACGATGTGATCTTTGAAGAATTTAAGGGAACCGGTAATATGGAATTGGTTTTAGACCGGCGCCTGGCTGAACGCAGAATCTATCCGGCTATTGATATCTTCAAGAGCGGTACCCGACGTGAAGAACTCATCGTACCGGATGAAGAGCGTGAAAAAGTAGTACTGCTTCGTCGCTATCTGAACAAACACAATGCTTTTGAAGCGATGGAGTTCCTGCTTGATAAGATGAGAGGCACAAGAACGAACGAAGATTTTCTCATCTCGATGAATAAGTAACAAAATTCTAAAAACCCGTCTTACCGCTGAATTTGCGGTCAGACGGATGATTAATCTTCAATATTCTTTCCTTTATCAAAAGACCTGAAAGCATGAGAGCGCAGCGAACTTCTTTCAGCGTCTGGTTCTCACTACCCTCGTCCGACGGCTCTGCGGAAGACCGGGCGAAAGTATAAACCATCAGCTGTCTGACGAGTTTTTCTGGTTAGTTTACACTTGCCGGATTGGAAATGAATCCACTTCAGTATTCGACCGTCGAGTATTCTGTTGCAGGTTTAGGTCTTGCGGTAGTTCCACTCGACAGTCGAGGGGGAGGGTATAATTCTTTCACGACTTAACATTAAACTACATTACGTTTTCTTGAGCACGTACTTCTGGTTTTTATCCACACTCAGCTGGCCGGTCTTTTTATAAAGCGAGTGGTAGAAGTACATTGTCGCCTTTTCTTTGTAGGCTTTTTTCAATATCAGAGCTTTTGCTTTCTGTGCCTGAACTGAATCTAATACGGTGTGTGGATGTGATGGCTGATTCAGATGAAACTCAGTGGGTACCAGGTCACCTAAAAAGTAGGCTATCTTCTCTTGATCGGATATCTTTACGATTAAATGGCCCGGTGTATGTCCGCCCGTTTTGATTAGTTCAATTCCATTAAGCAGTGCTAACTCATCTCCCTCAATAAAGTGAATCCGCTTTTCTGCAACCAGTTTATATAGTTCATCCAGACGGTAGTCTGCACCGATTAAATCCTTATCGTTCTCCAGTTGGGTGAGGGCATAATTCCACTCATCCTTATGTACATAGTAGATTGCATTGGGAAAAGTGGCCGTTGTTTCGAAATTTTCATTTACAAAAGTAGCTCCTGCAGCGTGATCAAAATGGAGGTGTGTTAAAACAACATGCTGGATATCCTTGGGACGAAGACCAAAGATATCCAGGTTGGTTACAATATTTGAAGTGTCTTCAAAATCACTTTTATAGTCGAGTCCCCAGCCCAGTCCGGGATCAACGATCACATTCTCTTCGCCGTTGGTAATCAGCAGAGGATCAATGCCGAGGGCAGAGGAGTACTTGCCAAGATTTGGATCTTCCATAGGATTTTCGAGTCGTTTGGGATTCATTTTCAGAATTGTGCCATCCTCGAAAAGTTCAAAAAATCCCTCGCTCAACTGCTCTATGGTAAATGTCTCTTTTATCATGATGAAGCTTTAAAAAAATAGAAGAGTGCTTTCAGATTTTTCTAAAAGCACTCTTAGTCAAAGTTTAAAAAAATGAAGTGTATTACTTTTTTACCGTCTCAATTGAATAACTCAAAACTTAGTTTACATCAATTTGGAGCGGGAGTAACATCCAGTTTTGCCCTTTAGGCTGTTCCATGTAGAACTGCACCGATCTGGCTTCTTCAAGAAGATCCTTAGGCATCCAGGATGTCATCATGGATTGAATTTTGGCATTTGAAGAGCTGAACAGGGCTTCAAAAAGATCCTGTCTTTTTGGATATGTGTCAATCCTGTACTCCTCAATTTCAGCCAGTTCGGCGGCTACTTCTATAGCTCTGTCCAGATCACCCACTTCATCAATGAGACCGGCTTCCAGCGCTGCTACACCTGTATAAACTCTTCCCTGGGCCACTTCATGGGTTTCATCTCTGGTCATACCTCTTGCGTCGGCTACTCTCTGGAGAAAGATTTCATATCCGCTCTCCACATTCTGTTGAATAATCCGGCGTTCGGCTGGAGTGAATGGGCGGGTCAGATCCAGCAAATCAGCAAATTCATGAGTCTTAATGGTTTCATACTCAATTCCGATTTTATCATTCATCAGCTCCTGAGCATTGAATAGCAGGTTGAAGATTCCAATAGAGCCTGTGATGCTGTTTTCACCGGCTAAAATGGTATTTGCACCCGCTGCCATGTAGTAACCGCCTGAAGCCGCTACAGTACCCATAGAAGCCACCACAGGCTTCTTCTCAGAGGCTTGCTTGATGTAGTGCCACAACAGGTCTGATGAGGTTGCAGAGCCGCCCGGGCTGTCGATGTGAATAACAATCGCTTTTACATCATCATCATCTACAGCAGAATCGAGCTGATTCCTGAATTTCTTTGGAGTGATACCGCTTGAACCAAAGGGCATATCACCTAAATCGGGCAGAATGATTCCGCTTGAGTAGATAACCGCAATTTTGTCACTGGTATCGGGCACTTCAAGTCCTGCACTTTTTGCAGTTACACGGGAATACCTGGAAAAGCCTACCGTTCGAAGATCAGTATCCTCATCAATCTCCAGTCGCTGTTTGATGATCTCTTCAACTTCATCATCATAGGCATAGGCATCTATCAAACCGTTCTCTATCGCAAATTCAACCCGATCGACAGGAGCAGAGCTTAACAGTTCGTTAATCTCTTCGTGAGATTTACCGGTTCGTTTGGCTACAGCAGCCACAAAGGTTTGTGTAGCAGATTCTAAAATTTCCCTTGTCTGTTCGCGACTTTCCGGGGAGCTGCTCTCATTGATGTAAGGCTCAACAGCTGATTTATATTTACCTACTCTGAAGATTTCCGGTTCTATCCCGATTTTATCCAGCAAGTTACTGTAAAAAGAAAATTGCGCTACAAATCCATCGAACTGAAAGTTGGTAACCGGCGGAGTGAAGATACTGTCAGCCAGTGTGGCCAGAAAGTACGCTTTTTCATTCATACCAATATCGTCTGTACTAAAGTAGAGTGGTTTTCCACTTTGTGTGTACTCCTCAAAGTACCGATAGGCTGTCTCCAGATTGGCCCATGAGGCAGCAACATTATTTGTTCTCACCCATACTGCCTGAATGTTGTCGTCAGCGGCGGCTTTCTTAAGATTTGATCTAAGATTTTGAAGTGACATTCTGTGAGATGCACCGGGATTAAATAGTTCTTCAAACGGATCATCAGCTACACGTGTGGGAATATTCCCGCTGATATTCATTGTAAGAACCGTGTTTGACCGGATATAGGGTTCCGGATCTGATGAACTGCTAACGATTGTAGCAAAAAGGATCAGTACCAAAATGAGGACTCCTAAAATAGTACCCAGGATAGAAGCCAAAAAAGTCTTAAAAAATTGCATTATCTGTGTGATTACTTATTATTTTCCGTTGACCTGAATGAGTAGGTTGTTTCTGTTGTTAGGAGGAACTTACTAAAAGTAGAAATTCATTCCATGATTAACCTTTACGAAATATGAAACAATTTGATGCATTAATTATTGGTTCCGGACACAACGGATTGGTTACAGGGTGTTATCTGGCTAAAGCAGGGTATAGAGTAGGGGTTTTGGAACGAAGAGATACGATCGGGGGAGCTGTTTGTACGGAAACGATGTTTCAATCTGATGAAAATCCTCATGGTTTCCGGATGGATGTCGGTTCGTCAGTTCACATAATGATTCATCAGACCGGAATCATAGAAGAGTTGGAGCTCACCAATTATGGACTCGAATATATTGAGATGGACCCGTTTATGAGCTACCCGGTGCCGGGTGGCAAAGGAGTTATTCATTTCCATAAAGATCTTGAAAAGACTCTTGAGTCGATTTCAAAAGTGGCTCCGGAGGATGTGGAGAACTATCGGGAGTTTATTGATTTCTGGGGGCGCATCAATAAAGGTGTTCTTAAGGCTTTTATGGTGCCGCCAACAGGGAAAAATATATTTATGGAGATGGCGAAAGGCCAGATCCGGGATGGCTCTATGTTTAAAAAAGGGGAGCAGATGGACGGGCTGCAGAAAATTTTGGGCAGCTATGGTAGTGTGGTCGATAAAGCGTTTGAAAGCCCACATATGAAAGCAGCATTAACCTGGTTTGCGGCACAGTCGGGGCCTCTGCCGGATCAATCCGCTACAGGTGATTTTGTAGGTTGGCAGTCGATGCTTCATCAAAGCGGCGCAAAGCATCCGAAAGGTGGGAGTGGAATGCTAACTCAGGCCATGAAAAATCTGATTGAAAAACATGGTGGTGAAGTAATTCCTGAGAGTCCGGTTGAAAAAATTGAGATTCAGAACGGAAAAGCAGTAGGGGCATTCACAGAGAGCGGTGAGCATTACAAGGCTGATATGATAGTGTCGAACGCTCATGTTCAAACAACAATGATGAAACTTGTGGGGCGCGAACATCTTGATGATTCACTCTTTAAAAAAGTGGAAGACATTCAGGTTGGAAACGGTTTTGGAATGGTGATTCGTTGTGCTGTTGATGAACTGCCACGATATACCGCTGCACCGGTTGATCCGATAATACATAACGGAATGCAGCTTTTGGCACCCTCTGTAGAATATATGAATCGTGCAATTGGTGATTACACAAAAGGCTTGCCGCCTGAGGATCCTGCCGTGCTGGCAATGACGTTTTCAAAAATTGATCCTGAAGTGGCTAAAGACGGTAAACACACACTTTTTGCCTGGGCGCAGTGGCATCCCTATCAATTATCGAATGGTGAGAACTGGGATGATATACGGGAACGGGAAGCAGAGAAAATTTACGGTGTAGTTGAAAAGTATGCACCGAATATGAAAGGAAAGCTGATAGATTGGTATATTCAGTCGCCGTTGGATATTGAACGTAAACACGGTTTACTGCGCGGGAATGTAATGCACGTAGAGATGAACTTTGATCAGATGTTTATGTTCAGACCAACACCGGAGCTGAGCCGTTATGAAACACCGATTGAGAACCTTTACCTGTCGAGTGCATCGTGCCATCCCGGTGGCGGTGTATTCGGTGCTGCAGGGTACAATGCGGCACATGTGATACTTAAAAAATCGAAAAAGAAACTATTCGGAGCAAAACGTTGAAAAACCATTTTCCAAACTCTTACCTGGAGATTGATTTAGGAGCCATATCAAAAAATATTGAGTCTATTAAGCAGAGGGTTCCCAATAAGAAATATCTTGCCGTAGTAAAATGTGATGCCTACAGCCATGGAGTAGTGGACGTTGCCAGGCATATCCGGGATCAGGTTGACTGGTTTGCAGTTGCAAACGTGGATGAAGCTATAGAGCTGAGAAGAGCTCATATAACCAAACCAATTCTTGTATTCGGAGTGCCTACCTATAAAACGGCTGCAGCCTATCAGACACATAACTTAACGGCTACTGTAAGCCAATTAACACATTTTTCCATTTTGATGGATGGTACAGATTATCATCTGAACTTTGATACCGGTATGGGAAGGCTTGGCTTTTCCCTCGATCAGGTAAAAGAGGTTCGTCAGCAGGCGGTAATCAATCAAAGATTAACCTGCAGTGGAATCTATTCTCATTACGCTACGGCAGATGATCCGGGATCGGATAAAGTTTTAGAACAGGCTGATCTGTTTTCTGAGCTGGTCAAGCATTTCGGGGAGATACCAATCAAACACATCAGTAATACCGGAGCTTCCACAAACTACGTACTCGACAACTACGACATGATTCGAATCGGTCTTGGAATGATGGGTTATAATCCGGGCAAGACTCGTCATAAATGGCTGAAACCTGCTTTGACATGGAATTCCAGGATTGCACAAGTCAGACCCATTAAGAAGGGAGATACGGTTAGCTACGGTGCTACTTGGGCAAGTCCTGAAGATGGATATTTAGCTACAATTCCGGTTGGTTACGGTGACGGAATACCCAGATCGTTAAGTAATAAACTGGAAGTTTCGATTAAAGGAAAAAAGTATCCCCAGGTGGGCAACGTCACCATGGATTACATCATGGTGTATCTTGGTGAAGACAAACTTTCTACAGACGAGGAAGTTACAATTTTGGGCGGCGATGCCCTCAACGCTTCTGACTGGGCGGATCTTGGGAGTACCAACGTCCATGAAATCCTCACAAACCTGAAAGGCCGGTTTGAACGTTCACACATCAATTACTAAATAAAAAAAGGGAAAGCTCAATTAAGAACTTTCCCTTGTATCATTTCTGAACTGAAAATCGGTATTAGTCGATAATGTCCAGTACAATCAAATCGTACTGAAGAACGGATTCTTTATAAGCTGAATTGGCAGCTCCATCAGGCAGATCGCCGTACCCCTGTTCTGGCTGAACAATAAGAGTTCGTCGCTCACCTTCTTGCATTCCCAGGAGTCCCTGTCTCAACCCATAAGTGTATGCCAATTGAATATTATAGCTAAAAACACTGGGGTTTAGCTGAATATTACCAACTCGTACAGTGGTTGGTTCAACTCGTGCATCATTATAGGTACTGTAAATGATGTCGCCTTCCAGAGTTCTTACGGTAATAAACAGAAGTAAGTCGTCGCGGATGGTTACAGTTCCAAAGCCTTCACCCTCCTCATGGATATAGGCTGTAATTCCCTCCTCAATTTGAACAGGATCAAGTCCATCGATATCATAAGCAGAGGGGACTGTAGAAAAATCGGGTGGCGGAAAGTTGAACGGATCGCTGGTATCACAGGAAATAATCGAAACTAGTGATACGGCGAGAATTAAAAATGTTATTTTTAGTGAGGTAAACTGCATTTAAGTTTTTTTCAAAGATTTATTGTAATTGATCTTACCGGCCTGAAAGGTAACGGGTTTTCATGAATCATTAAACTGCTTAATTCGATTCTTTGAACGCTTCTTCTAACGCTCGTTTTCGCTGTTTATTTGCAATTTTACTTAAAAAGATGGCAAACTGATAGAGTAAAAGCAGCGGAATGGCAATCATCAACTGCGAAACGGGATCGGGCGGAGTTAGAAAAGCAGCAACAATCATAACTGCTATAATGGCGTGGCGCCTGTAGGCCCGCATGGTTTCCGGAGTTAACAGCCCAACTTTAGAGAGATAATAACTTACTACCGGAATTTGAAAGATGATTCCGCAGGCAAGCGTCCACATTGCCACGGATGTAAAGTATTCGTTGATATCGAACTCGTTACTGATAACGGTGTCTATGATAAACTGTGTAAAGAACTGTACGGCAAACGGAACCAGGATAAAGTATCCGAATGAGATTCCCAGAAGGAAGAAAAAATTGATAAACATTGCGTTCAGAAACGTTTTTATCTTTTCTCCCGTCTCCAGTGCCGGTTCAACAAATGCCCAGAGCTGGTAAATCAAAATGGGTGAGCCAATAATCCCGCCGGTAATAATGAGTGTTCCCCAATAGGTAAAAAACTGTCCGGGCAACCTCCTGGAAATTAAAGAGAGGTCAACGGCATTAATTGGCATGATCTGATACATGAAAAAATCAGCTCTGGCCGGGCCAAGGATAAATTCTCTTATGATAAATTCACGAAAAATGAATGCAATAATCACTCCAAATAGAACACCGACGAGGCCCTTCAGGATTCTCCACCTTAGCTCTTCCAGGTGATCCAGAAAGGACATACTGTTTGTCAGATCTTCTTTGGGAGGCTTCGCCTTGGGTAAAATTTTACCCATGATACCCCGCTTGCTACTGCCTTCTTGTTCGCTCATCAGGAGTATCTATTTTCGAAATGTGAAACCTTGCGCTTCGTGAAGTTGATCATACTAGGCGATAATGAAATCGTAAAGTGGAAATTTCTCACACATTTCGCGCACTTTCTGTTTCACCTTTACTCTGTTTGATTCATCTTCAGGTTTTTGAAGTACTTCATCAATCAGTTTTACAACCGATCTGAATTCATCTTCTTTAAAGCCGCGGGTAGTGAGGGCAGGAGTTCCGATTCTAATTCCGGATGTAACAAAGGGGCTTTCTGTATCGAAAGGAACCATATTCTTGTTTACGGTAATTCCGGCTTCGTCCAGTGCCTCTTCAGCAACTTTACCGGTTAACCCCTTGCTGCGAAGGTCTACGAGGATTAAATGATTATCGGTACCGCCGCTTACCAAGTCGTAACCTAAATTGAGAAACTCTTCGGCCATCACTTTAGCGTTGGCTTTTACCTGTTGCTGATACTCTTTGAATTCCGGTTGAAGAGCCTCTCCAAACGCGACAGCTTTTGCAGCTATTACGTGCATCAGAGGACCGCCCTGGCTTCCCGGGAATACAGCAGAATCGAGTACTTCACTCCAGTTCTTGGTTCGTCCGGATTTTCGCGCAACTACACCGAGTGTGTTCGCACCGTCGTTACCGAGCAGTATCATACCACCCCGGGGACCACGCAGAGTTTTGTGCGTAGTAGTTGTAACCACATCACAAACCGGCAGCGGATCATTCAGTTCATTTGCAGCAATAAGACCTGCTGTGTGCGCCATGTCCATCCATAGTATGGCTCCAACTTCATCTGCAATATCACGGAATGCCTTGTAGTCAAAATCCCGAGTATAGGCACTTGCACCGATAGAGATCATTTTTGGATTTACCTTTTTTGCCTTTTCCCGGACCTTATCCATATTGATACGGCCGGTCTCTTTTTCAACTCCGTAAAACTCAGCGTTATAAGTTATACCGGAGAAGTTGACAGGGGAGCCGTGTGTAAGGTGTCCGCCATGAGCTAGATCAAGACCAAGCAGAGTTTCACCGGGTTTCATCATAGCCAGATAAACTGCTGCATTTGCAGATGCGCCCGAATGAGGCTGAACATTAACCCAGTCTGCTCCGTAAAGTTTTTTAGCTCGTTCCCGGGCCAGATCTTCCACTTCATCAACAAATTCACAACCGCCGTAATATCGCTTTCCTGGATAGCCTTCAGCGTACTTATTAGTAAGAACTGATCCCATAGCTGAAATAGTGGCCTGAGATGCAAAATTTTCTGACGCGATGAGTTCAAAATTGTAATTCTGACGCTCTGTTTCTTTTTCAAGGAATCCGTAAAGTTCCGGATCCTGGTTTTTCAATGAATCCATGATCTATTTCTTGTCAGTTAATGAGTGAATTTTTTTTACACGTCTGTCGTGTCTGCCGCCTTCAAATTCCGTTTCGAACCAAACTTTAATAACACTTTCCAATGCTTCATCAGACAGCTCACGGCCCGGCAGGCATAGAATATTTGCGTTGTTGTGCTGTCGGGTCAGTTTTGCAGTAAGATCACTGTAAACCAGACCACCGCGTACATTGGGGAATTTGTTTGCAGTCATGCACATGCCTTGCCCGCTTCCGCAGATGAGAACACCAAACTGATGTTCACCTGAATTTACTTTTTCCGATACCTGAATGGCGTAGTCGGGGTAATCCACTGAATCGGGGGAGTGGGTTCCAAAATCAACAGGTGTGTGGCCTAATTTTTCAAGGATTTTTTTAGCTTTTTCTTTGGCTTCGTAACCGGCGTGATCACTTGCAATAGGTACAATCATGAGAATTCTATGAGCTTGAAGTTTAGCGTTTAAATATCTCGAAAAAATTGATCACGAAAAAATAGAAAAGGGACTCAATCCGCTATAGGAGTGGTAAGTTTTTATTTTTCAGAACGGCCTGCTGAAACTTGTGCGAACTGTATCGGCGGTCATACTTCCGAATACACCAATACCTCCTTCAATATTATAAATCAGGTTAGGAATTTCACCCGGCGACAGTGTAGAGCCGCCTAACTGTACATCCTGTGATCGTATAACATCTGAAAGGTTTTTATCTACAGAGAGTGTAACTACCAGATTATCACCATAAAAGGCTACACCAATCCATGGAAAGCGGAGCAGTATGGTTCCGTCAGGTAGCGGATCAAAATTTCCCTCGTTGATAAGTCCCGAGGAATTTCTGACATATTCGCTGATATCGACATCGTCTTCATCTTCTACGATGCTCAGGTAAAATGGAGTTAAGTTCTCAATGGCCGGTTCAAGTGAAATGGTGTTAAATACAAACACATTTTGATCTCTTGTCTGCTGTGGTTCTGCTAAAACGATCTCCAGTTGATTTTCACTCTGATACACTACTGATTCAGGTATTTCATTAACAACCGCGACCTGATCCGGTACGGTTGTTACTGCAGAGATTTGATCGTCACGATCAGTAAACACAATATCCAGCTTGTAGGTTCTGCGCGCTTCAACCCGATAGGACTGAACGATCGGCATGTAAATTCCACGTTCTTCAAACGATTCTACATACTCAAAAACTTCTTCCACCTCTCCATTATCATCCAGAAGCGAAACCAGGACGATGGCATTCCGGATCACATTATCCTCGAAACTGTATTCAGCATTTGCAGGGGTTGTGGTGCTGATACGAATATCGGGCAGAAGTTCTCCGGCCACTGCATACCCTTCCACGACGATGTATTCCCGGTAATCGTCTTGATCATAGCTGTCGCAGCTGAACAGAATGAAGGCTGTAAACAATACAAGTGTTGTTGAAAATATCTTTTTCATATCAGTTAAAAATCTACAGTGTAAGAAACAGATGGTATTACCGGTAGCAGTTGAACATCCTGTCGTTTAACAGGATTCTCATCAAAATCGTAGTTATAAAACCAGATATTCCTTCTCGAATAGGCATTGATAACCTGGAACTGCCACTCGGCATCTCCCAGATTAAAAAACCTGCCTTTTCTGCTAAACGAGAAGTCCAGCCGATGATAAGATGGTAAACGGGATGCATTTAGTTTACCAATAGTGAAAATATCTCTATCGCTGCTTCCCCACGGTACTCCGGTAAGCTGCGTTCTTCCAAGAGGTTCCGTATATGGCTGACCGGATGCAAAATTAAAGACTGTTGAAAAACTCCACCGGTCTGATAATTTAAAGGTGCTTACAAAATTTATATCGTGTGTGCGATCATATTTTGGAGGGTAAAATCTTCCTCTTAGCGGGTCATCCAGGATTTCATTATTGAACCCCGGGAATTTACGTTGGGTAATTCCGTACGTATATCCGATAAAACCTGTGTAGCGACCGGTCTGTTTTTCAAAAAAGATCTCTGCGCCGTAAGCGTACCCTTCGCCAAATCTGAAAAGATCGGGATAATCCAAACCGGCAGCATCATTTACAAATGGGTCAAATTCAAAGAGGTCTCGCATGGTTCGGAAGTAGATCTCCACGTCAAGTCCGTAACCTTCAAAAGGGATGGTTTTTGCCCCAAAAACAAATTGATCACCATAGGAAGGAGGGACCCCATCATCTGAGGTAAGCCAGATATCAAACCCTGAAAAAGCCTCATTGGTAATGAGTGTTAAATATTGGTAATAGCGGCCATAAGCGGCTTGAAACCGGATATTTGAAAAGGACCGGTTTTCAATTGAAATACGAGGCTCTAACCTGTAGTAATTGCCCTCTGCAAAGGTATTCAGCCTCAGGCCTCCATTTACAATCCACCGGGCATTGGGCCGCCACTCATTTTGAACATATGCCGATAAATAGGTCGACTGAATTCGATTTGAAAATGTGGGTTGATTATCAAATCGGTCGGCATAACTGAGCGTTAAAATTCCGGTCCAAAGACCGGTAGAAACTGTATTTCTTTCGTTCGGCAAATACTCTAAATCTCCCTTTAAAGAGAAGTCGTAAATTTTATTGTCACTCTCGAAGGGTGTGCCTCCAATGCGGAAGCCGGGCTGGTTGAAATATCGCGAACCGGTTGCGGTGACCGAACTAAAGAGCTGATCGGAGATGATGCGCCGCCACTTGGTACTTACGGTTTGATTGCCATAATTCAGCCGTATTGTTGCGTCTTCCTGAAAGGGGAGAGACACATTGTCGTTACCGGCATAAAATGCGATCGAAAAGCGGTCATCGTCGGTGGCGTCGAAATTTAATTTTCCATTTATATCATAGAAGTAAAAAAGATCGGGTACATTATCCACGGTTTGTCTCAGAACGGCCAAAACAGGCTCTAAAGTTGATCTTCTCACGGCAATCATCCAAGATCCACGGGAATAGGGGCCCTCAACTGAGGCGCGTGATGCTAAGAGTCCAAGGCTTACAGTACCGGTGGTTTCGTTTCTGTTGCCATCTTTATTAAATACAGTAAGTACGGAACCCAGCCTGCCTCCAAACTCAGCGGGATAACCTCCTTTGTAAAGCCTCACATCTTTTACCGCATCGGGGTTAAATGTTGAAAAGAATCCAAAAAAGTGAGTAGGATTGTAAACGGTCGTTTCATCCAGCAGAATAAGAGTCTGATCTGGGCCTCCGCCTCGAATGTAAAGTCCACTTGAAAAATCAGAGGCTGCTTTTACCCCCGGCAGGAGCTGAATGGATCGGAAAACATCCGGTTCGATAATGGCCGGGACTTCTTTAATTAATTCTGTAGATATCTCCGCTCGGCCAATATTTCTCTGTGCTTCTCTTTCAGTTTCAGATTCTACCACCAGTTCATCGAGCTCAAAGCCCTGGGGTATTAATTCAATATTTTCACGGAGATTTTCTCCGGCTTCAAGAGTAATCTCTTTATCAAATCGCTGATAACCGATAAATGTAGCAACTAACGTATAAGTGCCCGGCGGAATATTGGTAATGGAGTAGTAACCTGATGTATTGGATGACGTTCCGCGGTTAATTTCCAACAGCGCAACGTTCGCTGAAAGTAGTGTTTCACCGGTTTGGTTGTCCGTGATATATCCGTTTACAGATGCTCTGTCCTGTGAGAGTACCGGTTGGATAATCGTACTGATAATAATGATGAATAGTATTATCGATTTTTTCAAAGTATCGATTTGGTCTGATCTGGGTTCTTTTTTAAATCGTCTATACGGTAGAGATCCGTAAAAGTTTTCAAGGTAACATTTTAATGGCGCTTAAAGATTCCACTTTCTAGATAAAAAAGCGAAAGGGGGGAGGGTAATGATAAACATCTATGGTTACAGAAAAAGATAAAATGACCTTTTACTCTCAATAAGCCCTTTTTGATATGTAACAATGGTTACTAAGATTTTTTGGAATTAAAAATTCACCTTCCCGTAAGTGTATAAATATCAATAAATAAATTAGGTTATAAAAGTGACTTTTCTCACGCTGTGGATTTGTGGGTTGAATTTTAGAGAGTGCATATCATATCAATGAAGAAAGTTAACGGTTCAATGTAAGACCGGTTTCTAAATACCGTCTAATTCCAAAAAAAGGGTTCCGTAACAAACGAATATTTATATCAAATAAAATCTATAAAAATCAAAAATCAGTAAAAATGAACAGATTATTAGGTGCATTTATATTTACAGCTATGCTTGGCTGGGTTGCCAGTATAATTTTAACCGCTATTCACTTTTGGGTAATCCCCATTATTCCCGCAACAGCTGAGCTGGCAGGTCCAATGCTGGTAATCACCAGTGAGTGGGCTTACGTTGGTCCGGTACCTCTTGCAGCTATAGGAGCCATTTACTATATCGTAATGATTGCTTTAGGCTCAATTTGGTTAACCACTAAAAATGAAACCGTAGAAAAGATTTTGCTTCCTATAACAGCTTTTGGATTTCTGGCTTCTATGGGTTTTGTATACCTACAATTTTTTGTAATTGGAGCAATATGCCCATTCTGCATGATGTCTGCAGCTGCTACTACGATTCTTCTGATTATTGAATTAATTGTGAAGTTTAATGGAGGCGCTGCAACCACACCGTCGTTGGCAAGCCAGAAAGTGTGGGCAACAGTATTTGTTTCTACAGCATTGTTGACCATGTTTGCACTCTGGAGTTTAACCATTTTACCACTTCCGATACCGGGTGCCTGAGTAGTTATAGTTTAAACGATTATGAGGCTGATTTTCGAATGAACAAATCGGTCTCATAATTATTAATCAGTCGTCTTTATGGAATAATCTTTAAATCATGGAAGAGAATATCAATAACCACAACACAGAAGGAAAAACTGACCAAAATCCAAAAGATCAGGGGGAAAAAAATGGGATCAGTAGAAAACAAGCACTAAAATATATTGGCTATGGGGCCGGCGGTATTATGGTTGGCGGTGGTGCCGGTTTCTTGGGATATCGAAAAAGTCTGCAGATCTCCTCATCTGAGGCAGATAAAGTAAAGCAAGCTAAGATAGTAGTTGCAGGAGGAAGTATAGGAGGTTTAACTGTTGCTGCCAGATTACTTAGAGCTGTGCCGAACGCGGATATAACAATTATTGAGCCGAGGGAAGAGCACCACTATCAGCCGGGTTATACACTGGTTGGTGCGGGCGTGTATGATCGCAAAGATGTACTCTTCGATCAGGAATCCCTGTTCATATCAGGAATGAAATGGGTTAAAGACTATGTAGAAGCATTTGAACCTGAGCGAAACCGTTTGGTAACCAGAGGGGGAGATATCGTTAATTATGATTACCTGATTGTAGGATTGGGCGTGGATATGAACCTCGATTCTATCGAAAATTTACGGGAAGCGCTCAAAACAGACTATGTTGCAAATATCTACGATCTTGAATCTAGTGAGAAGTACAGAAAGCTGGCCACTCAGTTCGAAGGGGGAAACGCGGTATTTAACTATCCTGTAGGGTATGTTAAGTGTGGCGGAGCACCTCAAAAAATAACCTGGCTGTCAGAAGATTTATGGAGAAATGAAGGGAAAAGAGATCAGGTTGACGTTCATTTCTACTCAACAAGGCCCTCACTATTTCCAGGAGTTCCCAGAGTTGAAGCAGCAGTTACACCATTAATTGAAGAGCGCGGAATTAACAATCATTTTAATAAAGCACTTCGCGCAATTGATATCTCTACGCGAACAGCTATTTTTGAAGAAACTTCAGAAAACG
>LFIK01000186.1_pt1 | contig 43223 bp, 46 predicted proteins | sample 643401 | NCBI WGS metagenome assembly LFIK01 (sample SAMN03777447, study PRJNA286221) | soda lake metagenome | biome: soda lake; feature: Kulunda steppe; material: water; isolation source: sample T5-Br brine of Lake Tanatar-5 | place: Russia: Kulunda steppe | collected 2010-07
CCCGCCGCAGCTGCGGCGGGCGCTTGCGGTTCGGGCGCGGGCGTCGGAAAGGCAGGGGGAATCGTCATTTGCTGTCCTCTTTCGGTCTGGGTTTGAGCCGTCAAAGCCGAAGGTCGAGTCCGGTGTCGCCTTCGGAGGCGGCGGTGGCGGACTGATCCGGAGGTGCCGGGGTGTCGCGGGGGTCGGCCCCTTTCGCCGTCGCGGGCGAGCCGGGGTGCCGGTCATCGGGATCGCGGTTGTCCTGGCCGGCGAAGCCGAACGCGACGCTTGCGTAACCGAGCTTCATCAACTGTTCGGCGAGTTCGTCCGCGTGTCGTCTTAGCAGGTCCACCGTCTCGGCCCGTTCCGCCTGAACATGAATCGTCAGGCCGGTTTCAGCACTGCCCGAAAGTGTCAGACGCACGCGGCCCAGTTCCTCGGGCGATAGGGTGATCTCGACGGGGCGATCGCCCAGATGCGCCGCTGCTGCGATGATCTGGACGCTGGCCGGGCGCGCCGCATCGTTGCGCTGCGCCGCCGTGGGCATGGCTTCAAGGCGTGGCTGTCCGGCATCGCCGGCGCGCATCTCGACGGGCATCGGGCCTTCCTCGCGCGATGCGCGGGACCGCGGCTCTGCTGCTGCATCGGCGCGGCTGGCCGCAATCCGGTGAGGTTGCGGTATCAGGTCCTGGCCGGGCATCGTGATCGGCCAGGCATCCGGCCGTGCGGGCTTTGGACCGCCGCCGCTGGTCGAACCCTGGCTGTGGCCGGATGCCTCGGTCCTCGGGTGCCGGCGATCGCGGATCGACGCCCCCGCCATCTGGCGTCGCGTGGCGGTGTCTGGCCGAGGGGATGGCGAGGCGCCCTGTGGGGTATCCGACGCGATCCGCACATGGCGGGTCTGTGACGGGGCCGCGGGGGACGCGGTGACGCCTTGATTGCCGCGCACCGGGCTGCCGTCCGGGGCGCTGGCGCGTCCTTCGGCCTCGCCGCGCCCGGTGCGCGATGTGCCGGTTGTTTCGCCCGGCGATTGCGCGGCCTGCATCTGCACCGGTGCGTGCGCCGGGGCGGAGGAGTGCCCCGACGCGTTTGGCGGCATGGCTCCGCCGAGCGAGGGGGCGGCATTGGAGAGATTGCCGCGCGCCACGGTGTCCGGGCCGCCCGCAGGCCGCGCGCGATGCCCTTCCGCAGCGACCATGTGCGCGGAGCGTGCGGTCGCGCCCTGGTTGCCGCGCGTCGGGCTGCTGTCCGGGGCGCGGGCCTGCCCTTCGACCTCGCCGCGCCCGGCGGCGCCGGGGTTCCGCGCCTTGCCGGGTTCTTCCGCGGGGTGCAACTGCGCTCCGGCGTGTCGCGTCGTTGTGCCGCGGGGGGTGGCACGAAGCTGTCGGCCGGTTTCGGGGGTGTCGGTCGGATGCGCCGTCTGTGCGCTTGTGTCGGGGGGGCGCGCGGCAGGCAATGGCAAGGCACTGCCGCGGTGTCCGCGCCCCCCGGGCGCGTCGATGATGCCGGGTGTCGGGCCGGGCATGGGGGCATGGGGGCGCTCGGCCCGGGGCCCGCCGGTTCCGTTGGCGGCGGTCCCGTCGGTTATCGGACCGGCTGTTGCCGCGGCGGGTCCGGGGCGGTGGCGCGGGGCCCGGGGTGCGCCGTCACCCGATTCGGTCCCACCAGCCGACATGCGGGTGTCGGTGGCGGGACGCGCCTGTCTCGGTTGCGCCATGTCGCTGGCGGCGGCTGCGTCCGGTCGGGATGGGGTGTGATCGGGGTACGCCCCAGCTGCTTGCTCGGGCTGAAGCATCGTGCGGGGCAAGGATGTGTCCGTCACCTGCGGGGCGCCCGGGCCGGGGGTCGCGCGCGAAGATGCGTACCCGGCCGCATGCGGCGGTGTCTCCGGGGCCGGCTGCCCGCTCTGCCGATCCGGATCCGTGGCCGACGGATCGGCCGAGACGGGGGCGATCAGCAATCTGCGAAACCGCGTGTCGCCACCATCAGAGGCCGGGGCCGAGGCGGGAGCGGCGCGCGCGGCGGGCTGCGCCTGCCCGGCGGCGGGCTGTGCGGATGTGGCCGGGTCGGACATGACTGCGCTCTCCCATCAAGGTCGGGGTGATCATGTCGCCCGATGGTTACTGCTTCTTTACCGCGAACGGGTGTCATGGCGCATCCCGGCCAGAAAGACGGAGCGAGTCATGACCCACCCCCTTCCCGCGGCCAATACGGCAGCCCTGCAGCACCTCCGCCAGCCCGCCACCTCGGGTGCGCAGATGCCTCGACCCGCGGATCCGCAGCCGCATGCGCCGCTGCGCGAGGCGGCGCAGGCGCTGGAGGCAGGATTCCTGGCCGAAATGCTCAAGGCGGCCGGTCTGCACGATAACGGCTCGCCCTTCTCGGGCGGGGCAGGCGAGGAACAGTTCGCCTCCTTCCTGATAGAGGCGCAGGCCGAAACCATTGTCGCGGCGGGCGGTATCGGCCTGGCCGAAGCCATCTTCGAATCCCTCAAGGAGCGCAGCCATGGACAATGACACCGGCGCCGAGACCGATCGCCTCGCGGCGGATCTGCACGGCAATCTGAAGGCGCAGATCGATATGGCCCGCGCCGGCGATCTGGCGGGGCTGGAGCGGCTGATCCGCCGCGCCGAGCCCTTGATCCACCGTTTCGAGCGGGCGGAGCGCCCGGCAAGTCCGCCGCAGCTGGCGCAGCTCATCGAGACGGCGCGCCGCCTCGCGCCGCTGCTGGAGGGGTCGGCACAAGGCATGCGCGCCGCGCAGAAACGACTGGCGGCGCTGCGCGCACCGGACAGTGATTTCAACAGCTACGGACAGCGCGGCGACAGCGCCCGGATCGGACAGCCGCGCCGGGGCGATCTGGAACGGCGCGCGTGATTGAGTCGAGGATGTATCAAATGTCCTGAAGCCCGCCGGCCGGTGTTAGGGTTCTGTTAGAGCCCGGTCGCCATGGTCGCAGATGCACCCGATCGAGGGTGGCGCGGATGGCGGCAGGCCCGCCTTCGCAGAGGTCAGAACGCCTGCACGAACGCCACGTCGCGTGGCTTTCCGAAACCGGCGCAAAGCGCCGCCTTATCAGGGAATATCGATATGTCGAGCATTCTGACAAACCCCGGCGCCATGGTGGCCCTGCAGACGCTGAAGGGCGTCAACAACGACCTGAGCACGACTCAGAACCAGATTTCGACGGGGATGAAGGTCTCCAATGCCAAGGACAATGCGGCGACATTCGCCATCTCGCAGGTGATGCGTTCGGATGTGGAGGGCTTTCGCGCAATCAGCGAAAGCCTGTCGCTGGGTGAGTCCACGGTTGCCGTCGCGCGGCAGGCCTCGGAAACCGTCACCGACCTTCTGACCGAAATGAAGGGCAAGATCGTCGCGGCCCAGGAAGAGAATGTCGACCGCGCCAAGATCCAGACCGATATCAACCAACTGCGCGATCAGATCGATTCGGTCGTCAGCTCGGCGCAGTTCAACGGACTCAACCTCGTCGATGGCAGCAGTGCCAATCCGGTGAATGTGCTGTCGTCGCTCGACCGGTCTGCGGATGGCGCCGTCAGCAGCAGCAACATCGCGGTCGCCACGCAGAATTTCACGCAGGAAGCAGCGGTCTTTGACGATACCGCAACTGACGATGCGGCTTTCGAGACCGAGACAGGTGATGGAAATGTTGCCGATGGCGCAAATCAGGACGTCGGCTTCTCTAGCGGGACCAACACTGAGGCTGTTGCGGGGGACGGGTTTAAGATCACGCTGAGCGGAGTTGCCATTGACGGGGATGATGTTGATCTCATCGTCGTGGCCCAAGGCGGAGAAACCGAAGAGGATATCGCGAACGCGTTCCTCGACCAGGTGACCGAAGCGCAGAACCGTGGAGAACTCAGTGAAGATTTTACCTTTACTCTTAACGGCGCCGGGGATGCGGTGAACATCGCCAACGACACCGGCGAGCAGTTGGTTGTCGCCCTAGACAATAATAACAGTGAGGAGAACCAGGAGGCCGGTGGGCTTGCCCGGCTCGCCGATATGGACGTGACGACCAATGAGGGCGCTGAGCAGGCCCTCGCCGACATCGAGTCCCAGATCCAGTTCGCGATCGATGGATCGGCCGCTTTCGGGTCCGCCCAGGGCCGGATCGAGATCCAGAACGATTTCGTCGGCACCCTGACCGATTCGCTGAACATGGGTATCGGGACGCTGGTCGATGCCGATATGGAGGAAACCTCTGCCCGGCTTCAGGCCCTGCAGGTGCAGCAGCAGCTTGCCACGCAGTCGCTCGGCATCGCCAATGCGGCGCCGCAGAACCTGCTGGCGCTGTTCGGCTGACCCGAAGGCGGGCCGGGGCATCGCCTCGGCCCGCGCTGACGCCTGACGCCCCCTTGCCTGCCCTCCCCTTCGTTCAGCGAAAGGATCCGCCGTGAACAGCACCGCGAAGGCCCGCGCGGGATATGGTGCCGACGCCGCGCCCGCCCGCACCCCCCGTGCCAGCGAATACGACCTCATCGCCCGCGTGACCGCGCAACTCAAATCCGCCGAGGCGAAAGGCCGCGACGGTTTCGCCGAACTCGTCCAGGCCGTCCACATCAACCAGCGCCTCTGGACAACGCTGGCCATCGATGTGGCCAGCGATACCAATGCGCTGCCGGACCCGCTGCGCGCGCGCATCGTCTATCTGGCGGATTTCACACGGCAGCACAGCCGCAAGGTGCTCGGCCGCGAGGCGGGCATCGACCCGCTGGTCGAAATCAACACCAGCGTGCTGCGCGGACTGCGCGGCGACACCGGAGCCGAGGCATGACCGGCCTCGTCCTCAAGCTGGCCCCGAAGGAGCGCGTGCTCATCAACGGCGCCGTGATCGAGAATGGCGACCGGCGCACCCGCTTCGCCGTCGTCAGCCAGGATGCCCATATCCTGCGCCTGCGCGACGCCATCCACCCCGAGCAGGCGAATACACCGGTGCGCCGGATCTGTTATTCGGTCCAGCTCGTGCTGTCGGGGGACATGTCCTCCAAGGACGCGCAGGCCCGGATCATGAAGGGGATTGAACAGCTCAGCCAGGTGTTCACGGATCATGACAGCCGGCTGCAGCTTTCGCGCGCGACGGAGGCCATGGCGCAGGGCGCCCATTACCAGGCACTGAAGGCGCTGCGCAACCTTCTGCCGCGGGAGGAGCGGCTGATGGCGGCCGGGTCGGCATGAGCTTTCAACCTGTCATACCGACCACCGGTCTCGCCGGTTTTGCGTTTCTGCAGCGCACGATGGACTCGCAGCAGGAGTCGTTCGCGCAATCCCCCGTCCTTCAGCGCGAGATGCAGCATTTCCGCGAGAACATAGGCGCGGTGCGCAGCGTCGACGATCTGGTCGGAGATCGTCGCATGCTGGCGGTCGCGCTGGGGGCGTTCGGGCTGGATGACGACATCAACAGCACCTTCTTCATCCGCAAGGTGCTGCAGGATGGCACGTTGGACCCCGACGCGCTGGGCAACCGTCTCAGCGACAAGCGTTATCTGGAACTGTCTCGGGCGTTCGGCTTCGGAGATTTCGACACGCCGCGCAGCGCGGACAGCGCCTTTGCGGACCGGATCACGGCGGCCTTTCAGGAACGCCGGTTCGAAGCTGCCGTCGGCGCGCAGGATGAAACCATGCGCCTGGCTTTGACATTGCAGCGCGAGCTTCCAGAGCTTGCCAGCCGGGATTTGCGCGAGCGCACGCTCTGGTTCGAGGTTCTCGGCAAGCCGGACCTGCGTGAAGCTGTCCAGACCGCGCTCGGGCTTCCGCGCAGCTTCGCGGCGCTGGATCTCGATGTGCAGGTCGACCGCCTGCAGCGGCGCGTACGGGGCGCGTTTGGTGATGGAAGTATCAAGCAGTTCGCCGATCCCGATCAGGTTGACGCGCTTACGCAGCGTTTTGTCGCACGCGCGCAACTCGATAGCGGGCCGTCGATGACGACCCCCGGCATGGCCGCGCTGCAGTTGCTACAATCCGGCCCGCATGGGCCTGCCCTCGGCACTTTCGGCCCGCTCCGCTGAGGCGGCGCCATCCTGTATTTCGGGCAGGCCGTCTTGAGGCGGGCGCGGCGTTGCCGGCGGGTGTTCGGTTCCGTCCTGTGGCTGCGCGACATGCCCCGCGGCATCTCCGAGGCATTCTGTCAGACGGGCGAAGCTGTCATCGATGTCGAGGGTGTCGGGACAGGCGAGGAAAGCATCGATTGCCGGCCACGCCTTTATCGCCGCATCGGTCGTCGGGTCGGAGCCATGCGAATACAGACCGGCCTGGATCATCGCCTCCGCCCGTTCATAAGCGCCCAGAAGCCGTCTTGTCTGAGCGATGAGCGCATTCTCCTCCTCCGTGGCCGCATCTGGCAGACTCCGCGAGACCGAGCGCAGCGGGTCCACCGCCGGGAAACGGCCGCGTTCCGCGATCGCACGGTCGAGCACGACATGACCATCGAGTACGCCGCGCAGGATATCCGCGATCGGTTCCTCCATGTCGGACCCGGCAACCAGGACGGTGAATACCGCGGTGATGTCGCCGGCGCCGTCCGGGCCGGGGCCTGCCCGCTCGGCCAGCGCCATGATCATGTGCGCCGTCGAAGGCGGGAAACCCCGCAGGCTCGCCGGCTCCCCGCCCGCGAGGGCGACCTCGCGATGCGCCTCTGCGAAACGGGTAACCGAATCGGCCAGAAGCAGGACATGCCGCCCGGCATCGCGAAAGTGCTCGGCGATCGCCATCGCAGTCCAGGCCGCGCGCCGGCGTACCAGCGGCGATTGGTCAGAGGTCGCCGCGACCACGATTGCGCGCGCCATGCCCGCCGGGCCGAGGACGCCTTCGACGAAGGCGCGCAGCTCGCGCCCGCGTTCGCCGATCAGGGCGATGACCACGATGTCGGCGTTCACGTTGCGGGCAAAACCGCCCAGCAGCGTCGATTTCCCGACACCCGATCCGGCGAACAGCCCGAGACGCTGACCCCGGGCCAATGGCAGAAGGGTGTTGAAGGTGGCCATGCCTGTCTCGAGCCGCGCGCCGAAGCCCTTGCGCCCGGCCGGTGGCGGGGGGCTTGCGCGCAGCTTGCGTACATTGCCCCCCTGGGGCAGGTCACGACCGTCGAGCGCCTGGCCGAACGGGTCGACGATCCGGCCGATCCAGCGGGAGTCCGGGGCAACCCCGGCAGGGCCCAGCAATTCGACCATGTCGCCGATCGCGATCCCTTCGAGTGCGGCATCCGGCAGGATGGTGATGGTGTTTCGCTCGAGGCTGAGCACTTCGCCCCCGCCGTGCTGGCCCCGCGGGCGCAGGATGCGCACGCGATCACCAAGCCGCGCGACATCTCCCAGTCCGCTGACGCACAGCGTGCCATGTGCACAGCGACAGACACGGCCGACGCGGCGCAGCGGTGACAGTGCCCTGATGCGGGCCTCGATCGCGGGTAAAGCTGACATCCAGGTTCTCCTTGGCTGCGGCTTACCGTTTCTAAAGGAATCATCCTTAATCGGGGGTGTAGGCCAATCGAGGGAGAAGCCCCGATGTTCGAAGGACTCGAGATATTTCAGATGGCGCAGCAGATGGCGCGGCATGCGGCGGTTCAGCAGGGCGTGACGTCGCGCAATGTCGCCCATGCGGATACGCCAGATTATCGGGCGCGCGAGGTCGCCGCCTTCGCCGAAAGCTACGCCACCCCGTCAGAACAGCCGGTGCGCCGGACCCGCGCCGAGCATTTCGGTGGCGACGCGGTGCAGGGCTTTCCCGTGCGTATCGCCCGGTCACCGCAGACCGCCAATCCCAACGGCAATACGGTGTCGCTTGAACTCGAGATGCAGCGCGCGACTGAGGCGCGGATGCAGCATGATCAGGCGCTGAGCATCTATCGCAGTGCGACCAATCTGTGGCGCACCAGCCTGGGGCGCTGAGGGAGGGGAAGATGAGCGATATCCTCCAGTCCCTCGGGCTATCCGCATCAGGCATGAAGGCTCAGGCGACGCGCCTGCGCCATGTTTCCGAAAACATCGCGAATGCGGACACACCGGGATATCGGCGAAAGACCGTCCCCTTCGAGCAGGCGATGGACTCCGCCGCGGCCGATGCGGTCAAGGTCGGTCCGGTTCGCCTCGACCCGGCGGAGCTGACGCGGGTGCATGACCCGTCGCATCCGATGGCAGATGCGACCGGGCATTATGAAGGCTCGAATGTCGACCTCGTGATCGAGATCGCCGACGCCCGAGAGGCGCAGCGCAGCTACGAAGCCAATCTTCGCATGTTCGACCAGGCCCGGCAGATGACGTCCTCTCTGATGGACCTGCTGCGCCGTTAACTCCAGAAGGGAGATCCAGGATGGAACTTCACGCTTCGATCGCTGCGCAGGGCTACAGCAGCGCCCGCCCGGCCACCCTGCCCCGACCGGAAGAAGCGGATGGCGCAGGCCGCCATTTCGCTGATGCCGCGCGCAGCTTTGCCGACACGGTTCAGCGTGGCGAGGATACCGCGCGTGCCGCCATGGTTGGTGACGCGGATCCGCATGCACTCGTACAGGCGCTGGCCGAGACGGAACTCGCGGTCGAGACCGCGGTGACGATGCGCGACCGCGTGGTGGAAGCGTATCAGGAAATCCTGCGGATGCCGGTCTGAACCATGCGTGAAGAAGTGCTGTTCGACGTGATGCGCCAGGGGCTCTGGATCGCGGTCGTCATATCGGCGCCGATCCTGACGGTCGCGCTGCTGGCGGGGGTGGCGGTCGGGCTGTTTCAGGCTCTGACATCGGTGCAGGAAATGACGCTGACCTTCGTGCCGAAGATCGCCGCCATCGTCGTGGTTTTCTGGATGTCAATGGCTTTCATGTCGCGCATGCTCGTCGATTTTTTCGCGGACGGCATCGTCCCGCTCGTGGCCGGAGGCTAGTCCATGGAAAACGCGACGTATACCACCCTGACGCGGCAATCCGGCCTCATGCGCGAGATGCAGGCCGTGGCCCACAATATCGCCAATCTCTCGACGACGGGTTTTCGCAAGGAGAGTGTCATCTTTTCCGAGCATGTCGCGGCGCTCGACGCCGCGTCATCCTCGCTGTCGATGGCGTCAGGCCACGCGCGGCACACCAGCCCGGTCCAGGGCGCATTGACCCATACCGGCGGACGCTTCGATTTCGCCATCGAGGGCGAGGGGTATTTCCTTCTGGAGACCGCTCAGGGCGAGCGTCTGACCAGGGCGGGGAGCTTCACACCCAACGAGGGTGGCGAACTGGTCACCGCTGCCGGGGACCGGGTCCTGGATGACGGCGGCGCGCCGATCTTCGTCCCGCCCGATGCGGGTTCGGTGGCGCTGGCGCGCGACGGCACGCTGTCGGCCGATGATGTCCCGCTGGCCCGGCTCGGCATCGTGCAGCCGCAGGAGCCCGAGCAGATGCGGCGCGAGGCCGGGGTGCTGTTTCGCGTCGATGGACCTCTGGATCCCGTGCAGCAGCCAGATCTGGTTCAGGGAAGCCTTGAGGACTCGAATGTCCAGCCGGTGACCGAAATGGCGCGCATGATCGAGGTGCAACGCGCCTATGAACTGGGACAGAGCTTCCTCGAACGCGAGGATGACCGCATTCGCACCGTGATCGAAACGCTCGGACGCTAGAACGGGAGATACTCAAATGCATGCCCTGCAGATTGCAGCGACCGGTATGAACGCGCAGCAGATGCGCGTCGATACGGTCTCCAACAACCTCGCGAACATGAGCACGACGGGCTTCAACGCGCGGCGTGCCGAATTCGCCGACCTTCACTATCAGCAGTTGCAACGCGCCGGCACAATCAATGCCTCTGACGGAACGGTGCTGCCGACGGGGGTCCAGCTCGGCCTTGGTGTGCGTCCGGCGGCGGTTACCGTGAATCTCCAGCAAGGCGCCCTGACCCAGACCGGGGCTGATCTGGACATCGCCATCGAGGGCGACGGGTATCTGGAGGTCGTCCTGCCCTCCGGCCTGCCGGCCTATACCCGCGATGGCGGCTTGCAGCGCTCGGCGGACGGGTTGATCGTGACGGCCGACGGGCATGAAGTCATGCCCGGCATCGTGGTGCCCGATGACGCGCGCAGCGTGTCGATCAGCGCCGATGGGGAGATGTACGCCTTCTTTGCCGACCAGGTGGAGCCCGAGCTGCTCGGGCAGTTCACTCTTGCTGGCTTTACCAATGCCAAGGGGCTCGAGGCGATCGGGTCGAACCTGTTTCTGGAGACGGCCGCCTCCGGACCAGCCCTGATCGGGGCACCCGGCGAGGACGGGCTGGGCACCATCCGCCAGGGTTATCTCGAGGAAAGCTCGGTGGATGCCGTGCGCGAGGTCACAGAGCTCATCAAGGCGCAGCGCGGTTATGAGCTCAATGCCAAGGTGATTACGGCCGCGGACCAGATGCTCGGCGCGACCGCGCAGGTGCGGTGATGCGCCTGTATCTCTGCCTTCTTCTGGCGATGACGCTCGCCGGGACCGCGGCTGCGGAAACGCTCGTCGCGGCACGCACGATCCGCGCGACGAGCGTGCTCGGCCCGCAGGACGTGACCCGTGTCGACGGCGAGGTGCCCGGCGCCTTGCAGCATCCTTCGGAGGCGGTGGGACTCGAGGCGCGTGTCACGCTCTATGCGGGGCGTCCGATCCGCTCCGGCGATCTGGGCCCGGCCGCGACAATCGAGCGCAACGAGATCATTCCACTCTCCTACCGGCATGGCGGGCTGGTCATCTCGGCCGAGGGGCGTGCCCTGTCGCGCGGCGGTCCCGGCGACGTCATCCGGGTGATGAACATGGGGTCTCGCAACACGATCACCGGGGTCGTGACCGAAGCGGGCAGCGTCCGTGTGGCGCCGCATTTCAACCGAGGGGATATCCGATGATCCTGCCTTTCCGGCACCTGCAGCGGCTGCTCCTGTGTGCTCCGATCCTGTTGGCCGCATGCACGGGCCTGGACCGTGTCGGCCGCGCCCCGGATTTCAGTCCGCTCGAGGACAGCTACCAGCACCACGCCATGTATGCGCTGCCAATCCCCGATCGGGTGGACGCACCCGGCGAAACCGACGCGGCGTCGCTGTGGTCGTCGGGGCGCGCCTCGCTGCTCGGCGATCGGCGCGCGCAACGCCGTGGCGATATCCTGACCGTGGTGATCGAGATCGACGACAGCGCCGAGATGTCCAATACGTCGCGCAGCGGGCGTGACGGCAACGTGAGCATGGGCGTGCCGGACTTCTTCGGCATCCCGCAGAGGCTCGACCGGCAATTGCCGGACGGCGCAAGCATGGCATCCGCCGTCGATGCCCATGGCGGCGGGAGTTTCTCGGGCGATGGATCGGTCCGCCGCAATGAGAAGCTGACACTGCGCCTCGCCACCACCGTGGTGGAGCGGCTTCCCAATGACGTGCTCCGGATAGAGGGGTCGCAGGAGGTGCGGGTGAACAACGAACTGCGCGACCTGGTCGTGACCGGCTATGTGCGCCCGCAGGATATCTCCAGGCGTAATGAGATCACCTATGACAAGATTGCGGGCGCCCGGATTTCCTATGGCGGCCGCGGTCTCGTTTCGGATGTCCAGCAGCCCCGCTGGGGGCAGCAGATTTCCGATATCCTCCTGCCGTTCTGAGGCTGCGCGATGACAAAGCTTCTTCCGGTTCTGCTCGGTTCTCTGGGGTTGGTGGCGGGGTCCGTTTCGGGGTATCTGATGCGTGTCGCTGACGCGCCCGCCGCGACGCACGAAGCCTCGACCGGGGACGGGGCCGAGGCCGCGCCGACCGGCAAGGACGCCGATGCGGACGTGATCTCGCCGGCGGCGCTCGAAGTCGTCGAGATCGAGGATCAATTCCTGGTTCCACTGACGGATGGTGACCGGGTCGTGGCGCTGGTCGTGTTGTCGCTCGGGCTTGAGGTTGTTGACGGGCATGGTGCACAGGTCATCGCGCAGGAGCCGCGGCTGCGCGCCGCCTTCCTGAACACCCTGTTCCAGCACGCCAATATGGGTGGCTTTTCCGGCAGCATCACGGATTCGGAAACCCTTTCGACCTTGCGCAAGGCGCTTGTGGAAACCGCGCAGGCGACCATCGGGCCAGAGGTTGCCGACGTCCTGTTGATGGGGCTCGTGCGCAACGACCGGGACTGATGTGCCCGCCATGCGCGGGTGGGACCATGCGTGCGGCGCGGTAGCGGGGCGTCGATCAGGTGTCGGGCGCGACCCTCAGAAACGTGATCACCGTGTCGCCATAGCGGCGCGTATCGCAGTGGAGAAAGCCCGCGGGCGGGGTCTGCGGCGCCGCCTCTTCCCAGACGATCATCGCTCCGGGTACAAGCCAGCCGCCAACCAGCGCCGCGGTCAGGGCGCGGGCGCCCAGATCACGGCCATAGGGCGGGTCGAGAAAGACGAGATCGAAGGCGGGCCCATGATTGCTGCCCGGCTGCGTCGCATCGCGACGCCACACCCGCGTGCGGCCCATCAGCTGCATCGCAGTGATGTTGCGCCGCAAGAGTGCCCGCGCGGTTGCGCCGTTGTCGATAAAGGTACAATGCCGCGCTCCGCGCGACAGCGCTTCGAGACCGAGTGCCCCGGTGCCGGCGAACAGGTCGAGCACGCGCGCCCCGGTCACCGGGTCGCCATGGGCGCCGCCCATCAACAGGTTGAAGATCGCTTCGCGGACCCGGTCCGAGGTCGGGCGCAACTGCGCCGCGCGGTCTCCCTTGCCGGGATCTGCTAGCCTGAAGCCGCGGAATTCGCCCCCTATGATACGCATGGCAACGCCTCAGGCCAGAAGCGACTTCAGATCGCACCCGGGGTCGGCGATCGCGTCCGGGTGCACGCTGCTCCCGGCTTCCAGAAGCCGCTTGCCGATCATGTAGGCGCGCGGCGCGTTCATGGCATCGACCGCGCACAGACGCTGCCCGGAAAAATACCAGTACGACATCCCGTCGGCGGCCCGGCGCTCCACGACGCGGTCATATCCGTGATTGAGCCCGGCGATCTGGAGCTTGACATCGAACTGGTCGGACCAGAACCACGGAACGGGCCGATAGTCGCGCTCCGCGCCCATAAGGTTCTGCGCCACGGTCTCGGACTGATCGATGGCGTTCTGAACGCTCTCCAGCCGGATCCGGGTGTTGCCAAAAGGGAAGGCCGCGCAGTCTCCGCTCGCCCAGATGCCGGGGGCGGAGGTCCGGCCCTGCGCATCCACGACAATGCCGTCGTCGACCGTCAGCCCCGCTGCCTCGGCAAGGGCGGTGGCTGGCGTGATGCCGATGCCGACAATGACGAAATCCACGTCAATCCGGGTGCCATTGTCGAGCGTGGCCCCGGTGACGCGGTCTTCGCCGGTCAGGCGGGACAGCCCGGTGCCTTCGAGGATGTTGACCCCGTGCCGCGCATGGAGTTGACGGAACCATGCCGCGGTCTGCGGGCTGGCAACGCGTTGCAGGATGCGTGGCGCCGCCTCGATCAGCGTGACCTGCAGTCCTCGCTCTGCGGCGACGGCGGCCGCCTCCAGCCCGATATAGCCGCCCCCTACGATCAATACGCGCCGACCGGGTCGGAATTCGTCGGCCATGCCGTCGGCATCCGCCAGCGTGCGTATCACATGCACACCGGCGAGATCGCCCCCGATTGCGGCCGGCAGGCGCCGCGGCACCGCCCCGGTTGTCAGCACGAGCGTGTCGTAATCGAGATCCGTCTCGCCCAGGCCGACCGTACGCCGTTCGGCGTTGATGCCGGTGACGCGCCTGCCGGTCAGCAGCGCGATGTCCTGATCGGCATAGGCGGCCTGCGGACGCAGATAGAGCCGCTCGCGCGTCATCTCGCCCAGCAGGTATTTCTTCGACAGGGGCGGGCGTTGATAGGGGGGAGCAACCTCGTCACCGACAAGGGTGATCGGCCCGTCATGGCCCAGCGCGCGCAGCTTCATCACCAGGGCGGAACCGGCCTGTCCGGCGCCGACGACCACAATTCCTGCCATTTGGCTTCTCCCTGCTGGTCGCGCCTCGATATCCGGCTATATCCGGCGAAGGCCAAAACGCAAGGAGTTCACGACCATCATGACGATTTCCGTTGGAGACCGCCTGCCCGACCTCGCCGTGACGCGCGCAACCGCGGACGGTCCGCAGCAGGTGCAACTCGGCGAGTTGACGAAGGGGCGCAAGGTGGTGCTGTTCGCAGTGCCGGGTGCCTTCACCCCCACATGTCACAAGTCGCACATGCCCAGCTTCGTGCGCACCAGCAGCGCCTTCAAGGCGCAGGGCATCGACGAGATCCTGTGTGTCGCGACCAACGACCCGTTCGTCATGCGCGCATGGGCGGCGGCATCCGGGGCCGACGAGGCCGGAATCGGCATGCTGTCCGACGAAAAGGCGGCGTTGACGATCGCGCTCGGCCTGGAAATCGCCCCCGCGCAGCCCGGTCAGATGATGCGCTCGAAACGTTACTCGATGCTGGTTGATGATGGTGTGGTACGCGAATTGCAGGTCGAGGAGAGCCCTGGAAGCTGCGAGATTTCAGCCGGAGATTCGTTGCTGGAGCGGGTGTAACCGCCCGCACAAGATTGCAGGGAAGGCGGGTCGCGCAGTTTGCGCGGCCCGTGGTCTTTCAACCCTGAATCACGGTCCGGGTCGGGAAGGGGATCGTGATACCGTCGGCGTCGAAGGCGTCCTTGATTGCGCGGGTCAGATCGCAACGCAGCGCCCACAGGTGACCCGCGTCGCACCACACGCGAAGGACGAAATCGACCGAGCTGTCGCCCAGCTGTGCCACCTTGATCACCGGGGCCGGGTCGGCAAAGGCGCGTTCATCTGCCTCGATCGCACGGCGGATCGCGGCTTCGGCCTTCTTCAGATCCGTGTCATAGCTCACGCCGATGCGCAGTTCACAGCGACGCGTCGGATTGACCGAGTAGTTGGAGATCGGGCGTGCCCAGACATCGCCATTGGGCAGGATCATGCGCAGATTGTCCGCCGTGTCGAGTTCGGTGAAGAACAGCGTGATCTGGCGAACCGTGCCCATGCAGCCGCCGATCTCGACGAAGTCGCCGTTGCGGATCGGCCTGAACAGGACGATCATGACCCCGGCGGCCAGATTGGTGAGCGCGCCCTGCAGGGCCAGCCCGATGGCCAGCCCCGCAGCACCGATCAGCGCAACGAGCGACGTGGTCTGGATTCCGAACCGTCCGAGGACGAAGATCACCGCAATCAGCAGGATGAAATAGCGCGCCAGGTTGGCCAGAAAGCCGAACAGCGTCGGATCGATCCGTGCGTGGGTTTCGGAGAGCCGCGAGATGCGCGCCTTCGCCCAGCCGCTCGCCCAATAGGCCACCAGCAGGATGATCAGCGCCGATACGACGTTCACCCCGAGGGCCGTGCCCCAGTCGAGGGTTGCCTGGGTCATTGTTGCTCCGCCAGCATGTCCATCTTGCGTGCCAGCTTCACGTCCAGCTCTGTCAGCCCGCCCGCGTCATGTGTCGAGAGCGTGACCTCGACAGTCTTGAAGACGTTGAACCATTCGGGGTGATGATTCCATTTCTCGGCCCAGATGGCGACGCGCGTCATCCAGCCGAAGGCCTCGACGAAGTTGCGAAATTCGAAGCGCTTGGTCAGTGCATCGCGTCCTTCGACCGGTTGCCAGCCGGCCTTGCCGAGGGTTGCAAGCGCTTCCGCGCGGTCTGTTTCGTTGAGCTTTTCGGTCATTGTTCCTCCTGGCCGGTGTTTCTGAAGGGCCCGTAGGTCGTGAGCACCTCGATCTCCTCGTCGATCGCGCTCCGCTCCGCCTCCAGATAGCGCATGACGGCATCGCGAAAACCGGGCTCGGCGAACCAGTGCAGCGAATGCACCTGCTGCGGCAGGTAACCGCGTGCCAGCTTGTGTTCTCCTTGCGCGCCCGCCTCGACGCGGCCGAGGCGGTTCTCGATGGCGAAGTCGATGGCCTGATAGTAGCACAGCTCGAAATGCAGGCAGGGATGGTCTTCGATGCAGCCCCAGTAGCGACCGAAAAGCGCGTCGCGCCCGATGAGATTGAGCGCCCCCGCCACCCAGCGCCCGTTACGTTCGGCCATGACCAGAAGAACATCCTCGCGCATCGTCTCGTGCAGGCAATCGAAGAAGGCGCGCGACAGATAGGGCGTGCCCCATTTGCGCATCCCGGTGTCCTGATAGAAGGTCCAGAACGCGTCCCAGTGTTGCGGCGTGATGGCGTCCCCGGTCAGGCGGTGAATGACCCCCCCGAAATCGTGTGCGGTGCGGCGTTCCTTGCGGATGGTCTTGCGCTTGCGCGATGACAGGCTGGCGAGGAAGGCATCGAAGCTGTCATAGCCGTGGTTGTACCAGTGAAACTGCTGCGTCACCCGGTGCAGGAATCCGGCCTGCGCGCCGAGCTCGGCCTCCTGCGCGGAGCAGAAGGTCACATGCGCCGATGACAGGCCGCTGCGCCCCGCGATCTGCGTCATCCCCTGCAGGAGCGCGGCGCGCCCGGTCACGGTGTCGCCCGGCCGCGTGAGCAGCCGGCGCCCTGTGGCCGGGGTGAAGGGAACGGCCGATTGAAGCTTGGGATAGTAGCGGCCGCCGGCACGCTCGTAGGCATGTGCGAAGGCGAAATCGAAGATGTATTCGCCCTGGCTGTGGCCCTTGGCATATAGCGGCGCGACAGCGATGGTTTCACCGCCGCGCCGCGCCCTGAGATGGTACGGCTGCCAGCCCGTCCCGGAGCCCACCGATCCCGATCGTTCCAGCGCGTGCAGAAAATGGTGCGTCGTGAACGGGTCGTTGGCGCGGCTGCCATCGGCGGTCTCCGGGCAGGCGCAGGCGTTCCAGTCGGCAGCGTCGATCTGGTGCAGCCCCTCAAGGGCGGTGATCTCGATCTGGTCGTCGGACATCAAGGCCCCATCCCTGTGACGCGCCGCTCCGGTGCGGTGCCGATCGCTGCCGGGCACCGTCGGGAAGATGGCGTCGGGTTGCGGCAGGTCAAGCGGCAGCCCTCATCGCGCGAGGGCGGGCAGATACCCTTCGAAGGTGATGTTGTCGGCGATGCGGCGCGCCGCTTCTTCCTCACGAGGGGATCGAATCGTCCAGCACAGGACCGGCACACGGCGGCGCTTCAGTTCGGCGATGCGCGGGTGCTCGAGATCCGCGGCACGGTGCGAAACGAAGCTTGCCCCGACCGTGTCGAAATCGGCGATCGCGGCAAGACGCGCGCGGGTGGCGGCGTCCAGCTCCGGCGCGTCGGCTTCGTTGAAGGCGCAGCTTGTCAGCCCGCGCGGGATCGCGGGTGCGGCGTGGGCCATGGTGGCGACGGAGGCGGGGTTGAACGACATCACCGCGACCGGGCCGGAGTAGTCGCGCAAGGCATGCGCAGTCGCATGTTCCAGCGGTCCGACACCGGGTCCGCCAGCGCGTGCCTGATCCTTGAGCTCCAGCAGCAACGGCACACGCCCGCGCACCGCAGCCAACGCATCCGCGAGCGTGGGGATGCCCGCGCCATCCTCGCCACGCAACCCAAGCGCCATGAGCGCGCGCGCCGAATGGTCGCGGACCGATCCATCGGCGCCGGTCATGCGTTCCAGCGCATAGTCGTGAAACACCATCGCGACATCATCGGCCGAAAGCTGCAGATCGATCTCGATGCCGTAGCCCGCCGCGACCGCCGCCGCGATGGCGGCCGGGCCGTTCTCGGCGCGCCCGGCGTGGGCGTCATGCAGGGCGCGATGGGCGATCGGGGCGGCGCGGAAGCTCGCCGGCAGTTCGGGGCGGGTCATCGGATTTCGAAGATCCCCTCGATCTCCACGGCGACGCCGAGGGGCAGCGACGCCACCCCGACGGCCGAGCGTGAGTGCTGGCCGGACTCGCCGAGCAGTTCGACCATCAGATCCGACGCCCCGTTGACGACCTTGGGCTGATCGGTGAAATCCGGCGTCGAATTCACGAAACCGGTCAGCTTGACGACCTGCACCAGCCGGTCGAGATCGCCGCCGCAGGCGACGCGCAGCTGGGCCAGAAGGCTGAGCGCGCAGGCCCGAGCCGCAGCCGCGCCGGCCGCGACATCGAGCTGTTCGCCGAGCCGCCCGCGGATCAAGCCGTCCTGATCCTGGCTGATCTGACCCGAGATGTAGACGAGGTTTCCGCTCTGAACGAAGGGCCGGTAATTGGCGGCGGGCGCCGGCGCGTCCGGTAGCGTTATGCCGAGCTGTTGCAGCCGCGCGTTGATGTCTGCGCTCATCTGACTCTCCCTTGTGAATCGCTCAAGACGCTAATCGCTTGCGCCGTCACGGGAAACCGGAAAGTCAGCTTTCGCGAAACGCGCGGTTGAAGTAATCGGCGAAGGGTTGCACCAGATACGTCATCGGCGATCTTTCGCGCGTGCGGATATAGGCTTCCACCGGCATGCCGGGCACCAGCGCGCCCTCGGTGAGCTTTTCAACCTCGCCATCCATCAGCTCGATCTCGACGCGGTAATAGCTCTCGCGTGTCATGTCATCGGTGAATGCGTCGGCCGACACGCGGGTGACGCGCCCCTGAATGTCGGGCGCGTTGCGCAGGTTGAACGCCGTGAAGAGCAGCGTGACATCCTGCCCGGTCGCGACCTCGTCGATATCGGTCGAGGCAACCCGCGCAGTGATGACGAGCGGGCGATCCTGCGGCACCAGATGAAGCACGGGTTCCGCCTGACGCAGCACGGCGCGCGGTGTCGTGACCTGCATGTCGTGAACCACCCCGCCGACCGGCGCGCGAACATCCAGCCGGCTGACACGTTCGCGCAATGCGCGGCGCCGCTCCGCGAGTTCAAGCTCGCGCACCCCGAGCTCGCGCATTGCGGTCTGGGCCTGTTCGCGCCGGTCGGAGCGCAGGCGCAGGATTTCGAGATCCAGCTCGATGATCGCCCCCTTTGCGCGCGCACGCTCGGCGGTCAGCTCGCCCATGCGGCCCCGAAGGCGCGCGGCTTCGCGCTGCAGCGCCAGAAGTCGCGAGGCCTGTGCGAGCCCGCGATCGAAGAGCGATTGCTGATCGTCCAGCTCCTGTCCGATGAGCGCGATCTGCTCGGCGTGGGCCTCGCGCTGGGCGTCGGCGCCCGCGATCTGGCTCTCGATCTGGGCGCGGCGCTGCTCGAGCTGTCGAACCTGCTGCTGAAGCGACTCGGCGCGCGCCTCGAAAAGCTGCAGCTGGCCCTGCATCAGTCTTGCGGCAACCGGGTCATCCGCCGCGGCTTCGACCAGTTCCGGCGGGAAGGTGATGCGCCCGGCCTCGTCGCGTTCGGCCTCCAGCCTGCCACGCCGGGCCAGTGTCTCGAAGAACTGGTTCTCTACCACGGTGAGTTCGGAGCGCAGCAAGGCCCCGTCGAGCCGGACAAGAAGATCACCCGCCTCCACGGTGTCGCCTTCCGCCACCATGATCCGATCGACCACGCCGCCATCGGGGTGCTGCACGATCTGCCGGCTTTGTGCCACCTCCACCTGTCCGCCAGCGATGACGGCGCCCGATATGCTGGTCATGACCGCCCAGCCGCCGAAACCGCCCACGAGTATCGCAAGGGCGATGAGGCCGAGCGCAAGCGGCCGCCGCGCGGACCAGGGCGCGGGGGTCATTGGACACCCCCGGGGCCAGCGTCGCGCAGGATGTCGGTGTGGTTGCGCACCATGCCGCGCAGCACTTCGTCACGCGGGCCGAAGGCGGTACGGGTGCCGTGCTCCAGCACAAGAAGCTTGTCGCATTCCTGGATCGCGGCAGGCCGGTGCGCCATGATCAGGATGGATTTGCCCTCGGACTTCAGTTGCCGGATCGTGGCGTTCAGGGCGTTCGAACCTTCGTTGTCGAGATTCGAATTCGGTTCATCCAGAACGACGATGACCGGATCGTCATAGAGTGCCCGCGCCAGTCCGATGCGCTGTATCTGCCCGCCCGAAAGGCGGCCGCCCTGCGGGCTGACGATGGTGTCGTAGCCATCCGGCAAGGTCACGATCATGTCATGTGCGCCGGCCTTGCGCGCCGCGGTGACGATCTTGGCGTCATCCCGGTCCTCGCGCAGCCGCGCGATGTTCTGCGCGATGGTGCCGTCGAAGAGCGTGATGCGCTGGGGAAGATAGCCGAGATAGCTGCCCAGCACGTCGGGATCGTATTGATCCAGTGTTGCCCCGTCGAGGCGTACCCTGCCGCCCGCCGGACGCCAGACACCGGTCAGGGCGCGCGCCAGCGTGGACTTGCCCGCACCGCTGGGGCCGATGACCCCCAGCGCGCTTCCCGGTTCGAGCACGAAGGACACCATTCGGATCGCAGCGTGATGCTGACCCGGTGGGATCACGGTGACCTGCTGGGCCTCGAGCTGTGCCCGGGGCCGGGGCAGCGCGGTGCGCTCGCGCGCCGGCGGTACGCTGGAGAGCAACTCGACGAGTTTTCCCCACCCCTCCTGCGCGCGCTGGACCACCGCCCATTGCCCGATGGCCGCGTCCATCGGGGCAAGGGCCCGACCCAGCAGGATCGACGCCGCGATCATTGCGCCGGGGGTCAGCTCTGCCTGCAGCACGAGCCAGGCACCTGCTGCCAGGATCGCCGATTGCAGGAACAGCCGGAAGGTCCGCGACAGCGTGGTGAAGACACCGCTGCGATCGCTCAGCGCCACGGTCTGCGACAGGGCGGTTCCGCGCGCCTGTTGCCATCGGTCGAAACCGGCTCCGCGCATGCCCAACGCCTGCACGATCTCGGACTCGGATTTGATCTGCTCGCCGAGCCGGTCGGCATTGCGGGCGGTGGCATTGGCCTGCGCCATGGGCCGATTTGTCGCGCGCTGATTGAGGAAGGTGATGGCGATCAGGATCATGGCCCCCACCACGGCGAGAGCGCCGAGCCAAGGGTGAAAGAGGAAGATCGCGATGATGAAGATCGGTGTCCAGGGGATATCGAATACCGCAAGGAAAGTCGGCGACGTGAGGAGGCGCTGTATCGATTCCAGGTCTCCTTGTGCCCCCTGTGCGAGCCGGTCCGACGGCCGCACCGTGAGGCGCGCGAGCGCGGCGTCGAACACCCGCCGATCGAGCGCGTCCTGAAAGCGGGCACCGGCCCGTGCCGTGATCCGCCCGCGCGCATAGTCCAGAAGCCCCATCATGACATAAAGGAAGGCCACCAGCAGCAGCAGTGCGATCAGCGTCTCCTCCGAGCGGCTGCTCAGCACGCGGTCATAGATCTGCAGCATGAAGATGGGGCCGGTCAGCATCAGCAGATTGACGAAGATGCTGAAGACGAAGACCGCACCGAAGAGCCGTCGGCTTTCGTCGCGGACCTGCCGGAGTTCGGCGGCGCCGTCAGGGGGCGCGGGCGCGGCGGATCTCGGTTGTGCAGGCATGCAGGTGGCTCCGGACCGGCGGGATCATCCAGATTGGGGCGAATTAGCATAAACCTCGCGCGGTTGCATCGTTTTCCTGTCGTGGTCGGGGCGGCCCGGCATGTCATCCTCGCCAACGGGTGCTATCATTGCGACACCTTGGACAGGATCCGGGGCTGTGCCGCACGGGCGTTCCGTGGCACAGGATGCGTGAGGATGTGTTGAGATTGGATTGAGGCGACAAGGTGCAGCCGATCGAACAACCGCGCGCCGCAGGCGGCGTATCGCTGATACGCATGCGCATGGTGCTCATGGCATTGCCTTTCCTGGCGGCTTGCAATGTTGCACCCGAGGGCGCCGAGATTCATGATCCGTATGAACGGCATAACCGTCAGGTCCATGCGCTGAATGTCGATGTGGACCGTATCGCGCTGCGCGGATCGGCGTCGGCCTATGGCACGGGGGTCCCGAGGCCCGTGCGCCGCGGGATCGGGAATGCTGCCGACAACCTCGCGCAGCCCCGGCGTGTCTTGAACAGCCTGCTTCAGTTCCGGCTGGAGGATGCGATCGCGAACACGTACCGATTCGTGCTCAACAGCACCGTAGGGGTCGCCGGCGTTTTCGACCCTGCGGGGGCGCTGGGCATCACCGCGCGCGAGGCGGATTTCGGCGAAACGCTTTTCGTCTGGGGCGTGCCGGAAGGCGCTTACCTGGAACTGCCCTTCCTGGGCCCGGCGACCGAGCGTCGCGCGGTGGGCCATGTCGCCGATTTCGCGCTCGACCCGTTGCACCAGGTCCTTGCGGTGCGCCAACGCAATCGCGCTCTGGCGGTGCGTGCCGCCGGACTGGTGGACCAGCGCGAGCGGGCATCGACGTTCCTGGAATCGACCCTGTATGAAAGCGCCGACAGCTATGCGCAGGCAAGGTTGATGTATCTACAGAACCGGCGTTTCGCGATCGGCGATGATGCGCAGACACAGTTTATCGACCCCTATGAGGACGACCATGAGGACTGACTTTCCTGTCGAACAGGCTCAAGGGCTGACACGGCGCGGCGTGTTCCTTGCTGCTGTGGCGCTGCCGCTCGCCTTGATTGCCCGCCCTTCGGATGCGCAGACCCTGTCCGAGGCGCGCGCGCTGATCCATCAGGTGGTCGGAGAGATCACAACGGTGATCAATTCCGGCATGTCGCAGGACGCGATGTTTCGCGAGTTCGAGCGGATCTTCGCCAGCTATGCGGATGTGCCGGCGATCGCGCGCAGTGCCCTCGGTCCGCCGGCGCGCACGGCCCAGCCGCAGCAACTCGCGCGGTATACCGAAGCCTTTCGCGGCTACATGGCGCGCAAGTACGGGCGGCAGTTCCGCAGCGTCATCGGTGGCAGCGTTTCGGTTCAGGATGCCCGCGAACTCGACCGGTTCCTGGAGGTGATCTCGATCGCCCATCTTCCCGGCGAGGCGCCCTTCGAGGTGCGCTGGCATGTCTCCGACCGCAGCGGCCGGATCCTGTTCTTCAACATGATCATCGACGGCGTCAACGTGCTCGCGGTGGAGCGCACCGAGATCGGCGCCATGCTGGAGCGCCGCGGCGGTGATATCGACCGCCTCACCGCGGCGCTGCGCGAGGCCGGCTGAGGCAGCGCCAACCCGGGCTGCACGGCAGGGTGCCGGCTCAGTTGCCGCCGGTCAGGCGGCCAAGCACATCCTCCAGCACGCGCTCGACGGTGCCGCCCGGCCGCGACGAGGCGGCCCCCGCGCCCGCCTGTGGTTGCTCACGCGGCGCGCGGCGCATCTCGTCCGGGCTCAGCATCGGCAGGGGGCGCACCGGCAGGTCGGCATGGATGCGCTGCATCGTCTCGCGCCAGATTTCCGCGGGCAGCCCGCCGCCGGTGACGCCGGTCAGCGGCGTGTTGTCGTCATAACCCATCCAGACCCCCGCCACATAATCCGCGGTATAGCCGATGAACCAGGCGTCGCGCGCCGCCTGCGTGGTGCCGGTCTTGCCTGCGGCGGGACGATCGCCCAGATCCGCGCGCCGGCCCGTGCCTGAGTTGATGACTTCGCTCATCATGTAGGTCAGTTTCTGCGCCGTTTCGTCGAGCAGGACCCGCTCCCCGATACCGCCGGCCTCGCCGATCAGCGGTTCGGTATCGCCGAGCAGCCGCAGTTCGCGCAGCCCGTACGGCCTGACCGAACTGCCGCCATTCAGGATGCCCGCATAGGCTGCGGTCATCTCCAGCAGGGTCGACTCGGACGCGCCAAGGGCAAGCGCCGGGCCGTCCGCCAGATCACGATCGAGACCAAACCCGGTCGCGACCTTGCGCACGATGTCGCGGCCGACCGTCTCCGACACCTTGACCGCGGGAATGTTGAGAGACCGCGCCAATGCTTCGGTCAGGCTGACGGTGCCCTCGAACTCGTTGGAATAGTTGCTCGGACTCCACAGGCCCGAGCCGGGAATGTCGAGTGTCAGCGGCGCATCCTCGACCAGATCGAAGGGCTCGTACCCCAGGTCGAGCGCGGCGCCATAGACGAAGGGCTTGAAGGCCGAACCGGTCTGGCGCACGGCCATTGTCGCGCGGTTGAAGGCCCCGACAAGCTGGGTGTCGCGGCCCCCGACCATCGCGCGCACCGCGCCATCGGCCGACATGACGACGATCGCGGCCTCGGCTTCGGATCCGTCGCGCACGCGGGTGTCGAAAACCTTGCGCATGGCGTCTTCCGCAGCGGTCTGGATCTTCCGGTCCAGGGTGGTGTGCACGACCACGTCCTCGGTGGTGTCGCGGGTCAGGAAGGAGGGGCCGGACGACATCACCCAATCCGCGAAGGCCCCCCCGGCGCGCGCTTCGGCCGCCTGCGACAGCCGGGCGGGATTGGCGCGCGCATGCGCCGCTTCCTGCGCGTCCAGGTACCCCTGCTCCTCCATGAGGCCGAGGATGAGATCGGCACGCGCCTGTGCACCGGCGAGATTGCGGGTCGGCGCGAAATGCGAGGGTGCGACCAGAAGCCCCGCCAGCATTGCCGCCTCGGCGGGGTCCACCTGGTTGGCGCTCTTGCCGAAATAACGCTGCGCGGCGGCCTCGAAGCCGCGCGCGCCCGCGCCCAGATAGGCCCGGTTCAGATAGATGGTGAGGATTTCATCCTTCGAGTATTTGGTTTCCAGCGCGAAGGCATAGGGCATCTCCTGCGCCTTGCGCCATACTGTGGAACGCCGGCATTCACGCTCATACTCCGCTTCCGTCGCCCAGCGCTCCGGATCGAAGCGCACGCCAAGACACAGCAGCTTGGCGACCTGCTGGGTGATCGTCGATCCGCCATGCCCCGAGAACGGCCCGCGCCCCTGTGACAGGTTGATGCGTATCGCGCTGGCGATGCCGCGCGGGCTGACCCCGAGATGGCTGTAGAAACGCCGATCCTCGGTGGCGATGATCGCATTGCGCAGATGCGGCGAGACATCGTCCGCGGTGATCTGGCCGCCGAAGGTCTCGCCCCGCCAGGCGAATACCTCACCCGAATCGTCGAGCAGCGTGACCGAACCGCGCGCCCGTCCGTCGAGAAGCGCGTCCAGCGGTGGAAGCTGGCTGTAATGATGAAACGACGTCCCCGCGACGATTGCCGCGAGGACCGCGGCAACGCGCCAGCCGATACCCCAGAAAAGCCGCAGGATCAGCCGAAACGCGCCCCCGAAAAGCCGACGCAGCGGTCCCTTGCGCGCCGACCCCCGGCCGTTGCGGCGTCTCGCGTTCGCCGGTCGTTGGCGCGAATCCGCGCCCGCCTTGCGTTGCGGTGCTGCAGCCGCGGTTTTGCCGCGGCGCGTCAGCGGCGGCGTTTGCTTCCTGCCCGTGCGTTTCATTGCCTGCCTGCAGCTTATTGCGCTTGTTGCGGCGAGTATAACGCCGGATCGCCTCGGTGTAGAGGCGCCTGTGCCTGCCTGCGACCTTTAGCAACTGCCCATATTTCATGCAAACGAAGATGAATGTGCAAAAGATACGCATGTTTTCATGCTGCGCTGCGGAAATCCTCGACAGGAGTGTTGAACGCGGCGCGGGCGAACGTCCTTCTGAACAGGCAACAACGGCCGTCGGGCCAGCCGAAACCGGAAAGGGAGCGACGTGAAATTCATCATAGCAACCATAAAGCCGTTCAAGCTGGAGGAGGTCCGCGAGGCGCTGACCGAAATCGGCGTGCGCGGCATGATGGTCACCGAGATCAAGGGCTTCGGTTCGCAGTCGGGCCATACCGAGATCTACCGCGGGGCCGAGTACGCCGTGAACTTCGTGCCGAAAGTGAAGCTGGAAATCGCGGTGAGCGATGACATCGCCGATCGGGCGGTGGACGCAATCCGCACCACAGCGCGCACCGACAAGATCGGCGACGGCAAGATCTTCGTGCTGGACCTGGCGCAAGCCGTCCGCGTGCGCACCGGTGAAACCGATGACGATGCGCTTTGAGGCGGCGTCGGAAATGAAAGCGAGGAAACCGCAGATGCAACCCATAAAGACTATGTCAATCGCGCTTCTGACGGCGGTATTGCCCACCATGGGGCTCGCCCAGGAGGCGGAGCAGGCGCTTGGTGACACTGTCGCGGCGCTGAACACCGAGATGGTCTTCATCTTCAACACGCTGCTGTTCCTGATCGGCGGCTTGCTGGTGTTCTGGATGGCGGCGGGTTTCGCCATGCTCGAGGCGGGCATGGTCCGGTCAAAGAACACCACCATGCAGTTGACAAAGAATGTCGGGCTGTTCTCGCTGGCGGCGTTCTTCTATTACCTGATCGGCTTCAATCTGATGTATCCGGGCGACGGATGGATCGTCGAGGGCTGGATCGGGGCCATCGGGCCGACGGTTCTGGAGGCCGTGGGCATCGGAATGGACGAGGCCGACGACATCGAATACGCCTCGGTCGGCTCGGACTTCTTCTTTCAGCTGATGTTCTGCGCGACCACCGCCTCGATCGTCTCGGGCGCGCTGGCCGAGCGCATCAAGCTCAACGCGTTCCTCGTCTTCGTGGTCGTGCTCACGGCGCTGATCTATCCGATCCAGGCATCCTGGAGCTGGGGCGAGGGGTGGCTGGATGCCATGGGGTTCGCAGATTTCGCCGGCTCGACCATCGTCCATTCGGTGGGCGGCTGGGCGGCGCTTACCGGGGCCATCATCCTGGGGCCACGCCTCGGCAAATATGCCGCGGACGGCAAGGTGACGCCGATTCCGGGGTCCAACCTCGCGCTGGCGACGCTGGGCATGTTCATCCTGTGGATGGGCTGGTTCGGGTTCAACGGCGGCTCGGAGCTGGCGATGGGCTCGGTCGATGCCGTGGCCAATGTCAGTCGCATCTTTGCCAACACCAATGCCGCCGCCGCCGGTGGTGCCATCGCCGCGCTGATCCTCACGCAGGTCCTGTTCGGAAAGGCCGACCTGACGCTGATGCTCAACGGCGCGCTGGCCGGGCTGGTTTCGATCACCGCCGAGCCGCTGGAGCCGGGACTGGGGCTGGCCACCATCATCGGGGCCATCGGCGGCGTGATCGTGGTGTTCACCGTGCCGATGCTCGACAAGCTCAAGATCGACGACGTGGTGGGCGCCATTCCGGTGCACCTGTTCGCCGGCATCTGGGGCACATTGGCCGTGGTGCTGTCGAACGGCGATGCCAGCATCGTCACGCAGATCATCGGTATCCTCGCCATCGGCGTGTTCGCGGCTGTCACCTCCGCTGTGATGTGGTTCATCCTCAAGGGGGCGATGGGGATTCGCGTCGAGCAGGAAGCCGAGATCACCGGGCTCGACACCACCGAACTGGGGATGGAGGCGTATCCCGATTTCTCAAAGGGATAATGCTGGTCTGCACCATCGTGCCAACGCTGCCGCCGGGTCCGCAAGGACCCGGCGGTTTGCATGCGGTGTGTCGTGAAACGCCAGGGCGGTCACGCCCGGGCCGGGGCAGGTGCGATGCCGATGCTGCGGCCAGGATCCGGCAGGCATTCTGCCGGTGGCGCGGACGGCTCAGCGCAGCGTGCGCGCCACGGCCCGGGCGACACCGGGGATGCCGGCCTCCGTCAGGCCGGCGAGGTTGATGCGCCCGTCCCCCACCAGATAGATGCCATGCGCCTTGCGCAGATGCTCGGCCTGCGCGCCGCTGGTGCCCAGCATGGAGAACATGCCGCGCTGTGCCGACAGGAAGCCAAAGCGGTCCGATCCCGTTTCGGCCCGGAGTGCGCGCGCCAGCGTCAGGCGATTCGCGGCCAGCCGCTGGCGCATCGCCTCCAGCTCGGCGCTCCATTCGGCGCGCAGCGTGGTATCGTTCAGGATTGTCGTGACGATCCGGGCGCCGTGATCCGGCGGAAAGGCGAAATTCTCGCGATTGAGCGCGGCAAGCGCCGCCGCAGCGCGGTCGCGTTCGGCGCCGTCGCGGCATATGGCCAAGGCCAGCCCGACGCGTTCACGGTAGAGCCCGAAAGTCTTGGAGCCGCTCGCCGCGACAAGCACTTCGGGAAGCCGCGCGGCGAGATGCCGCAGACCGGCGGCATCCGCATCGAGGCCGTCGCCGAAGCCCTGATACGCCATGTCGATCAGCGGCACGGCGCCGCGCCGCTCCAGGAGCGCGGCGATATCCGCCCAGTCCTGCAAGCTCGGGTCGGCTCCGGTCGGGTTGTGGCAGCACCCGTGCAGGAGCACGACATCCCCGCGCTGCGCCTGCTCCAGATCCGCAAGCATAGCGTCGCGGTCCACGGCGCCGGCCGCGTCGTCGTAATAGCGGTACTCCGCCAGCCGCAGGCCGGAGGCGCGCACGAGAGCGGGATGATTGGGCCATGTCGGGGCGCTGATCCACACGGTCGCGTCGGGCCATGCGCGGTGCGCAAGGTCGAGGATCTGGCGCAACGCGCTGGTGCCGCCGGGCGTTCCCGCGCAGGCGATTCGTGCCGTTTCGACCGCGCCGCCCAGCAGCAGCGCCTGCATCGCGTCATGAAAGGCCGGGTCGCCGGTCAGGCCAAGATACCCTTTCGTGTCCTGCTCCTGCAGCAACCGTTCCTCGGCGGCCTTCACGGCCCGCATGACGGGGGTGTGCCCCGACTCGTCGCGGTAGACCCCGACGCCCAGATCGACCTTGTCGCCGCGCGGGTCCGTCTGGAAGGCCTGCATCAGCTGGATGATGGGGTCGGGTGCGGCGGGGCCCAGCGTGTCGAACATCCGAACCTCTCTAGCCGGGGAAACGCGATGGATCGCGGTCGCGCAGAAGGACGCGGCTGCGTGTCTCCTGCCCGACGACCTCGAAGCCGTTCTTCTGATACGCCGCGAGCGCGCGGGGGTGATCCAGCGAACAGGTGTCGAGGGTCAGCTTCTCCAGACCGGGCCGTTCCCAGGCTGTCAGGATTGCCGTGCGCAGCATGAAGGTGCCGAGCCCCAGGCCGACCGCCTGCGGCACCAGCCCGAAATAGGCCAGATTGGTTACCCCCGCGTCACGCGCATCGAGGACGAAAAAGCCCTGCGGCCAGCCGTGCCGGAGCAGGGTCCAGAGCGAGACACCCGGATCGTCGAGCCAGGCGGATGTCTGCGCCGGGTCCACGCGGTGCAGATCGTCCCACGCGTAATCGCGCCCGACCGCATCATAGAGCGCCATGAAATACCACAGCGGTGGCTGCTCGGCGCGCAACAGCGATGTCGGGGCGCCCACGGGGTGGGGTGGATAGCCGTATCCGGGGCGCGCCGTCATCTCGAGAAAGGTGATGCGGTACTCGATCGTGCTGCCGGCCGGATGGAAGCCGCTCATCGCGTCGCGACCCGCAGATCGTCATACATGCCCCATTCGGCCCAGGAACCGTCATAGAGCGCATGCCTCGGATGGCCGAGCCGTTCGAGCGCCAGGTTGATGATCGCCGCGGTGACGCCGGAGCCGCAGCTCGTGATTACCGGCTTGTCCAGGTCGACGCCCGCATCCCGCAGTGCCGCGCGCAGTTCCTCGGGGGGCTTCATCTGCCCATCCGCCTCGAGCAGCGTGGCGAACGGCACGTTCTTCGAGCCGGGTATGTGCCCAGCGCGCAGGCCGGGGCGCGGTTCCGGTGTCGTGCCGGCAAAGCGCTCGGCCGGGCGTGCATCCACGATCTCCCAGTCGCCGAGCTTGGATGCCGCGGCGACCTGTGTCACGTCCTTCACCAGCTGCGCCTGGCGCTGCACCGTGATGTGCCGGTCGCGCATCACGGGGGGAATATCCTCGACCTCTCGGCCCTCGGCCTGCCATTTGGGAAACCCGCCGTCGAGAACGGCGACATCCGGTTTGCCCATCAGCTTGAACAGCCACCAGACCCGCGCCGCCGAGAAGAGGCCCATCCCGTCATACACCACGACCTGATGCCCGTCACCGACACCCATTGCGCGCATGCGGGCGATGAATTTCTCGGTCGGGGGCGCCATGTGCGGAAGTTCCGACCGCTGATCCGAGATTTCATCGATATCGAAGAAGCGCGCGCCGGGTATGTGCCCGGCGTCGTATTCGGCGCGGGCGTCGCGCTGCATCTCCGGCAGGTACCATGACGCATCGAGTACCCTCAGATCCGGGTCGCGCAGATGCGCGCTCAGCCATTCGGTGGATACCAGCGTTCTCGGGTCGTCCTGTGCCACGGCGCAGCCTCTCATTCGTCCTGACTTGGAATACCCGCCTCGGCGAAGCTGGGCAAGACCGGCGTCAGCCCTGTTCCTTGAGCAGACGCTGCTTCTGACGGTTCCAGTCGCGCTTGGCCTCGGTGGCGCGCTTGTCGGCGACCTTCTTGCCCTTCGCGATCCCGATCTTGAGCTTGGCCAGCCCCTTGTGGTTGAAATACAGCACCAGCGGCACCAGCGTCATGCCCTTGCGCGCGGTGGCTGACCACAACCGGGCCATTTCCTTGCGCGACACCAGCAGCTTGCGGTGCCTGCGCGGTTCGTGGCCGAAGGTCTTGGCCTGCTTGTAGGGGGCGATATAGGAATTGATCAACCACAGCTCGCCGTTCTCGACCGAGGCGTAGCTTTCGGCGATATTGGCCTGTCCTTCGCGCAGCGACTTGACCTCCGATCCCTCCAGGACGATCCCGCATTCGAGATCCTCCTCGATGCTGTAATCGAAGCGGGCGCGCCGGTTCTCGGCGACGACTCGGTAGTTCTTGTCGGCGGCGTTCTTCATCGCCCAACGGATAGGGCAAGGCCCCGAGCGTGTCCATAGACGCCCGGCGCCCCGACGCGGGTCCGCATGCGCGGCGCGGGGGCCGAGGTGACGCAGGCAAGGCGCCCCTGGTCAGGCAGGGGCGCGACGCGTGATCGCCACGCCCCTGATCCGTACGACGTCAGGCGTGTTGGACGCGCACATTGTTGCCCGAGCCGACAACGCGGCAGCGCTGCCCGGGTTGTACCGGTTCCGCTTCGGGATCGATGTTCTGGACGATGACAGCCTCGCTTCCGTCAACCTGGACGGTATATTCGACGCCGAGTTGGCGCCGCTGGGATTGATCGATCTGCGACGCCGCGGCCATGCCGGTCAGGCCGCCGCCCACCGTGCCCAGCGTGGTCGCGACGGTACGGCCGCTGCCGCTGCCGATATTGCGCCCCAATGCACCGCCGATGACCCCGCCCATGACGGCGCCCGCGATCTGCCCGGTCTGTGCTCGCTGATCCGCCTCGCGCCGGTCATCGACGAGTTCGACATACCGCGCCTGCGTGACGCGGCAATCGCGGCTGCTCATCTGCGCGCCGGTTTCCGACTGCTGATAGCGATCCCCTGTGGATGTCTGGGTTGTTGCGCAGCCCGAAATGGCCAGCCCGGCCGCACATGTCATGATGATAATCGGTTTCATCTCGCTCTTCTCCCTCCTGAACGAACGCGTGCTCACCGCCTGACGTGCCGACGCGGGTCCGGCGTGGTCTGCGGCAAAATCCCGCCCCGACCTGACCCAAGCAAGCGCAGGGTGTCAAACGAAAATATCGATTGACCCGGCCTCCGGGCAGGCACCCGCCCTTTCGAAACCGCCATGGCGAGCGCCGCCGCGACGACGTTGCATCCGGCCGCCGGTGTGGCGTAGCCTGCAAGAAAGGGGCGGTCATGGAACAGTTCGATTACGTTATCGTCGGGGCCGGGACGGCCGGCTGCCTGCTGGCGAACCGGCTCAGCGCGCATGGGCGCGTGCTGCTGCTCGAGGCGGGCGGGCGCGACAATTACTTCTGGATCCATGTGCCGATGGGGTATCTTTACTGCATCGGCAATCCCCGCACGGATTGGGGATTTCGGACCCGCGCCGAGCCGGGGCTTGGTGGGCGCAGCCTCGGTTATCCGCGCGGCCGCGTCCTTGGCGGGTGCTCGTCGATCAACGGCATGATCTACATGCGCGGGCAGGCGGCCGATTACGACCAGTGGCGGCAGATGGGCTGCGTCGGCTGGGGCTGGGACGACGTGCTGCCGCTGTTTCGCCGTCATGAGGATTACTTCGCCGGCAACAGCGAGGCCCATGGCACAGGCGGAGAATGGCGGGTCGAGAACCAGCGCCTGCGTTGGGAAATCCTGGACGATTTCGCCCGCGCCGCCAACGCGGTCGGGCTGCCGCCGGTCGAGGACTTCAATACCGGCGACAACGAAGGGGTCGGTTACTTCAAGGTCAATCAGCGCCGGGGCTGGCGCTGGAACACGGCGCGCGGCTTTCTGCACCCTGTTGCAAGTCGTGACACGCTCAAGATCGAAACGGACGCGCAGGCCGAGGCCGTGGTGTTCGAGGACCGGCGCGCGGTCGGCGTGCGCTATCGGCAGGGTGGGCAGACCCGCGAAGCACGCGCCGATGCGGAAGTGATTCTGGCAGCCGGGGCCATCGGCTCGCCGCAGCTGCTGCAGCTATCGGGTGTCGGACCCGGGGCGCTGCTGCAGGAGATGGGGATACCGGTGCTGCAGGACGCCGCCGTCGGCGAGAACCTGCAAGATCACCTGCAGCTGCGCTGCTCTTACAGGGTGCATGGCGCCAGGACGCTGAACACGATGGCGAACTCCTTCATCGGCAAGGCGCGGATCGGTTTGGAGTACGCGTTGCGCCGCTCCGGCCCGATGTCGATGGCACCTTCGCAGCTCGGGGCGTTCGCGCGTTCGTCGGAAGATGTCGCGACGGCCGATCTCGAATACCACGTGCAGCCCCTCAGCCTCGACGCGTTTGGCGAACCTCTGGATTCGTTCGATGCCATCACCGCCTCGGTGTGCCATCTGCGTCCGGAAAGCCGAGGGCATGTGCGCATTGTCTCCCCCGACCCTGCGGCGCATCCCGAGATCGCGCCCAACTATCTGTCCACCGAGGGAGATCGCCGCGTGGCGGCCCGTGCCATCCGACTGACACGTCGCATCATGGCGCAAGAGCCGATGACGCGCTATCGGCCGGAAGAGCACAGACCCGGCCCGCAGGCGCGCAGCGACGCCGAGCTGGCCGAGGCCGCGGGACGCGTCGGGACCACCATCTTCCATCCCGCCGGGACCGTACGCATGGGCGCCGATGCCGGCTCGGTGGTCGACCCGCAATTGCGCGTGCGCGGGGTCGAGGGGTTGCGGGTCGCCGATGCCTCCATCATGCCGACGATCACCAGCGGCAACACCAACTCCCCGACCCTGATGATCGCCGAGAAGGCCGCAGAAATGATTGTTGCGGCCCGGCGTTAAGCCCTCCTTCACGGCCCGGCGCTAGCCTCGGAGCCGGGTGAAGGAAAGGGTGTGGAATGAGCCGGCAAGACAATGCCGCGCCAGTGGTGATCAAGCGCAAGCGCGTGGTCCATGGCGGTGGCCATCACGGCGGCGCCTGGAAGGTGGCGTATGCCGATTTCGTGACTGCCATGATGGCGTTCTTCCTGTTGATGTGGCTGCTCAATGTCGCAACGGAGGCGCAGCGCAGCGGCCTTGCGGACTATTTCTCGCCGACGGTACCGGTGAGCCGTACATCGGGGGGCGGAGATGGTGTGCTGGGCGGCGACAGTGCCTTCGCGGATGACAATCTGGCACATACGGGCACAGGCGGGCGCAGCCCCTCTTCCGGTCGCGTCGCCGTGCCCGAGGAGGCATCCGCCCCGGATACCGGCGCGGCTACGCTGGAGGAGCTGGCGGTCCTGCTGATGGAGTGGGGCGGTGAGAGTCGCATCATGGAACAGGCGCTGCGCCATGTGATAACGCGGGTCACCGATGCGGGGCTGATCGTCGAGCTTTTCGATCTCCCGGATCGGCCCCTCTTTGCCAAGGACGGCGAAACGCCCGAGGCGGTTCTCGAGGTGCTGATCGACATGATCGCGGACGTTTTCGCGCGCAACCGCAATGGTGTCGCCGTGGAGGGGCATATCCGGGCCTACCCCACGGTACTGCGCGACAATCCGGTCTGGGATCGCTCGACCGCGCGGGCGCAGACGGTGCGCGAGATGCTGCAGGATTCGGGGATGACGCCGTCGCGGCTGCACCGCGTGACCGGGCATGGGGACCGTCAGCCGGTGCGCCGCGATGCAATGGCGGTGCGTAACAACAGGATGGAGGTCATCCTGCTGCGCGATGACTGAGATCGCCGGACCCGTCGCCGGTTAGGGGGAAATTAATCTTGCGTGCGCATTCTGTCCGCGTTCCGGCCCGAGTCAGCACATGAGGACCCCAGATGACGATCACTTCTTCGCTCAATGCCAGCGTTTCCGGCCTGCAGTCCCACGCGGCGAATCTCGCGACGATCTCCGACAACATCGCGAATGCCTCGACCTTGGGGTACAAGCGCGTGGAAACCGATTTCCGGTCCATGGTGGTTGGTGGCGGCGGTATGACGGGCTTCGCGGCTGGCGGGGTGTCCGCCGCGCCCAGACGGATCGTCAACGAACAGATGCCGCTGATCGGCACCTCGAATCCGACGGATCTCGCCATAAATGGCCGCGGCATGCTCCCGGTGACCTCCGGCGCTGCCGTGGACGCGGGTGGACAGATGCCGCTCATGCTGACCACGACCGGATCTTTCAGCCCGGATGCCAACGGCGTCCTGCGAACGGCGTCCGACATGGCGCTGCTGGGCTGGCCCGCGAATACCGACGGGTCGATCCCGGCATTCCCGCGCGATTCGACAGCGGGGCTGGAGCCCGTGCGCGTGAACCAGAATCAATTCGCCGGCGATCCGACGACGCGCATCGACCTTGATCTGAATCTGCCGGCGACCGCGACGGAGGCGGGCGCCCCCGGCACGGCAGAGACACTGACGGTGGAGTATTTCGGCAATCTCGGCTCGCCCGGCGTCCTCGATATCGCATTCGAGCCATCGGTCCCGGCGGCCGGGGCGTCGAATGAATGGACGCTGACCGTGACCGATCCTGCCGATGGGTCCGTCATCGGCGAGTTCGCGCTGGAATTCGACGACACCGCCGCAGCGGGCGGAACGCTCGCCGACGTCACCCTTGCCGGAGCCGGTCAAGCCTATGATCCCGACACGGGAACTGTCGGTGTCACGACGGCGGCCGGCAATGAGATCGACCTGGCCATCGGGGCCCCGGGCAGCCGCGACGGCCTGACACAGCTCTCCGACAGTTTCGCCCCGAACAACGTTGCCGCAAATGGTTCACCGGTCGGAAACCTGGTCTCGGTGGAGGTGGACTCCAACGGTTTCGTCGACGCGATCTACGATACCGGCGCGACGCGGACCATCTACCAGATTCCCGTGGCCGATGTGCCCAATCCAAACGGCCTGACCGCACTCGACAACCAGGCGTTCCGCATTTCGTCGGAGAGCGGCCGGTTCTTCCTGTGGGATGCCGGCAACGGACCCACGGGCGAAATGGCGGGCTTCGCGCAGGAGGAATCGGCGACCGATGTGGCAACCGAGCTGACCAACATGATCCAGACCCAGCGCGCCTATTCCTCCAACGCATCGGTTGTCCGCACGGTTGACGAGATGTTGCAGGAGACCACGAATCTCAAGCGCTGACACCGCCGGGCGCGTCATGTGCGCGCTGATCCGGTCGATCCACTCGCGCCGTCCCCGCTGAAGGAATCCATCTGATGAGCATCACGATTGCGCAGAACACGGCCGTGTCGGCGCTTGCGCTGGTATCGCGCGAAACAGGGGTCGTCTCGTCGAACATCGCCAATGCGCTCGACGAGACTCACGCCCGCCGCGAACTCGAGACCGCGGCACGCGCCGATGGCGGAATGGACCCGCAGGCGAGCCGGATAAAGCGGGTGGTCGACACCGCGCTTGTCGGCGATCTGCGTCTGGCCAATGCGGATCGCGAATCGGTCGCGACCCGCGCCGACGGCCTGGAACGGCTCGAAAGCATCATCGGCGCGCCGGGCAGCGGTCTCGGCGTCGTCGATGCGATTACCGCGCTGGAGGAGGCGCTGGCATCCGCTAGCAGCCGGCCGGACTCGGATGTGCGGCTGTCCGGGGTGCGCGATGCGGCGGTATCGCTCGCAGACCGTTTCACGCGGGCTGCCGGCGAGATTCAGGATCTGCGTCTCGAAGCCGATCGCAGCATCGTGCGCGGTGTCGATCAGGCCAACGCGGCGCTTGAGCGCGTCGCGGACCTCAATGCGCAGATCTCGGTCGCCAGCGCGACACGGCGCGACACCAGCGCATTGCTGGATCGGCGGCAGGCGCAGATCGATGACCTCGCGCGGCTGATCCCGGTGCGCGAACTGCCGCGCGACAACAATCAGATTGCGCTGGTTACTCCGAGCGGCGCGACCCTGCTCGACGGAACGCGGCCGTCGTATCTGGGTTTCGACGCCGCGCCGGTGATCAGCGCCCAGATGTCGCTCGCCTCCGGGGCGCTTTCGGGGCTCGAACTCGATGGCAAGCCCGTAAGCACCGGCCCCGAAGGCCGGCTCATGGGCGGCGCGCTTGGGGCGCAGTTCGCCTTGCGCGATGACCTCGCCGCGTCAGCCGCAACCAATCTGGATGCCCTCGCACGGGACGTTGTGGAACGCTTCGAAAGCCCGGAGGCCGATGCGACACGGCCCGTCGGCGCGCCGGGGCTGTTCACCGATGACGGTGCCGCGCTGGATCCGGCGACTGAAACGGGGCTTGCCGGGCGCCTGCGCGTCAACGCGATGGTCGATCCGGCGCAGGGCGGCGCGGAATGGCGCCTGCGTACCGGGCTGGGTGCCGCGGCGCCGGGCCCGGTCGGCGATGCGCGTGGTTTGCAAGCCCTTGAACAGGCGATTCAGACACCACGCGTGCCGCATTCGGGCACCATAACGAACAGTGCGCGCGACCTGCCACAACTCGCCGCCGACATGCTGTCGCGGGTCGGCACCGCCCGCATCGGCCTCGAGGCCGAACAGGCCAGTCGCGCCGCACGTGCCGACATGCTGCAGGAGGCCAGGCTGCAAGGCGGTGTCGACACGGATGCCGAGCTTCAGCGGCTCTTGCAGCTCGAACAGGCCTTCGCGGCGAATTCGCGCGTTCTGCGCGCCGCCGACGAGATGATGCGCACAGTGCTGGAGGTTGCCCGATGAGTGCGGTTTCGATTGGTGATCTGGCACAGTCCCTCATGCTTCAGCGCCAGACGGGACAGGCGAAATCGGACCTTGCCCGCCTGACCGAGCAGGTGGCCTCCGGCCGCGTCACGGACCCTGCAGCGCGCTCGGGCGGGGATCACGCCCCTGTTGCCGCTGTGGAGCGCAGTCTGACGCTGCTCAAGTCGCAGCGCAGCCATGATGCCGAAACAGGTCAGATGCTGGCGCAGATGCAGCGCGCCCTGTCGCGTGCCCAGGAGGAGTCGGTGACGGTCGCAAATGCGGCGTTCGCGGCCGCCGCCAGCGGGCAGCGCGACCAGCTCGGCCTCGCGGCCGGGCAGGGGCGCGCTGCGATCGAGGGCGTCGTGTCGGCGCTGAACATGTCGATCGGAGGACGTACCCTGTTCTCCGGCGCGGCGACCGACACGCCGGCCCTGCTGCCCGGCGAGGATCTGCGCGCCTTGCTCATGACGCGCACGGCCGGTGAAACGACGGCGGACGGGGTGGCCGCGGTGCTGGATGACTTTTTCGACCCCGGCGGTGAGTTCGGTGACCTTGTATATCAAGGCAGCGAGGTGTCGGCCGGTCCTTTCCGACTGGGCGCGGGGGAGACGGCAACGCACGACATCACCGCCGAAGACCCGGCCGTGCGCGAGACGTTGAAGGGCCTGTCCATGGCCGTGCTTGCCGAGGACGGCGCGATCAGCGGCGATCGTGCCGAGGCCGCCGCGCTGGCGCAGCGCGCGGGCGAAACCCTGCTCTCGGCGCAGGCTGCGCTGGCGCAGACGCGCGGCGGGCTGGGCGATCTGGAGTCCCGGCTGGACGCGGCGGTCGCGCGCGCCGAGGCCGAGATCGGTGCTCTGGAAGGCGCCCGAACGGATCTGATCGGTGTCGAGCCGTTCGAGGCGGCGACGAAGCTGGAAGCCAGCCGTCAGCAACTCGAGATGATGCATGTGCTGACCGCGCGCCTGTCGCGGCTCAGCCTGACGGAGTTCCTCTGATGCGCAGCCTTCTGGCGTTGCTGTTCGCGCTTGCCATGCCGGTGATGGTGCTGGCGTCCGAGGTCCGGATCAAGGATCTGGTGGAGTTCGACGGGGTTCGTGGCAACGACCTTGTCGGCTATGGCCTCGTGGTCGGCCTCAACGGGTCGGGCGACGGTCTGCGCAACAGCCCCTTCACCGAAGACATCATGTCCGGGGTTCTCGAAAGGCTGGGGGTCAACGTCACGGGCGAGCAGTTCCGGCCCAGCAATGTCGCCGCCGTCATGGTGACCGCGACCTTGCCGCCCTTCGCGCGCGCGGGCGCGCGGATCGACGTCACGGTGTCGGCCATCGGGGATGCCGACAGCCTGCTTGGCGGCACGCTCGTCATGACCCCGCTGAACGGTCCTGACGGCCAGATCTATGCCGTGGCCCAGGGTGCGGTCATCTCGGGGGGCGTCGCGGCGCAGGGTGAGGCCGCCCAGGTCGTTCGCGGTGTTCCGACTTCGGGCATGGTGCCGTCCGGCGCGCGGGTCGAACGCGAGGTCGATTTCGATTTCGAGGCGCTCAGCCGGGTGCGCCTAGCCCTTCGCGCCCCCGACTTCACCACCGCCGCGCGCATCGAGACGGTCATCAACCGGGAGTTCGGGCGTGAGGTCGCGCGCATGCTCGACGCGGGAACTGTGATGCTCGAGATCGGCGCCACGCGGGCAACGTCGCCGGCGCATGCGCTCGGGCGTGTGGAAAACCTGCTCTTGCAGCCCGAGAGTCGGGCCCGCGTGGTCGTGGATCAACGCTCGGGCACCATCGTGATGGGCGAGGAAGTCCGTATCAGCCGCGTGGCCGTTGCGCAGGGGGGGCTGACACTGCGCGTCGAGGAGACGCCACTGGTTGCACAGCCCAACCCCTTCGCCGAGGGGGAGACCGTCATCGTGCCGCGCACCCGCGCCGAGATCGAGGATGAGGACGGTATCGGGATGGCCGAACTCCCCGCGGGCACCTCCCTGTCGGAAGTTGTCGAAGGATTGAACGCACTCGGGGTGTCACCGCGCGAGATGATCGACATCCTCAAGACCATCAATGCGGCGGGTGCGTTGCATGCCGAGTTTCTGGTCCAGTGACACGGGGTGGCATCGCATTGCGCGAGCCGGTGGCGCATCGCGCCCGGATCATCCCATTCCCGTCCGATCAGTTCGGGTGGCACGCGCAGCGACCGCCCGAAGTGGGCGCTGCCCGAGCTTGCGCGCGGGCGGAAAAGCGGTTGGCCGATCGACGTGCCCAAGCGGGGTTCGTATCACCCCTCCTCGTGGCGGCGCCTTGCGCGTCGTATCTTGGCCTTGCCCGCCTTTCGGCCGCCGGTCTTGCGCCCCCGTGTCCGTGGCGCACGCGCGCCCGCACCCGGACCCGTCGCCGGTTTGCCATCGATTTCCAGCAACTCCAGCCGCAGCCCGCCGGTCAGGGGTACGGCCTCCGACAGCCGAACCAGCACCGGTTGCCCGATCCCGATCGTGAGACCGGTCTGCCCTCCCATCAATGTCTGCGCATCCGCGTCGAAATGAAAATACTCGCGCCCCAGCTCGCGAATCGGGATCAAGCCGTCGGCACCCGTATCGTCCAGCTTCACGAAGACGCCAAACCGCGTCACCCCCGAGACACGCCCGCGAAACTCGGTTCCCACCCGGTCCGAAAGATAGGAGGCAAGATAGCGATCCGTGGTGTCGCGCTCGGCCATCATCGACCGGCGCTCGGTTTCCGAAATATGCTCGGCGGTCTGTTCGAGGCGGTCGATCTCCGCCGGGCTGAGCCCGTCAGCGCCCCACCCATGCCCGGTGATCAGCGCCCGGTGCACAACCAGATCTGCATACCGGCGGATCGGCGACGTGAAATGCGCGTAGTTGCGCAGGGCCAGTCCGAAATGCCCGTAATTGCGCGGCGCGTAATATGCCTGCGTCATCGAGCGCAATGTGCTCAGATTGATCAGCTCGTCGAACTCGGTTCCCTCCGATTGCGCGAGGAGGCGGTTCAGATGCCGTGTCTGCAGCACCTGCCCCTTGGCCAGTGTGAAGCCCGATGCCTGCGCAACCTCGCGCAACGCCTCCAGCTTTTGCGGATTCGGCTCCTCATGCACGCGATAGAGCAGCGGCCGCCGCAGCCGGTTGAGCTCCTCCGCCGCCGCGACATTGGCGAGCACCATGAATTCCTCGATCAGCCGATGGGCATCGAGCCGCTCCTTCACGGTGACCGACGCGACATGTCCATCCTCGCCGATCACGATCTCGCGCTCGGGCAGGTCGATCTCCAGCGGGCTGCGCTGGAGACGGGCGGCATGCGCGGCGCGCCATGCCGCGAAAGCCGGGGCGATGACGTCCTCGGCGACCGGCGCGGCCCGCGCGGTCGGGGTGCCGTCCGCCACCGATTGGGCGTCCGCATAGGTGATCGACGCGACCGAGCGTATCATCACCCGCGCGAAGCGGTGGCCGACCTTGTGACCCCCGGCATCCAGCTTCAGGCGCACGGCGAGGCAGGCGCGCGGCACGCCTTCATGCAGCGAACACAGATCCGCCGACAGACGCTCGGGCAGCATCGGCACGACGCGGTCGGGAAAATAGGTGGAATTGCCGCGTCGATACGCCTCCCGGTCGAGCGCCGATCCCGAGCGCACGTAATGCGCGACATCGGCGATGGCGACCCAGACGATATGCCCTCCCGGATTGCGCGGGTCCTCATCGGCGTAGGCGAGGATTGCATCGTCATGGTCGCGGGCGTCGGACGGGTCGATGGTGATGAAGGGCAGATCACGCAGATCCTCGCGATCGCCGAGCGCGGCGGGCTTCATCGCATCCGCCTCGGCGATGACATCGTCGGGGAAACTGTCCGGAATACCATGCTGATGAATCGCGATCAGCGAGACGGCACGCGGCGCGCTCGGGTCGCCCAGCCGGGCGACGACCCGCGCTCCGGGCAGGCCGAGGCGCGTCCGGGCCCCGGTGGTTTCGGCTTCCACGAGCTCCCCGTCACGGGCATCCTGCGTCGCCCCCGCGGCCACGCGCCATTCCCGGTCAGCCCCCTTGTCGACCGGGACGATCCGTCCGCCTTCGGCCTCGGCGCGAAATACCCCGAGCAATCGGCGCGGATTGCTTCCGATGCGTCGGATCAGGCGCGCTTCATATTGGTGGCGCTCGTCCTGCACGGGCGCGAGCCGCGCGAGAATCCGGTCCCCGGCGCCGAGCGCGGGTTCCGCCTTGCGCGGTACGAAGAGCACGCGCGGCATCGGGCCATCCCCGTGCCACTCCAACGGTCGCGCATGCAGGTCGCCATCGATATCCGGCCCTTCGATCTGCAGCACCGTCACCGGCGGCAGCTTTTCGGGGTCGCGGTAGGTCTTGCGCCGCTTGTCGATCTGCCCCTCGGCCTCAAGCTCGCGCAAGAGACGCTTGAGCTCCACGCGGTCACCGCCCTTGATGCCGAAGGCGCGGGCGATGTCGCGCTTGGAGGACTGGCCGGGATTGTCGGCGATCCAGCGGCGGAGCTCGTCTTTGGAGGGGATGTGCGTCATGGCCGCGCCTTAGCATGCGGGCCGGGCGCCGTCATCGGGGAATCGGTGCCAACCGGCCCTGCCACAGGCAGGGCCAACCCAAGTCGCGGGCCGCGCAGCGGCCCTCCGCAAGGTCACATCTCCGGCTCAGGCCGAAAATAGGCGCTCAGGATCCGCGCGTAGATATCGCGCAGCTGGATGATCTGCGCGGTTTCGACATGCTCATCGACCTGGTGCATCGTCTGCCCCACAAGCCCGAACTCCACCACCGGGCAATGATCCTTGATGAAGCGCGCATCCGATGTCCCGCCCGAGGTGGACAGTACCGGCGTCACCCCGGTCTCGGCGGCTATGGCGGCGCTTGCCAGCTCGGACAACGGCCCGGGCGGCGTCATGAAGCTCTCGCTCGCGGGCCGCGCCTCCACGGTGATGGCAACGCCGGTTTCGCCTGCGACCGCGTCGGCCTGTGCCCGCAGCCATGCGGTCAGCCCGGCGCCGTCATGCACGTCGTTGAAGCGGATATTGACCGTCGCGCGGCATTGGCGGGGGATCACGTTTGTCGCGGTGTTGCCCGTGTCGATGGTTGTGATGGCCAGGGTGGAAGGGTCGAAATGCTCGGTCCCCTGGTCGAGTTCGTGGCGCGCGAGTCGGTCCATCAGCCGCACCATCGCGTGCAGCGGGTTGCGCGCGCGATGCGGATAGGCGGTGTGGCCCTGTACCCCTTCGGCGGTGAAATGCGCCGACAGCGAGCCGCGCCGCCCGATCTTGATCATCTCGCCCATGCGCTCGGGGCAGGTGGGCTCGCCGACGAGGCAGGCGCTCATCGCCTCGCCGTGGCCGGCCATCCAGTCCAGGATCGCGGTCGTGCCGTGCTCGGCGTCGCCCTCCTCGTCGCCGGTGACGGCAAGGATCACGGCGCCGTCGGGTGGGGTGTCGCGCACGAAATCGATTGCGGCGGCGGCGAAGGCGGCGACCCCGGATTTCATGTCCGTCGCTCCGCGCCCCCACAGCTTGCCGTCGCGCAGCTCCGCGCCGAAGGGATCGACCGACCAATCCTCGATAGTGCCAACCGGCACCACATCGGTGTGGCCGTTGAAGCCGAAGCTGCGCGGATGGCCCTTCGTCCCCCAGCGCGCGAAGAGATTGGGCACCCCGCCGCGATCGACGCGGTGGCATTCGAACCCCGCCTGTCCGAGCACGCTTTCCAGAAGCTGCAGCGCACCGCCCTCCTCGGGGGTGACGGAGGGGCAGCGGATAAGTTCGGCGGTCAGCGCGACGGGATCGGTTTCGGCCATGCTTGCCTCAGCTTTCGAAGGGAGTGATCTGCGCGACGATGACGGCATTCTCGTCGGCCGCGCGGCGCATCAGGGCGCGCTCAGCCTCGTCGATCTCGACCCCTTCGGCAAGACGCTCCTCGAGCGTGCCGTAGCCCGTCACGTCGAGCGGGGCGAGATCGGCCTGCCTGAGTACCGCGACGGTCTCGCGCACCGCCTCGGCTTCGTCGCGCCCGGCCGCATAGCACAGAAGGCCGGCGCCCGACGCCCCCTCGGGCAGCCCGTCGCCCGCCTTGCGCCCGACCTCGACGAGCAGGGTGTAGACCTCGGCCACCGGGTCAGTCGCGCAGAAGTTCGTTGATCGACACCTTCGCGCGGGTCTGCGCATCGACCTTCTTGACGATCACCGCGCAGTAGAGATTGACCCCGCCCGTGGACGGCATCGAGCCCGACACCACGACCGCACCCGCCGGTACCTCGCCCATATGGACCTTGCCGGTTTCGCGATCGACGATCTTGGTGGATTGGCCCAGATAGACCCCCATGCCCAGCACCGCGCCTTCGCGCACGATTACGCCCTCGACCACCTCCGAGCGCGCGCCGATGAAGCAGCCATCCTCGATGATGGTGGGGTTGGCCTGCATCGGCTCGAGCACGCCGCCGATGCCGACGCCGCCCGACAGGTGCACGTTCTCGCCGATCTGCGCGCAGGAGCCC
>LFIK01000187.1_pt1 | contig 43184 bp, 42 predicted proteins | sample 643401 | NCBI WGS metagenome assembly LFIK01 (sample SAMN03777447, study PRJNA286221) | soda lake metagenome | biome: soda lake; feature: Kulunda steppe; material: water; isolation source: sample T5-Br brine of Lake Tanatar-5 | place: Russia: Kulunda steppe | collected 2010-07
TAGCCAAGCCCCGGCTGCGCTGCAAGTGCAATCTTGGTCTGCACGCGGGCCGGTTCCCCTCTGCCCGTCCGCGGGGGCGGGATGACGCTTGCCCGCCTTCCGCGCCCCGGGAACACCATGCGCCACCGGCTTCTCCATCGACGTCATGCCCAACACGGAATCGGCGGCGCATTGGGGGCTGGACCGCTTCGTCCGCGTGACGACGGTTGGGCGTCGACCATTGCCCGCTCGAGAAAGCTGCCCGGCGCCGCCTGCCAAAGGCGGCCTTACGTTATGACACAAGCGCGAATGCCGCGTCTGGCGTAAGTTCCGGAGTTGCTGTCACCACCCCGCGCGCCTCGAGGTCGATCAGATGCGCGAAGACATTGCGCGCAGCAGCCCCGCGCAAGGGCGCAGGCAGATCGACATAGACGCGACCGACAATCCTACCCAGTTCGCTGAAACCGTCGGCAAGCGCGGCGCGGATCGCCCGCTCGCGCGCCAGCCGATGCGCACGCAGCTCGGCGATCCGGGCCGCCGGGTCGTTCACAGCCGATCCGTGCCCCGGATACAGAACCCGTGCCCCGACCGTGTCGAGACGGTCGAGCGAGCGCATATAGGCCCTCATATCGCCATCCGGGGGAGAGATGAAGGTGCTTGCCCAGCCCATCACATGATCGCCGCTGAACACTGCCCCCCGCCAGCGAAAGCAGAGATGATTGCCGAAATGCCCCGGCGTCCAGAGCGCCTGCAAGACCTGGCCGCCGAGACGCAACTCTTCCCCGTCGGCGAGGCAGTGGTCGGGGTGGAAGGTCGTATCCACCCCCTCGCCCCCGTCGGCCAGGGCGCCCAACCCCACCATGCGCGCCGAACGTCCGGCGTGGGCATCGCCATAGGCATGGACGGGCGCGCCCAGCGCGCGCGCAAGCAGCGAGTGGTCGCGGTGGGCATGGGTGACAAGCACACCGGCCACGGCTGCCCCCCCGAGCGCGGCACGGATCACGGCAAGATGGCGCGGGTCATCGGGGCCGGGGTCGATGACGACGACCGGATCGTGGCCCAGCAGATAGGTGTTCGTTCCCGGCCCGGTCATGGCCGAGGGGTTGGGCGCGAGAATGACGCGCAGATCGGGCTCCAGCTCGCGCGGCTCGGTCATGGCGGGACCTTAGCGCAAGGCAACCGCCAGCGCACGCCCCACCCCGCCCCGGCGCGAGGTCGCGCGACCGGAACGGGCGCGCGGCAGACGGGGGGGGGGGCGGGCGGGCGTCGGGGCGGGGTGGGGCAGAGCCAGTCGTCAGACGGGCCAATACGAGGCCGCTTGTCTGCGCGTCCCGACGCGCCTAGGCTCGCGCCATGCGCCTGCCTTCCGTCAACACCCTCCTGCCGACCAGTTTCTACGGGCGCGCCGTGCTCATCCTGATCGTGCCGATCATCGTCATTCAGATCGTGCTGTCGATCGTGTTCATCCAGCGCCATTACGAGCGCGTCACCGCCCAGATGACCACGAATGTCCTGCGCGACATCCGTTTCCTGACCGACCGGATCGGTGCCAGCGATTCCCCCGATACCGTGCTCGCCGATCTGTCCGATCTGATCGACGCACTGGAGATCACGGTCACGCGCGCTGCGGCGCCCGCGGACACGGCACCCCGGGTGCAGCGGCTCGACCTGGCCGGGCACGAGATCCTGCGCGTGCTGCAGGCCGAGCTTCCGGGCTTCGTGACCGCGGATCTGACCCATCCCGACCGCCGGGTGCAGCTTTGGGTCGAGAGCCGTCACGGGCCACTCGAATTCATCCTGCCGCGCGAACTGGTCGCGACCTCGAACCCGCATCAGCTTCTGGTCATCGTGTTCCTGGCCTCGGCGCTGATGACGTTGATCGCCTTCCAGTTCCTGCGCCTGCAGATACGTCCCATCCGCCGCCTCGGCGCGGCGGCCGAGGCTTACGGCCGGGGCGAGATGGTGCGCTTCCGCGCCACAGGCGCGCGCGAGATGCGCGTCGCGGGCCATGCCTTTCTCGACATGCGCAACCGGATCGAACGGCAGCGCGCCCAGCAGCGGATGATGCTGTCGGGCGTCAGCCATGACATGCGCACGCCACTCACCCGGATGCGGCTGATCCTGTCGATGATGGAGCCGTGCGAGGATCGCGACGCGCTGGAAACCGAGATCGCCGATCTGGAGGCCCGGCTGGAGGGTTTTCTCGACTACACGCGCGGCCAGATCGCCGAGCCGCGTGTGGCCACAGATCTGCGCACGCTGGCAAGCGAGCTGGTGACGCGTTACCACAGCGCCGGTCATCCGATCCGCCTTGTCGGCAGTGCCGACCCGCCCCCGGAACTTGCCGTTCAGCCCGGTCAGATCACCCGGGCGCTCGACAATCTGATCAGCAATGCGCTGCGACATGGCAGCGCCGTGCTGGTCGGGATCGAGCCGGGCACCGAGCGGCTGCTGATCGCGGTCGAGGATGATGGCCCCGGTATCCCGCCCGACGAGCGCGGGCAGGCGGTCGAGCCTTTTGTGCGGCTTGATGCCGCGCGCGGGGCAGGCAGTGGTGGCGTCGGGCTGGGGCTGGCTATCGCCACCGAGGTGATGCGTGCCCATGGCGGGGCCCTGCGGCTGGAACACAGCGCGCGGCTGGGCGGGCTGCGGGCGGTCCTTGACCTGCCCCAGGCCACGCGGAGCTGACACCGGCGGAGTATTGAGTATTTCCGGCAAGAAAATGGGGGCGGGGCGGGCACCTGTTCCGGCCCGGTCGGCCGGTCGTCAGAGCCGGTAGAGATCGGTGAATTTCGCTTCGAGATATTCCATCAGCGGGCCTTCATGGGGAGCGGCACCGTCGCAGGCATGGGCAATCGTCTCGCGCGGGGGACGCAGCGCGCCAAAGCGCTGTACCTTTTCGCGCAACCAACCCGTCGCCGCGGCGAGGTCGCCCTTCGCCAGTTGCGCATCGAGGTCGGGGACCGCCGCGCGCAGCGCCTGATGCAGGCAGCCTGCATAGATGTTGCCAAGGCTGTAGGTGGGGAAATACCCGAACAGTCCCACCGACCAGTGCACATCCTGCAGAACACCGTTCGCGGGCCTGTCCACCGGGTAGCCGAAATCGGCCTTGAAGCGCGCATTCCACGCCTCTTCAAGATCGGCGGGTTCGAGCTTGCCGCGGATCAGTGCGCGCTCGAGGTCGAAACGCAGCATGATGTGAAGGTTATACTGGATCTCGTCGGCTTCGGTGCGAATGAAGCCCGAATGCACGCGGTTAACGGCGGCATAGAAGGCATCCGCATCGGCGACGCTCAGCGCGCCGAACTCCTGCACCATTGCGCCATGCAGCCAGCTAGTGAAGGCGCGCGACCGGCCAAGCTGGTTCTCGTAGATGCGGCTCTGGCTTTCATGCACCCCCATCGATACGCCCCGCCCGATGGGGGTCAGCAGGTGGGTTGCGTCCACCCCCTGCTCATAAGCGGCATGGCCGACCTCGTGGATGGTCGAAAAAAAGCAGTTGAACGGCTCTTCGACCGCGACGCGGGTGGTGATGCGGACATCAGTCCCCGAGCCGGAGGAAAAGGGATGCACCGCCAGATCGATCCGGCCGCGAGTGAAGTCGTAGCCGAAATGTTCGGCCAGACGGCGGGCGAGGCGCAGCTGCCCCTCTTGCGGGAAATGCCCCGTCAGCGGGGGCGGCGCCTCGGCTCCCAGCACGGCCTCGCGCAGTGCGACCAGGCGCGGGCGCATCCGCGCGAAGGTCGCCGCGACCGTGTCGGAGTCGGTCTCGGGTTCGTAATCGGCCATCAGCGCGTCATAAGGGTCGCCACCGTTTGCGATGGCCTGCCCTTCCTCGCGCCGCAGCGCGACCATCTGTTCCAGCCAGGGCAGGAAGGCTGCGACATCGTCCGCGCGGCGCGCCTCTTCCCAAGCGGATTGCGCAAGCGGCGTCAGCCGGGCAAGTTCGGCGGCCAGCCGCGCGGGCACGCGGGTGTTGCGGGCATAATCGCGGGCAATTTCGCGCAGATTGGCAGCGGCGGGCGCGTCCGGGGCCTCGGCCTGCGTCAGCAACTCGCCCAGGCGCGGGTCGGTGCGGCGGGCGTGCAGCACCTCTTCCAGCGCCGCCATCTCTTCAGAGCGCTGGGCATTCGCGCCGCGTGGCATCACGGTCTGCTGGTCCCAGCCCAGGCGCCCCGCGACCTGCGCGAGCGCCTCGGTCTGGCGGGCATGGGCGATCAGTTCGTCATAGGCGCTCATGCCGGGGCTCCCTTGGCGCGCAGGCTCGCGAAGCGGGGGTATTGTGCCAGATGCCGGTCGCGGATGATCAGCACCCACAGCACCACGGCGGTTGCCTGATGGGCAATACCCAACTGCCACGGCGCACCATAGATCACGGTCACGATCCCCAGCGCGACCTGCGCGCCCATCACGAGGATCATGGCGTGAAACGCAGACCGCGTGGCGGCATGGGGCGATCTGCGCCCGCGGAGCCACACGATGAGCGCGAAGATGGCCAGCAGATATCCCGCCTTGCGGTGGATGAACTGCGTCGTCGCCGGGTTCTCGAAGAAATTGGTCCAGACAGGCTGCATCGCGAACAATTCGGGCGGGATGAAGACGCCGTTCATCAGTGGCCAGTCAGTGTAGCCCCGCCCCGCATCGATCCCCGCAACCAGCGCGCCGAGGATGATCTGCAGGAAGGCGAAATGCATCAGCCCCGTGGTCATCGAGAAAAGCCGCCCCTCGCGCGCGCGGCGCGCGGCCATCAGCTCGGCCTCGGGGCGGTTGAGCAGGAACGCATACCACGCCAGCAACCCGAGGATGACAAAGGCCAGCCCCAGATGCACGGCAAGGCGGTAAGAGGCCACGGCAACCATCCCCTCGGTCAGCCCCGAGGCGACCATCCACCACCCGATCGCCCCCTGCGCGCCGCCCAAAGCGCCCAGCAGCAACATGCGCGGAGTCCAGCCCGGCGGGATCTTGCGCGCGAGCAGAAAGCCCAGAAAGCCCAGGCCCCAGACCAGCCCGATCACCCGGCCAAGCTGCCGGTGCCCCCATTCCCACCAGTAGATGACCTTGAACTCGTCCAGCGTCATGCCGCGATTGACGATCTGGTATTGGTCGATCTCGCGGTATTTCTCGAATTCTTCTTGCCACATCTCGGCCGTGTAGGGCGGGATCGCGCCGGTCACGGGCCGCCATTCGGTGATCGAGAGGCCCGAGTCGGTCAGCCGCGTCATGCCGCCCACCACGATCATCACGCAGACCAGCGCGAAGAGCGTCAGCATCCACAATCGGATCGCGCCGCGCGCGCCCGACCGGGCGCGGTCGATCCCGCCGGGCCGGGCAGCAGGCGCCGCCTTTGCGTTTGGATCGACATCCTCGAAAATGGCGCGTTTTCTGGCCATGCGGTGCTCCTGGCAGTGTCGCGCGGCAAGCTAGTCGCTGCGCGAGGGCGGTTCAAGCGGCGGCTGTGTCGCAGGCGCCTCGCGCCCGGCCTCGGCCCCGCGCGCGATCTGGCGCAGCATCCCGTGCAGGGTCTGCACATCCGCGCGCGTCAGCGCCAGCCGCGCCCACATGTTGCGCAGCGCCAGCCGCATCGTCGGGGCCTTGGCGGACGGGTGGAAAAAGCCCGCAGCCTCGAGCCGCGCCTCAACATGGTCGCCCAGTTTCTCGCGCTCGATGGCGGTGGCGAAATCGGTGCCCGCCATCTCGAGCACTTCGGCGGGCGTGTCGGTGTCCGCGCGCGCGAACTCATAGGCCACAAGCAGTACGCATTGCGCGAGGTTGAGCGAATAGAAGGCCGGGTTGACCGGCACGGTGATGATCGCTTGCGCGCGCGCGACGTCGGGGTTCTCCAGCCCCGCGCGCTCGGGGCCGAACAGCACGGCGACGCGCTTGCCTGCGGCGCTCAGCGCGCGGGCCTCCTGCATGGCGCGCTCGGGCGTGCGGACAGGCTTGGTCAGCCCGCGCCCGCGCGCGGTGGTGGCATAGACATAATCGCAATCGGCAATCGCTTCGGCCACACTGTCGAAATGGCCCGCGCGCTCCAGCACGGGCGAGGCGCCCGAGGCCATCGCCGTGGCGCGCGGGTTGGGCCAGCCATCGCGCGGGGCGACGACGCGCATCCGCGCGCAGCCGAAATTCAGCATGGCACGGGCGGCGGCGCCGATATTCTCGCCCATCTGGGGGCGCACCAGCACCATCAGCGGCGTGGGGGCGTCGAACAATGTGTCGTCGAGCGGGGTCATGGCCTCTCCTGCCTGCGCAGGGTCTGTTACCGCCCCGGCAGGGACGCGGCAAGCGTGGCTTGCCAGAGGCCGGGGCGCGCGATATGGCCGGACCGGAAGCCAGCCCCCGAGGACGAGCGCCTGCATGAGCCCCCAGACCCCGCAGATCTATCTTATCACACCGCCCGTCCTCGACCCCGAGACGTTCCCGGGCCAGCTTGCCCGGATCTGCGATGCGGTGCCGGTCGCCTGTCTGCGCATGGCGCTGGCCGCACGGGACGAGGACACGCTGCTGCGCGCGGGCGATGCGCTGCGCGAGGTTGCCCATGCCCGCGACATTCCACTGGTCATCGCCGAACATGTGCTGCTGGTCGAGCGTCTGGGCCTTGACGGCGTGCATCTGGAAGGGGGCGCGTCGCTGCGCAAGCTGCGCGCGTCTCTGGGTGCGGAGGCGATCATCGGCGCGCATTGCGGCACCTCGCGCCATGACGGGATCACTGCGGGCGAGGCCGGGGCGGATTATGTGAGCTTCGGCCCGGTCGGCGAAAGCCGTCTGGGCAGCGGCGATCAAGCCCCGGCAGAGTTGTTCGCCTGGTGGTCCGAGATGATCGAACTGCCGGTCGTGGCCGAGGGGGCGCTGACCCGCAATCTGGTCGAGAGCCTTGCGGCCGTCACGGATTTCTTCGCCTTTGGAGCAGAAATCTGGTCCGCCGACGACCCGCTGGAGGCGCTGCGCGCGATGACCGCGCCGCTGCGCTAACGGGTCTCGCCGTGCCCGTCTGATTTTCGTGGGGGGCTGGAGGGCCTGTCTGGATCTGCTGGCGGGTCCTGGCAAAGCGCCCTCGAAGCGTGCCCACCCACCCGCCCTTGCACGCTTCGAGGGCGCTTTGGGCGTGGCTAACAAGGGTTCTCAGCAGTCGTGAGGCCTGCGCGCACGGCCGCCTCGGCCGCAGCGGCAAGCGCCTTGCGCCCGGGCTGCGCGGCGACATCGATGCTGTCGTGAAAAACGATCTCGGCCCGACCCTGCCGCGCCTGTGCAAGGACTTGCAGGGCATGTGCGCCAAAATCCATGTCACCCCACCAGCCATAAAAGCGCGGGTCGCGCTCTTGGGGCGCGTGATAGGTCAGGCTGACCGGTTGCAGGCGCAGATCGGGACCAAGCGCCGGATCGAGCAGCGCCTGAAACAATGTTGGCTTGAAGGGCAGAAGACGCTGGCCGTCCGAACTGGTGCCTTCGGGGAAGAAGAGCAGCCGCTGCCTCGCACGCAGCCGCGCACCGAAAAGCGCGGTCTGTGCGCGGGCCTCGCGCCGGTCACGGCGGATGAACAGCGTGCCCGCGACCCGCGCCAGCAGACCGATTCCCGGCCAGCCCGCCACCTCGGCCTTTGAGACGAAGGTGACCGGTGTGATCGCGTGCAGCGCAAGGATATCGAGCCAGGAGCTGTGATTGCAGACCAGCGCCCCGGCGCCCCGCAGCGGGCGCCCCGTCACATGCACTGGCAGCCCGAGGATGCGCAGTGTCAGCCAGCAAACAGCCTGCACCACGCGCCCGCTGAGCGGACGGCGCGCCCGCGCATGCGGATACTCGGCCAGCCGCACCAGTGCGTGAACTGCGAGTCCCACCGCGAAGACAAACACCAGCGCCATTGCGCGCAGGCCGATGCGAGGCCAGGCGCTAGCGGGAATGGGGTCGTTTGGCGGCGGCGTCTCTGACTGCCAGGTCACGACGCGCCGCCCGCCCCGCGCTGCGCAAGCGTCTTTGCGGCCCCAGACAGGGCAGCGGCGTCGAGAATCACGCAGATATCGGTCGTACCGAAGGCGTGATCGACGAAGACCCCCTGCCCGACCATGCCCCCCAGCCGCAGATACCCCTTGATCAAAGATGGCATCTGCGCCAGCGCGGCACGGCGATCCAGCGCCTCGGGCGGCAGAAGCTCGGGCTGATCTGGCTGACGCGCCTGCGCGCGAAGCGCAGGCGGGGCAAGGTGGTGATGATGCAGCCAGCTCAGCGCCTGCAGCCAGTCCTGCGGCACTGCGCTGGGGAAACTCGCCGCCCCGAAGAGGATCTCTATGCGTCGCGCCACCGCATAGTCGGCCAGAGCCTGCCACATCTGCAGCACCCCCAGCCCGCCGCGATAGGCCGGATCAGTGCAAGACCGCCCCAGTTCCAGCAACGCCCGACCCGAGGCGCGCAAGGGAGCAAGGTCGAATTCGTCGTCGCAGTAGAATTGCCCCGCCTGCGGTTCACGATCACCCGGCAGAAGCCGATAGACACCGACAACGTGATTGCCCGCGTCAGGGTCGCGCGCAGTATCCACCAGCAGCAGATGATCGACGAACGGGTCGAAGGCGTCGCGTTCCAGCCCGGCCTCGTGATCGACCAGCGGCCCCGATCCACCCATCTCGTCGATGAAGACACGGTAACGCAATGCCTGCGCCGCGCGCAGATCGCGGCTGTCGCGTGCCAGCCTTACGCTCAACGCGGCAGCGCCCTCGCCAGAGGTCGCCTGACCGCCAGACCGGCGCGACGTGCTCACGGACACGGCAACGCGACCGGGTTGCCAACCGGTTGAGACGGAAAGGTCGCGCCACGCTTGCCCGCACGCCCTGGTTGTGCAACGCTACAAATCTGCATCCGGAACAAGAACAAGAGGCGTCTGCGCTGCATTAATGACCCTTTTACCAGCATCTGCAAAGTTCACCGTGACCCGGTCATCGACCCGGGATTGCACCTGCCCGATCCCCCAGTCCGGGTTCTGCGGGTGGCGGACGAACATGCCGGGGGCGAGAACAAGATGGCTCATCCCATGAGGAATACCGCGACCGACGACCAAGCGCAAAGCCCAATCGCGTCGGATGCACTGGCCGCGCTGGTGGCGTCGCGCATCTGTCATGATCTTGTCAGCCCTATCGGCGCCATCGGCAACGGGCTGGAATTGCTGGAGTTGTCGCAGAGCAACGCGACCCCGGAAATGGAGATGATCGCCGAGAGCCTGCGTCATGCCAACCTGCGACTGCGCCTGTACCGCCTGGCCTTCGGCACGGCAGGCGACGGCACGCAGATCGGCGCGGGCGAGATTGGCTCGCTGATCGCCGGGCTGAACGGAACGGGCCGGATCCAGCTTCGCTGGCAGGCGCCGGCTGAGCTTGCGCGCCGACGGGCACGGCTGGTGTTCCTGCTGATCCTCTGCCTCGAGACGGCGATCCCCTGGGGCGGCGAGATCACGGTAGAGGGGGCCGATGCCGACTGTGTGCTCACGGCGCGGGCCGAGCGTTTGACCTGCGATGAGGGGACATGGGCGCTGCTGTCCGATACTGGTCAGGCCCAGGGGGCGACCTTGCCCGCCGCCCGCGTGCAGTTCGCCATCGCGGCCGCCGAATTGCAGGTGCTGGGGCTGCGCATCACACGCGAGACGGGCAGTAGCAGCCTGTCGCTGCGTCTAAGCCCTGCCGCGACGGCCGAGTGACCCTGGCATGAGTGGAAATTTGCCGATTTCTCGGGAAATTGATAACAAGCGCGAGACAAACCAAGCGTAATGACGGTTAAACTCGCACAAGCGAAACTCGAAAGGAGACTTCATGACCCGACTCGTCCCAGTGACATTCCTCGCCGCTATCCTCGCCCTGTCCGCCTGCCAGATGTCCGAATCCGAGCGCGCTCTCGCGGGTGGGGTTGCCGGGGCTGCAGGTGGCCTGGCCGTCAGCAACCTGCTCGGTGCCGGCACCAACTGGCGGATCATCGGCACGGTCGCAGGCGCGGCAGCCGGTACGCTGCTGGCACGCAACACGGTCACCGGCCAGTGCGCCTATGCGCGCGGTGACGGGACCTATTACGAAGCTCCCTGCCGCTGAGCGGAGATTCCTGAGACCGATACAGCCCCGGCCCTCGCCGGGGCTGCATTTCGACCGCAGGGCCTTTCCCGGCCTGCAAAACAGTGTCTGCGGTCTGCATGTGTGCCCATCGCGCCGGATTGCGGCCAAGGGGGTCACTCCCCAATACAGAATCCACCCAAGCCGCTTGCAATGCGATCAAGGCGCCCTCGGGGCGTGCAAGGGCGGGTGGGTGGGCACGGCCCGAGGGCGCCCTGCGCGGACGCCCCCGGATGCGGCAGGTCAGCCGCAGCCATTCCCGACGCAGTCAGACTCAGCCTGAATCATGCGGCTGCAAGGCGTTGCTCTGCGAGTTCCACCCAGAAGCTGCAGCCCGCCGGGATCACGGCATCGTTGAAGTCATATTGCGGGTGGTGCACGTCGGCGGTATCGCCATTGCCGACAAGGATATAGGCCCCCGGCCGCTCTTCGAGCATAAAGGCAAAATCCTCGCCCCCCATGACCAGCGGCGCGGTCTCGCACGCGCCCGCCACAGCGCGCGCGGCTGCGGCGGCGTGGTCGGTCTCGGTCTCGGAATTGACCATGACCGGATAGCCGCGAAAATAATTGACCTGCGCCGTTGCCCCATGCGCTGCGGTGATATGCTCGGCCAGCGCCTTGATGCGGGTCTCGGCCAAGGCGCGCACGTCTGCATCGAGCGTCCGGACCGTGCCGCGCAGCGTCACATGCTGCGGGATAACGTTGAAGGCCTGCGACTCGGTCACGAACGACGTGACCGAGACCACCGCCTCCTTCGTCGGATCTACATTGCGGCTGACGATGGTCTGCATCGCCACAACGAGTTGCGCGGCAACAACCGTGGTGTCGATGGTCTGGTGCGGCTTGGCGGCATGACCGCCCTTCCCCTCGAGGTGGATCTCGAACTGGTCGGTCGCGGCAAAAAACGCCCCGGGGCGGATCGCGAAACTGCCCGCCGGGCGGCCTGGCCAATTGTGCATCCCGTAGACCTCATGGATGCCGAAGCGTTCCATCATCCCGTCGCGGCACATCTCGTCGCCGCCGCCACCGCCTTCTTCGGCGGGCTGGAAGATCACCACAACCGTGCCGTCGAAATTGCGGGTCTCGGCCAGGTATTTCGCCGCCCCCAGCAGCATCGCCGTGTGCCCGTCATGGCCGCAGGCGTGCATCTTGCCAGCCTCCTTCGAGGCATGGGGCGCGCCCGTCGCCTCATGTATGGGCAGCGCGTCCATGTCGGCGCGTAGGCCCACCACGCGCCCAGAGCCCGTGCTGCGCCCCCGGATCACGCCCACGACGCCGGTGCGCCCGATCCCCTCGACCACCTCGTCGCAGCCGAATTCGCGCAGCTTCTCGGCCACGATCCCGGCGGTGCGGTGGCAGTCGAACAGCAATTCGGGATGGGCATGAAAATCCTGCCGCCAGGCAGTGATCTCGGGCAGCAGCTCGGCAAAACGGTTTCGGACAGGCATGTTGGACCCCTGATGTCATGAAAGCTCTCGCGATCATGGCACATCGCCGCGCGCCTTGCCACGGGGCAGGACCGGAAAAACGTCACATGTTCACGAAATCGGCAGCGGCATAACCCTGCAGATAGAGAAGCGCAGTGAGATCCCCATGCATGATCCGCAGGTCGCACTCTGCGGCGACCACAGGCTTGGCGTGCAGCGCCACCCCCGCACCCGCGCGCGACAGCATCCCCAGATCATTCGCTCCGTCGCCCACCGCCATCACCTCGGCTGGTGTGATGCCCAGCCGCGCGGTGATCTCCTCGAGTGCGGCGACCTTGGCCGCGCGGCCCAGGATGGGCTCGGCCACTTGCCCGCTCAGTTGCCCGTTCACCGCCTCGAGCCGGTTGGCGCGATGTTCGTCGAACCCCAGACGCGCCGCCACGCGCTCGGTAAAGGCGGTGAACCCGCCCGAAACCAGCGCCGCATGACCGCCATGCGCGCGCATCGTCGCGACCAGTTCGGGCCCGCCGGGGGTGAAGGTAATGCGCTCGGCAAAGACCTGCGCGATGATGCTCTCGGGCAGGCCCTTCAGCAGCGCGACCCGCTCGCGCAGCGCGTCCTCGAACTCCAGCTCGCCATTCATCGCCCGCGCGGTGATGCCCGCCACATGCGCGCCGACCCCGGCCATGTCGGCCAGTTCGTCAATGCATTCCTGCGCGATCATGGTGCTGTCCATATCGGCCAGCAGCATTCGTTTGCGCCGCCCCTCGGCCAGTTGCACCGCCATGTCGATGCCGCGCGCCTGCAGATCGTCCCAGACCTGCCACCGGTTCTCGGGCATGGCGGGCAGCGCGAATTCTGCGGCAATTCCGGGGTTCAGCCAGATGGCATCGCCCCCGCCCCAGGCATTGCGCAGCGCCTCGACAGTGGTGCGGTCGAGCGTGGGCTTGGCGGGGTTCACGAGCAGTGTGGCGACATACATCGGGCGACCTCTGATTGACAGGCGCGGTCTAGGCGAAAAATCCGGCTTGCACCAGCGGCCTTCGCGGCGTATCCGCACCGGCGGGACACCCTTCCCCAACGAAGGGCGAATATCTGGAAGGATACCATGACCAGACCTGCTCAACCGGCCAAGCGCCCGGTCAATCCGCGCTTCTCATCCGGCCCCTGCGCCAAGATCCCCACATTCTCGCTCGACCTGCTTGCCGACGCGCCTCTGGGCCGCTCGCACCGGGCAGCTGTCGGCAAGGCCAAGCTCAAGGCCGCCATCGGCGGCACGCGCGAGGTCCTCGGCGTGCCCGACGATTACCGCATCGGCATCGTGCCTGCCTCGGACACCGGCGCGGTCGAGATGGCGATGTGGTCGCTCCTGGGCGCGCGCCCCGTTACTATGGTCGCGTGGGAGAGTTTCGGCGCGGGCTGGGTGACGGATGCCGTCAAGCAGTTGAAGCTGGATGCAGAGGTGCGCACCGGCGAGTACGGCGAGATCGTCGACATGGCCGCGGTGGATTACGACAGCGATGTCGTCTTTACTTGGAACGGCACCACCAGCGGCGTGCGGATGCCGCATGGCGACATGATCCCCGATGACCGGGCCGGGCTGACCATCTGCGACGCGACCTCGGCGGCCTTTGCAATGGACCTGCCCTGGGACAAGCTGGATGTGACGACGTTCTCGTGGCAGAAGGTGATGGGCGGCGAGGCGGCGCACGGGATGCTGATCCTGTCGCCCCGCGCCATCGAACGGCTGGAGAGCCACACCCCCCCCTGGCCGCTGCCCAAGATCTTCCGCCTGACCAAGGGCGGCAAGCTGATCGAGGGGATTTTCAAGGGCGAGACGATCAACACCCCCTCGATGCTCGCGGTCGAGGACTACCTGGTGGCGCTTGACTGGGCGCGGTCGATCGGCGGGCTGCCCGCGCTGATCGCTCGGTGCAACGCCAATGCCGGTGTTATCGCGGAATTCTGCGCCGCGCGCGACTGGATCGCAAATCTGGCGGCGGACCCGGCGACGGCCTCGACCACCAGCGTCTGCCTGCGCTTTACCGACACCGCCATCAAGGACGGGGCGGCTTTCGCCAAGGCCGTCGCCAAGCGGCTGGAGTCCGAGGGCGTGGCCTATGACATAGGCGCCTATCGCGACGCGCCGCCGGGGTTGCGCATCTGGTGTGGTGCTACGGTCGAGACGAGCGATATCGCCGCGCTGATGGACTGGCTCGACTGGGCCTACCACACCGAGCGCGCCGCGCTGGCCGACGCCGCCTGAACCTGTTTTCCCTTTCCAGACCCTCTTGCAAGGAGCCAATTTCATGGCACCCAAAGTTCTCGTGTCGGACAAGCTGTCCGAAACCGCTGTCCAGATTTTCCGCGACCGGGGGATCGACGTCACTTTCGACCCCAGCATCGGCAAGGACAAGGACAAGCTGCTCGCCGCCATTCCCGAATATGACGGGCTGGCGATTCGCTCGGCCACCAAGGTCACCGAAAAGCTGCTGAACGCCGCGACCAATCTCAAGGTCGTGGGGCGCGCCGGCATCGGGGTCGACAATGTCGATATCCCGGCGGCCTCGAAGAAAGGCGTGATCGTGATGAACACGCCCTTCGGCAACTCGGTGACCACCGCCGAACACGCGATTTCGCTGATGATGGCGGTGGCGCGGCAGATCCCCGAGGCCAATGCCTCGACCCATGCCGGAAAGTGGGAGAAATCGCGCTTCATGGGGGTCGAGTTGACCGGCAAGACGCTGGGCGTGATCGGTGCAGGCAATATCGGCGCGATCGTCTGCGACCGCGCGCTGGGGCTGCGCATGAAGGTCATCGCCTACGACCCCTTCCTCAGCGAGGAGCGTGCGACCAAGCTGGGCGTCACCAAGGTTGAGCTCGACGAGTTGCTGGCGCGGGCCGACTTCATAACCCTGCACGTGCCGCTGACCGACAAGACCCGCAACATCCTGTCGGCCGAGAACATTGCGAAGACCAAGCCGGGCGTGCGCATCGTCAATTGTGCGCGCGGCGGGCTGGTCGATGAGGCCGCCCTCGCCGAGGCGCTCCGCGCGGGTCATGTCGCGGGTGCGGGGTTCGACGTGTTCGCGGTCGAGCCCGCCACCGAAAGCCCGCTTTTCGGGCTGCCGAATGTGGTGGTGACGCCGCATCTGGGCGCCTCGACCAACGAGGCGCAGGAGAATGTCGCGCTGCAGGTGGCCGAGCAGATGTCGGATTACCTGCTGACCGGCGCGGTGCAGAACGCGCTCAACATGCCCTCGGTCACGGCCGAGGAAGCGCGCGTCATGGGGCCGTGGCTGAAACTTGCCGCGCATCTGGGCGCGTTCGCCGGTCAGCTCACGGATGAACCGATCAAGGCCATCAACATCCTCTATGACGGGCGCGTGACCGAGATGAACCTCGACGCGCTGGGCTGTGCGGTGATCGCAGGCGTGATGAAGGCCACCAACCCGGATGTGAACATGGTCTCCGCCCCGGTGATGGCGCGCGAGCGCGGGGTGCAGATCTCGACCACGACCCAAGGCAAGTCGGGCGTGTTCGACGCCTATATCAAGCTCACCGTGGTCACGGCCGAGCGCGAACGGTCCATCGCGGGCACCGTGTTCTCGGACGGCAAGCCGCGCTTCATCCAGATCAAGGGCATCACGATCGACGCCGAGGTGGGGGCGCACATGCTGTATACAACGAACGAGGACGTGCCGGGGATCATCGGCGCACTGGGCAATACGATGGGCGATAACGGGGTGAACATCGCGAACTTCACACTGGGCCGGTCCGAGGCCGGGCGCGACGCGATCGCACTTCTCTATCTCGATGCCCCGGCGCCCGAGCCGGTGCTCGACAAGCTACGGGCGACGGGCATGTTCCGGCAGGTGCGCCCGCTCGCCTTCGACATGGCCTGACCCCTGCGCGCGCCCGAGCCGGGCGCGCGCCCTTTGCGGAGCGTGACGATGCGAAGTTATGCAATCGGCGACATTCACGGGCATCTCGACCTGCTGCTTGCGGCGCATGATCGCATTGCCGCCGACAAGGCGGCCTGCGGCGACCCCGATGCCCCTGTCATCCACCTGGGCGATCTGGTCGATCGTGGCCCCGACAGCGCGGGCGTGATCCGCACCCTGCGCGAGGGGGTCGCGGCGGGAAAGCCCTGGCTGGTGCTCAAGGGCAATCACGACCGGTTGTTCGAACGCTTCCTGACCGCGCCAGACTGGCGCGACCCGCATCTGCGCGAGGACATCAGCTATCTGCACCCCGCCATCGGCGGGGCTGAAACGCTGATGTCCTACGGGCTGTTCCGGCCGACATCGTTCCATGCCCGCCGCGTGCGCGAGGATGCTCTGGCCGCTGTTCCCGAGGCCGATCTGGCCTTCCTCGCAGCGCGACCGCTGACCCATGAGCGCGGCGCGGCGCTTTTCGCCCATGCGGGCATCCGGCCCGGCGTGCCGCTTGACGCGCAGGAGGAGCAGGACCTCGTCTGGATCCGCGAGCCATTCCTGAGTGACACGCGCGATCACGGGCCGCTGGTGATCCATGGCCACACCGCGATCCCCGAACCGACGCATTACCGCAACCGCGTCAACATCGACAGCCGCGCGGCCTATGGCGGGCCACTGACCGCCATCGTGATCGAAGGGCGTGATGTCTGGGTACTGGATAAGGGCGGGCGCCGACCGCTGACGCCGCTCTGACGCTCAGTACAGCCGCGAGACGACGTAATCGGCCAGCCCGTCCAGCATCTCGCGCAGCGGGTGGTCGGGCAGTTCGGTCAGCGCATTTCGGGCACGGGCGGACCAGTCCAGCGCCTCTTGCCGGGTCTCTTCCAGCGAGCCGTGCCGCGCGATGATCTCCTGCGCGGCCTCGAAATCGCCCTGTTCTTGCGCGCCGCTCTCGATCACGCGCTGCCAGAAGGCGCGCTCGGTCGCATCGGCGCGCACGACAGCACGAATCACCGGCAGCGTCAGCTTGCGCTCGCGGAAATCATCGCCGATGTTCTTGCCGATGCCAGTGCCCGCCCCGCCGTAATCCAGCCAGTCATCGACCATCTGGAAACTGACGCCCAGCGCATCGCCATAATCCCGCAGCGCGCCAACCTGCGCCGCCGGGGCCTCGGCCAGCACGGCCCCGGCCTCGGTCGCCGCCGAGAACAGCGCCGCGGTCTTGCCGCGGATGACGCGCAGATACTGCTCTTCGGTCGTCGACAGATTTGCCGCTGTGGAGAGTTGCAGCACTTCGCCCTCGGCGATGGTGGCAGCAGCGTTCGACAGGATGTCGAGCACGCTCAGCGAGCCGCATTCGACCATCATCTGGAAGGCGCGCGCGAAGAGGTAGTCGCCCACCAGAACCGACGATTTGTTGTCCCACAGCAGGTTGGCCGTCGCCCGCCCGCGCCGCTGCGCGCTTTCATCCACCACATCGTCATGCAGAAGCGTCGCGGTGTGAATGAACTCGACCGTCGCGGCAAGGTGGTGATGAAAATGACCGCCATAGCCGCACAACCGCGCGGCGGCGAGCACCAGCATCGGGCGGATGCGCTTGCCCCCGGCCTCGATCAGATGGGCTGTGACTTCGGGGATGCGCGGCGCGTGCTCGGACGCCATCCGCGCGCGGATCAGCGCGTCCACCTGCGCCAGATCGGGCGCGAGGGCCTGTGCAAGCGCCTGATGCGGGGCGCGCGTCTCGGGGGTGAACTTGTTCATCGCGTCCTGCCTCGACAAACCGGCACTTGGGGAAATATGGTCATCGCCATGAAGGAACTATTGCGCACACGCGATCCGACAATCATCCCCTTCGCCACAGCGATCCTGCAGGGCGAAGGTATAGAGGTGTTTGATATAGACGTCCATATGCACACGCTGGAATCGACCTTGGGCATGATGCCGCGGCGGCTGATGGTGCGGCGCGAGGATCATTTCATGGCCGTGTCGATCCTGCGTGAAAACGGCATCCCGCTGGATGACTGAGGCGCTAACGTGCGATGCGTTTCTGGATGGCCGCGTGCATGCCCACCAGCCGCGCGCAGGCTATCGCGCCGCGACCGACCCGGTATTCCTGGCTGCCGCCGTGCCCGCCCGCGCGGGGCAGTCGGTGCTGGAGCTTGGCTGCGGGGTGGGTGTCGCGGCGCTGTGCCTGAATGCCCGGGTGCCGGGGCTGGCCCTGACCGGGGTGGAGATCCAGCCCGACTATGCCGCGCTTGCCCGACGCAACGCCGCCGAGAACGGTGCGGCGCTGGAAGTTGTCGAGGCCGACCTCGCCGCCCTGCCGCCGGACCTGCGAGCGCGCAGCTACGACCATGTCATCGCCAACCCGCCCTATTACCCCGCCCATGGCCCCGCCGCGCAGGATGCCGGGCGCGACCGCGCGCTGCGCGAGGCGACGCCGCTTTGCGACTGGGTCGATGTGGCGCTGCGGCGGGTGCGCGATGGCGGGTATGTCACGCTCATCCACCTGACCGAGCGCCTGCCCGAGATCCTGGCCGCGCTCGACGGACGGGCGGCGAGCCTTGTGCTGCCGCTGGCCGCGCGGGCGGCACGTCCGGCGCGGCGGGTGATCGTGCAGGCCCGCAAGGGCGGGCGCACGCCCTTCGTGCTGCTGCCGCCGCTGGTGATTCATCAGGGCGACGCGCATCCCGGCGATGGCGAATTCTTCACCGACACTGTGCGCGCGCTGATGCGCGAAGGCGCGGGGCTCGACCTCGCCGCCATGGCGCGCGGATGAGCCCTTGCCCCCTGCCCGCTCGCAAGGCATAGGAACCCGCATGGCCCGCCAGCTCGACTACGCTACGATTTCCGAGATTTTCGCGCGGTTTCACGCCGCCGACCCCGAGCCGAAGGGGGAGCTTGAGCATCTGAACGCCTACACGCTGGTGGTCGCCGTAGCGCTGTCGGCGCAGGCGACGGATGTGGGGGTCAACAAGGCCACGCGAGGGCTGTTCGCTGTGGCCGACACGCCGGAAAAGATGCTCGCGCTGGGCGAAGAGGGCGTGATCGAACATATCAAGACGATCGGCCTTTACCGCAACAAGGCGAAGAACGTCATCAAGCTCAGCCGCATTCTGGTCGAGCAGTATGGCGGGCAGGTCCCCTCCAGCCGCGCGGCGCTGCAATCGCTGCCGGGGGTGGGGCGCAAGACCGCGAATGTGGTGCTGAACATGTGGTGGCGGCTGCCCGCGCAGGCCGTGGACACGCATATCTTCCGCGTCGGCAACCGCACCGGCATCTGCCCGGGCCGCGACGTCGACGCAGTGGAGCGCGCCATCGAGGACCACGTTCCCGCCGAATACCAGCTTCACGCCCATCACTGGCTGATCCTGCATGGCCGCTACACCTGCAAGGCGCGCAAGCCCGCCTGCGGCGCCTGTCTGATCCGCGACCTCTGCCCCTATGAGGAGAAGACCCTTTGAAACGCTACCAGATCGCCGGGATCGGCAATGCGATTGTCGATGTCATCGCCACGGTCGATGACCGCTTCCTCGACCATATGGGCATCCGCAAGGGGATCATGCAGCTTGTCGAGCGTGAGCGCGCCGAGGTGCTCTATGCCGCGATGCGCGAGCGCACCGAATCTTCGGGCGGCTCGGTCGCCAACACGCTTGCAGGGGCGGGCGCGCTGGGTCTGCGTGCGGCGTTTGTCGGGCGCGTGAATGACGATGCGTTGGGCCGATTCTACGCCACGGATACGGGCGGGGATTTCGTCAACCCGCCGGTCAGGGGCGGCGAATTGCCGACCTCGCGCTCGATGATCTTCGTCACCCCCGATGGCGAGCGGTCGATGAACACCTATCTCGGCATCTCGTCCGAGCTTGGACCCGAGGATGTGGACGAGACCGTGATGGCCGCCTCCGAGATCGTGTTCTTGGAGGGGTATCTGTTCGACAAGGACAAGGGGAAAGAGGCCTTCCTCAAGGCCGCGCGCGCTTGCCGGGGTGCGGGCGGGCGCGCGGGTATCGCACTGTCCGACCCGTTCTGCGTGGATCGCCACCGCGATGATTTCCGCCGCCTCGTGGCACAGGACATGGATTACGTCATCGGCAACGAACAGGAATGGGTGTCGCTTTATCGGGCCAACGACCTCGACGACGCTCTGGCGCAGGCAGCGCGTGACTGCTCGCTCGTGGTCTGCACGCGCTCGGGCGATCCGGTCACGATCATGGCCGAGGGCACCCGGACCGAAGTGCCCGTCACCCGCATGACGCCCGTGGACGCCACTGGCGCGGGCGATCAGTTCGCAGCGGGTTTCCTCTATGGCCTTGCCACCGGCTGTGACATGGCCATGGCCGGGCGCATGGGGGTGATGGCAGCGGCCGAGGTGATCGGCCATCTGGGCGCACGGCCGCAAGCCAACTTGCGGGCGACCTACACCCAGGCGGGACTGATCGCGGGCTGAAAAATACGGCTGGACGCAACGCTGCGCGCGCTCCCCATCTCGCTTTCTTGCCAGGCGTATTTCAGCGGGGCGCTCAGCCACGGACCTGATTTCGCAACTGACCGTGATCGACCTGTTGGGCCTCGTCGGCGCGACGCTGACCCGGGGTGGCGGACGAAGCGCTGATGGCGGTTTGCTGCGAGAGGTCCCGCGCCCCCATGCGCGGCGCTTTCTCGATTTTGGCCACTGGACAGGGGCGCTTGCCGGCGCAGCGTCGCAGGCGCAGATGGCGCGCGACAGCGGGTTTCGCATGTGCATGGACGCAGCGCGCGGTCGCGAGTTTTCGCACAAGCTGATGCAATCCAACGCCACGCGCAGATCGCAGGCGACACAGCCCGAAGCTTGCCGCATGTCACAGGCGGCTTGCGGTTTCACCGATGCTGGGGCACTCTTTCCCGACCCGTTTTTCTTCGGAGAGCCGACCATGCCCCGTTTTCCCTGTGCCCTTGCACTCGCAACCTGCCTTGCCATGCCCGCGAGCGCCGACCCTTTCATCGACGCGATGGAAACCGCGATCGAGGCCTATCGCGATGGCGATCTGCAATATGCCGAAGACGAACTGGCCCATGCCCGCCAGATCCTCGGCGAGATGAAGGCGCAGGGACTGGCCGCATTCCTCCCCGAGGCCCCGGACGGATGGGATCGCGAGATCGACACCGAGGCCGCGCAGATGATGGGCTTCATGGGCGGCGGCACCAGCGCCAAGGCCACCTATTCCGGTCCCGATGGCCGCTTCGAGTTGAGCTTCATCGCCGACAATCCGATGGTCGCGCAGATGGGGATGATGCTGGGCAACGCCACGATGATCGCGCAGATGGGCGGTCAGGTCGAGCGCATCAACCGCGTGCGCTTCCTGCGCGAGGATCGCAGCCTGCGCGCGATCGTCGGCAACCGCGTGCTGGTGCAGGCCGAAGGGGCGGATGCAGAGCTGATGATCCCCGTGATCTCGGAGATCGACTTCCGCGCGCTCGAGGCGTTCGGGAGTTGACGCTGCCCCCCGCGCGGCTTGTAAACCTGCGCGCCCGCGCCCATATCCGCGTCGCATGACATTCGCCGGAGGCGCTGATGGGATACACGAAAACCGCCATGCTGATGGCCGCCATGACCGCGCTCTTCATGGGTGTGGGCTATCTGCTGGGCGGCGGAATCGGCCTGCTGATCGCGCTGGGGATCGCGGCGGCGATGAACGCGCACGCCTATTGGAATTCCGACAAGGCCGTGCTGAAGATGCACAACGCGCAGGAATGCAATAGCCAGGTCCATCCCGATCTGCAGCGCATGGTGCACCAGCTTGCCGATGATGCGGGCATGCCCCCGCCGCGTGTCTTCGTCATCGACGAGGATCAGCCCAACGCCTTCGCTACGGGCCGCAACCCGGAGAACGCCGCCGTTGCCGCGACCACCGGGTTGCTGCGGCGCATGTCGCGCGAAGAGGTCGCGGCGGTGATGGCGCATGAGCTTGCGCATATCAAGAATTACGACACGTTGATCATGACCGTCACCGCAACCTTTGCGGGCGCCATCTCGATGCTGGCGAATTTCGCCATGTTCTTTCGCGGCGGGCGCAATGGCGGTGGGAACATCATCGCGGTGCTGTTGGTGATGATCCTCGCGCCGCTTGCGGCCGCCGTGGTGCAGATGGCGATCTCGCGCTCGCGCGAGTATGAGGCGGACCGCGTGGGCGCCGAGATCTGCGGCAACCCGCTCTGGCTCGCCTCGGCGTTGGAGAAGATCCAGGGTTTCGCCTCGCGGATCGATTTCGACCGCGCCGAACAGAACCCGCAGACCGCGCATATGTTCATCATCAACCCGCTGCATGTCCACAAGCGCGACAAGCTGTTCTCGACCCATCCGAATACCGAGAACCGGATTGCCGCGTTGGTGAAACTGGCCGATGAGGGCGGAATCCGCGGCAGCGCCTCGAACGCGCGCGCGAATCCCTGGGGATAGGCCCCGGACGTCAGGTCAGCAGGTCACTCGACACGACCCACCAGCTCGGCTGCGCCGCGTGCAAGGCGCGCACCGCGTCCTGCGCCTCGGCGCGGGTGGAAAACAGCCCGAAACAGGTCGCGCCCGAGCCCGACATCCGGGCCAGCGCACAGCCGGGGCGCGCGCGCAGGGCGTCCAGCGCCATGGCCACTGGCGGCGCCAGCGCGCGCGCCGGATCTTCAAGGTCATTGCGCTGCGCGCGCAACCAGTCGCACAGCGTCGTGAAATCTGTCCAGCCCGGCGGGGCTGTTAGCGGCGGGTTGGTGCGCGACCCGAGCGCCGCGAAGACGCGCGGCGTGGACAGGGCGACACGGGGATTGACCAGCACCACCGCGCAGGGCGGCAAGGAAGGCAGCGGGTCCAGCCGCTCACCGATCCCGCGCAGGCGCTGCGGGCGCGGGTCCATGCACACAGGCACATCAGCCCCCAGCGCAAGCTGCATGTCTGCCCCAGGCATGGGCCGCCCGGTCAGCCGCGCCAGAAGCCGCAGCGTGGCTGCCGCATCGGACGAACCGCCGCCCAGCCCTGCAGCGTGGGGCAGGTGCTTGTCGAGGGTCAGCGCCACCTCGACCACCCCCATCGCCCGCGCCGCGCGCAGCACCAGATTCCCCTCTCCGACATCCAGCCCCGCCGCTTCCGGCCCCGTCAGTTCCAGCGTCAGGGCCGGTGCCTGGCGTGCGGCCACGACATCGCCCGCCCCGGCAAACGCCACAACCGAGTCCAGCAGGTGATAACCATCAGCACGCTGGCCGGTCACATGCAGGCACAGATTGATCTTGGCGGGCGCCGCCTCTCGCGCGGTCATTCGTCTGCGTCGAACTCTTCCACCGCGGCGTCCTTGCCGATCTCGAGCTTGCGGCGCACGAGATCCATGTCGAGGTCGGCATGAGGCCCGAAGGACAGCGCGCGGCGCCACTGGAAGCGCGCCTCGCGCTCGCGCCCGACCGCATAATAGACATCACCCAGATGGTCATTCAGGATCGGGTCGCGCGGCATCAGTTCGACCGCGCGCTCCATCACCGGCAGGGCCTCGTCATAGCGTCCCAGCCGGTAAAGCGCCCAGCCCAGCGAGTCGACGATATAGCCGCTCTCCGGGTCACCCTCGACCGCGCGCTCGATCATCTCGAGCGCCTCGTCCAGATTGCTGCGCTGTTCGACCAGCGAATAGCCCAGATAGTTCAGCACCTGCGGCTCGTCGGGAACGAATTCCAGCACGCGGCGGAACTCGGGTTCGGCACGCTCCCACTCGCCCATCCGTTCGAGCGCGATGGCGCGGGTGTAGAGAAGCACCCAGTGGCGTTCCTCGATCTCGTCGATCAGGTCGATGGCGGCGGTATAGGCGTCGGCGGCCTCGTCAAAGCGTTCCTCGCGGCGCAGCATGTCGCCCAGCGTCGAGAACACCTGCGCGGATTCAGGACGCTCGGCGCTCAGCGCCATCAACTGGTCGATGGCCTCATCCGTCTGCCCCGAGGCGTAAAGCGCATTCGCGCTTCCCAACTGCGCGCCGAGATACAGCGCATGCTCCTCTGGCATCTGGGCAAAGGCCGCTTCTGCAAGCGCGTACTGCCCCGCGCGTTCCAGCAACTGGCCGGTCAGCAGGATGGCATCGCCATGGTCGGGGCGCAGGGCCACCGCCAGCCGGACATAGATCAGCGGCAGCCAGTCATTGTCGTCGCCCAGAAGGGCCGAGCCGAGCGTGAAATAGAGCTCGGCCATACCATCGCGCGCCGAGGTGACCGTGGTGAAGGGCACCGCTTCACCCGCCTCGAGCGCCGCAAGGGTCTCGGCAGCCTCGTCCTCGGGCGCCGAGCCGAAGGTCCGGGCGCCGATTTCCAGCGCCTCGTCGAACCGATCGAGTTGCGACAGCAAGGCCATCTGCCCCAGCACCCCGCGCCGCGACATGGTGACCGGGCCATGAGGGTCCCCTGACAGGATCTCGACCGCGCGCTCCAGATCTCCGACAAGCGCCAGCGCCATTGCCTTCTGATAAAGCGCGAAGGGCGCCATCTCGGGGCGCTCTTCAATGGCAATCTCGAAGGCGGCCAGCGCGTCGGACATGCTGCCACGCCCAAGCTCTGCCCAGGCGGCGCCCATCGCATCGGTCAGCGGCCCCGAGCGCCGCCCGTCCTCAAGCGCGCCAAGCACCGCGTCATAGGCGCCACGCATGAACTCGTCAGCCTGCAGGATGACCGCAGCGACCTGACTGGAGTCCCCCTCCGCCGCACTCTCGGCCGCGAGGGCCACGGCGCGGTCAATATTTCCGGTCATGACATGGCCCTGCATGGCCAGTTCGCGGAACATTTGATTCCCGGGATCGGCGGCCAATGCACGGTCATAGCTGTCGGCCATTACCGCGAAACTGTCGTCAGAGACCGCAGCGCGCCCGCTGAGGAACGCCCCGGCCAGCCCCGGCGCGATGCGGCCATCATCGCTTTCGGCCATTGCAGGGGGCGGGGCGAGCATCACCCCGCACGCCGCAACGACAACACATCGGGCAAGGCTGGACAAACGGGTCACGGGAAGCACGCTCCATCTACAGGGACTGAGCGGAACACTAGGCCGGGCAACAGGGCGAGGCAATCTTTGCCACGTGCTTTTCCCGATCCCTCACCGGATCGTGGCAGGCATGCTCACATGTTGGGGTAATTTGGCCCGTCTCCGCCCTGCGGGGTGACCCAGTGGATATTCTGACTGGGGTCCTTGATGTCGCAGGTCTTGCAGTGCACGCAGTTCTGGAAGTTGATCACGAATTCCGGGCCGCTTTCCTTCTCCACCACCTCATAGACCCCCGCCGGACAATAGCGCTGCGCGGGTTCCGCGTATTCGGGCAGATTGACCTTGATCGGCACCGTGGCGTCCTTGAGCGTCAGATGCGCAGGCTGGCTTTCCTCGTGGTTTGTGAAGGAATAGGCCACATTGGTCAGCCGGTCGAAGGACAGCTTGCCGTCGGGCTTGGGATAGTCGATCGGCGCATGGTCCTTCGCCTTGCCCGTGGCGGCGGCGTCGGACTTGCCGTGTGCCATGGTGCCAAACACCGAAAACCCCAGCGTGTTGGTCCACATGTCCACGCCGCCCAGCGCGAGAGAGGCCGTCAGCCCGTAACGCGACCACATCGGCTTGACGTTGCGCACCTTCTTCAGGTCGCGCCCCACTGCGCCATCGCGCAGCTCGGTCTCGTAGGCGTCAAGCTCGTCGCCTTCGCGCCCGGCCTTGATCGCCTCATGCGCCGCCTCGGCCGCGGCCTTGCCCGAGAGCATGGCATTGTGATTGCCCTTGATACGCGGCACATTGACCAACCCGGCCGAGCAGCCCAGCAGCGCACCTCCGGGAAAAACCACCTTGGGGATGGACTGATAGCCCCCCTCGCTGATTGCCCGCGCCCCGTAGGAAACACGTTTGCCGCCCTTCAGCAACTCGGCCACCATCGGGTGATGCTTGAAGCGCTGAAACTCCATATAGGGATACAGGTGCGGGTTTTCGTAGTTCAGATGCACAACGAAGCCAATCAGCACCTGGTTGTTCTCGAAATGGTAGATGAAGCTGCCACCGCCCGCGTTCTTGCCCAACGGCCAGCCCATCGTGTGGGTGACGGTCCCCTCGCGGTGCTTCTCGGGGTGGATCTCCCAGATTTCCTTCATGCCAAGGCCGAATTTCTGCGGCTCCTTGCCCTTGGACAACTCGTATTTCGCCATTACCTCCTTGGACAGCGACCCGCGCACACCCTCGGAGAGGAACACATACTTGCCGTGCAACTCCATGCCCGGCTCGTAGGCGTCGGAAGGCGTGCCATCGGGGTTCTTGCCGAATTCGCCCGCGACCACGCCCTTCACCCGCTCGCCGTCATAGACCAGTTCCGAAGCCGCCATGCCGGGGAAGATCTCGACCCCCAGCGCCTCGGCCTGTTCGGCCATCCAGCGGCAGACATTGGCCATCGAGACGATGTAGTTGCCGTGATTGTTCATCAGCGGCGGCATCGGCCAGTTGGGGATGCGCATCTGCCCCGCCTGGCCCAGCAGATAGAATTGATCCCGCGTTACCGGCACTGTGACAGGCGCGCCACGCGCCTTCCAGTCCGGCATCAGCGCGTCCAGCCCCGACGGGTCCAGCACCGCCCCAGACAAGATATGCGCACCCACTTCCGAACCCTTCTCGAGCACGACCACCGACAAGTCCGCATCAAGCTGCTTGAGCCGGATCGCCGCGGACAATCCCGCAGGTCCTGCCCCGACGATCACAACGTCATACTCCATCGCCTCGCGCGTGATCCCGGACATGGTCACTCCTGATTGCATAACGAAAGCTGGCGCCAGAGGTAGCCATCGCAGCGCGTGACGTCAATCAGGACGCGGCGTCGCAGCATTGCTCGGCACCGCTGCGCCAATCCGCTTGCAATCCCGGCCTCACTCGGTTCAGATGAAGGCCAAGGACAGACAGCCCCGGCCCGGCCGCGGGCTTCTTTTGCATCAGGTGGAGCGCGCCATGGAAAAACTGCCTCTGACCCGCGCCGGACAGCAGATGCTCGATACCGAGCTGAAGCAGCTCAAATCCGCCGAGCGCCCGGCGATCATCCGTGCCATTGCCGAGGCGCGCGAACATGGCGACCTGTCCGAAAACGCCGAGTATCACGCCGCGCGCGAAAAGCAGAGCTTCGTCGAGGGCCGCATCAAGGAAATCGAGTCGATCCTCGCTCGCGCCGAGATCATCGACCCCGCCAAGCTGTCGGGATCGGTCAAGTTCGGCGCCACTGTAACCGTGGTGGACGAGGATACCGACGAGGAACGCACCTTCCAGATCGTGGGCGAGGCCGAGGCCGACCTCGAAAAGGGGCTGCTGAACCTCAAATCCCCCCTCGCCCGCGCGCTGATCGGAAAGGATGAGGGCGACTCGGTCGAGGTGCGCACACCCGGCGGGGCGCGCCACTATGAAATCCTCGCGATCCGCTTCAAGTAACATGCCGTCAGACCCGACACGCGCTGCCCGGCCCGCACAGGTGCCCGCGGCAGAACGCGGAATCCGACCGGGCTGCGCCCGGGCCGTGTCCGTGCTGATCTGGCTTCTTGGAGTGCTGGTCTTCGTCGCCCTCGCGGATTTCGCGACAATGGATGCGCTGACACTCGCAGTACTGGGTGCAGCCGTTTTCCTGCCGGTGATCGTGCTCAGCATCGGGCTGCTGATCGGGGCGGCGACATGGACGCTGGGTCAGGAAACACGCGCCCTGCAGGGCACTCTCGACGAGTTGCGCCGCGCCATGCTCACCCGCGAAACCGGTGCCCCACCGACCTCGCCCGCGCCTGACACGGCGCCGCCGCCGACGCTGTTCCTGTCCAGCCGCGCACGCCGCGCTGCCAGCCCCGACCCGGCAACCGACCAGCCGCGCCTCGCACTCGGCCCCGAACCGCGCCCGGCCCCCCAGCCTCTGGATCCCGACATGCTGATCCGGGCGCTCGACTTTCCCGAGGACGAAAACGACACGGCCGGTTTCGACGCGCTGCGCGCCGCCCTTACCCAGCCGCGCCTCGCCCCCCTGATCCGCGCCGCGCAGGACGTGCTTACCCGCCTCGCGCAGGAGGGCATCTACATGGAGGATCTGCGCCCCGACCGCGCCCGGCCAGAATTCTGGCGCGCCTTCGCCCAGGGCGCGCGTGGGCCGCAGATCGCACCGCTGGGGGGGATCCACGACCGCTCCTGCCTTGCCATTACCGCCGGGCGGATGCGCTCGGATGCAGGCTTCCGCGCCAGCGCACATCTCTTCCTGCGCGAATTCGACCAGGTCCTCGCCGATTTCGAACCCCGCGCCGACGACACACGCCTCACCGCGCTGGCCGACACCCGAACAGCCCGCGCCTTCATGCTGCTCGGGCGCGTTGCCGGCGTCTTCTCGCGTTGACCCTTTCCCTTTCATTTTTATCCAAATATCCTCGGCGGGTGAATTGGGCGCGCCAGCGCCCAAGAGGGGGGCAGACAGCCCCCCTTTCCCCGCCCGCGACAGGAAAGATCGCCTGCAACAGATGACCCCCGCTCGCCACGAATTCCGGGCCGGTGCACAGGCCGGGTTGCCCTTCATTCTGGTCATCGCGCCCTTCGGCGCGGTCTTCGGCGTCGTCGCGACCGAGGCAGGCCTCGATCTGGCGCAGGTGATGGGGTTTTCCTTCCTCGTCATCGCCGGGGCCGCGCAATTCGTGGCACTGCAGATGATGGTCGAGAATACGCCTGTGCTGATCGTGCTTGCGGCCTCGCTGGCGGTCAATCTGCGTATGGCGATGTATTCCGCAGCACTCGCGCCGCATCTGGGCAGCCTCTCCTTCGCGCGGCGCGCGCTGGTGGCCTATGTGCTGGTCGATCAGACCTTCGCCGCGGCCAGCCTGCGCTATGAGCAGACCCCGCCGCGCACACCGACCCAGAAGATGGCCTATTTCCTGGGCGTCGCGGCGCCGGTCGTGCCGGTCTGGTATCTGGCCACTTGGGCCGGGGCCGTGCTGGGCAGTGCCGTGCCGCCGGGCCTGCCCATCGATTTTGCCGTGCCGATCACGTTTCTGGCGCTGATCATGCCGATGCTGCGCAGCGCGGCCCATGTGGTCGCAGCACTTGTTTCGATCATCGGCGTGCTGCTCTTCGCCTTCCTGCCCTATAATTTGGGCCTGCTGGTCGCGGCCCTGCTGGCGATGGTTGCGGGGGCCGAGACCGAACGGCGCATGGCCGCGCGATGAGCTATGACGCATGGCATATCTGGGCCATCATCCTCGGGCTGGGCGCGGGGACATATCTGCTGCGGCTGTCCTTTCTGGGGCTGATCGGCAGCCGCCCCCTGCCACCCTGGGTGCTGCGCCATCTGCGCTATACTGCCGTTGCTGTCATGCCGGGGCTGATCACGCCGCTGATCCTGTTCCCGCAGGCGACTGGCGGGGCGCCCGACCCGGTGCGGCTGGGGGCGGCGCTTGCGACCATCGCGATCAGCCTGTGGACACGCAATGTCACGCTGACCATCTTCGGCGGCGCCACTGTCCTGTTCGGCTTGCATTTCGCGCTGAACTGACCGGCCTCAGCCTGACTGCGCGGGCAGCACCGCGCCGGGGTTCAGTATCCCGCGCGGGTCGAGCGCGTTCTTGAGCGCACGCATTGCCGCCAGCTTCACCGGGTCGCCATAGCGCAGGATATCCGCGGTCTTCAGCCGCCCTATGCCATGCTCTGCACTGACCGATCCGCCGACGCCGTGCACCAGATCGTGCACACAGCGCTTGATCGCGTCGCGCTCATCCTCGTGGTCGGCGCGCGACCGGCCCGGGCGCGGGAAGACATTGTAATGCAGGTTGCCGTCGCCCAGATGCCCGAAACAGTTGATGCGATAGTCGCCGATCTGCCCCAGCGCCGGGCCGGCGACCGCGATGAACTCCGGCACTGCCGAGAGCGGCACCGAGATATCGTGGCTGGAAATCGCACCGATATGGCGATTGGCCTCGGGGATCGACTCGCGCAGGCCCCAGAACTCGGCCCGCTGCGCCTGCGAGCTTGCGATCACCCCGTCACTGACCAGCCCCCGCTCCAGCGCCACCTCGAACAGCGCCAGAAGGGCGGCTTCGGGCGCGGCACCTTCGGGCAGGCCAAGATCGATCAGCACCATCCAGTCGGGCGCCGCCGCAAAGGGCTGGCGCACCTGCGGCATAGTCTCGGCCAGAAACGCAAGCCCCATGCCGCTGATCAGTTCAAAGGCCGAAATGCCCTCGCCCAGCCGCGCCTGCGCCAGCGCCAGCAACTCCAGCGCGGCGGCGGGGCTGTCCACCACCATCAGCGCGGCACCAGTGGCGGCAGGGCGCGACACCAGACGCAGGCTGGCTGCCGTGATCACGCCCAGCGTGCCCTCCGAGCCGATCATCAGGTGGCGCAGATCATAGCCCATATTGTCCTTGCGCAGCCGCCGGAGCCCCCGCCAGACCTGCCCGTCGGCCAGCACCACCTCGAGCCCCAGCACCAGATCGCGCGCATTGCCGTAGCGCAGCACGTTCACCCCGCCCGCATTGGTCGCCAGCAACCCCCCGATCCGCGCCGACCCTTCCGAGGCCAGTGACAGCGGAAACAGCCGCCCGGCATCGTCCGCGGCGCGCTGCACATCGGCGAGGATGCAGCCCGCCTCGGCAATCAGCACATTCTCGTCCGGGTGCACGGCGCGGACCCGCGCCATCTTCTCGAGCGAGAGCACCAGCGGAACAGCGCCTTCGGGCGCAATCTGCCCGCCCACGAGGCCCGTGCCCCCGCCGAACGGCACGACAGGCACATGCGCCGCAAAACAGTGGCGCATAAATGTCGCGACCTCGTCTGTGCTGCGCGGCAGGGCTATGGCCCCGGCCTGACCCGACCAGCGCCCGCGCGGTTCCTGCAGATAGGCGGGCGACGGGTCCACAAGCCGCCCGTCGGGCAGCGCGCCGCGCAACCGAGTCACGAAATCGGGATCGCAATCCTGCAACATGGGCGACAAGATATCACATACGCGCGCTCAGACCAGTTCGCCCGCCAGCGCCCGATCGATCAGCGCGACGGTTTCGGCGACGCCGTAAAGCGCGATGAAGCTGCCCCAGCGCGGCCCCTGCTCGGCGCCCAGCAGCACCTGATAGAGAACCTTGAACCAGTCGCGCAGGCTGTCGAAGCCATGCGCCTTGCCGGTATCGCGCACGATGGACATGAACAGCTCTTCCGAGAGAGTGTCGAACGCGTCCGCATAGGCGTCGGGCACGCCCCCTGTCTCGGCGACGCTGCGCAGCCGCTCGGCCAGATCGGCGATGGCGGCGTGCTCGGTCTCGGTGGGGGCGCGGCAGACCAGCGTCGGCGCCACGAAGTCGTGGAAATACCGCACGGCGAAGCCCGCCGCCTGATCAAGGTCCGGATGCGTCTCGGGCGTGGCCTCGGGCGCATAGCGGCGGATGAAGCCCCAGAGGGTCGCCTTGTCCTCGGCCCGCGCCACGGACACCAGGTTCAGCAGCAGCGAGAAGCTGACCACCATGCCAGAGGCGGGGGGCTGGCCGCGATGAATGTGCCAGACCGGGTTCGCCGCCTGCTGCTCGGGGCTCTGGTCGGGGAAGGCGCGCAACTGCTGGTGATACTCGTCCACCGCCTTGGGGATCACGTCCCAACTCAGCCGCTTTGCGGTGCGCGGCTTGAGGAACATGTAATAACTCAGGCTCTCGGTCGAGGCATAGGTCAACCATTCGTCGATGGTCAGCCCGTTGCCCTTGGATTTCGAGATCTTCTCGCCGTTCTCGTCAAGAAACAACTCGTAGACGTAGTGATCCGGCTTCCTTCCGCCCAGGATCTCGCAGATGCGGTCATAGATCGCGGTGTTGGTCGAGTGATCCTTGCCATACATCTCGAAATCCACGTCGAGTGCGGCCCAGCGCGCGCCGAAATCGGGCTTCCATTGCAGCTTGACGCGCCCGCCCGTCACCGGGACCGTCCATTCGCGCCCGTCGTCATCGTCAAAGGTGATCTCGCCGCGCGCGCCATCGACATGCTTCATCGGCACGTAGAGGACACGCCCCGTCTCGGGATGGACGGGCAGGAAGATGGAATAGGTCTGCTGACGTTCCTCGCGCAGGGATTTCAGCATCACCGCCATCAGATCGTCATAGCGCTCCGCCGCGCGCAGCAGCACTGCATCGAACTGCCCCGAGCGGTAGAACTCGGTGGCCGAGATGAACTCGTACTCGAACCCGAAAGTGTCGAGAAAGGCGCGCAGCCGGGCGTTGTTGTGGTGGCCGAAGCTCTCATGCGTCCCGAACGGGTCGGGCACATCGGTCAGGGGCTTTTGCAGATGGGCGCGCAGGGCGTCGGGGTCGGGCACATTGTCGGGCACCTTGCGCATCCCGTCCATATCGTCGGAAAAGCAGATCAGGCGGGTGGGAATGTCGCTGATCGCCTCGAAGGCGCGGCGGATCATGGTGGTGCGCGCCACCTCGCCAAAAGTGCCGATATGCGGCAGGCCCGAGGGGCCGTAGCCCGTCTCGAACAGAACATGCCCCTTGGCGGGCGGGCCGTCCTTGTAGCGGGCCAGAAGCTTGCGCGCCTCCTCAAACGGCCAGGCTTTAGAGGACAGGGCAGCGTCGCGGAACGGGGGCATTGCAGGTCACTTCTTTTTCAACTTGGCAGGGCACCGGTCCTATTGCTGATGCCGCGCCGCGTCAATATTCTGCGCCAGCATCTCGCACAGGAACCGCCATGGCCCCGCAACTGCCCCCGATGACCCCGCAGGACTCGCTGATTGCGCTGATGATCGCTGTCTCTGCGGCGGATAGCGAGATACGCACCTCCGAACTGGTTGCCATTCAGGCGCTGGTCAATCACCTGCCGATCTTTGCCGATTATGACGCCGATCGTATCAAGACCATGGCGCAGACAGTGTTCGATCTGTTCGAGGAAGAAGACGGGCTGGATGCGATGTTCGGGCTGGTCCGCGACAGCCTGCCCGAGCATCTGCACGAGACGGCCTATGCGCTCGCCTGTGACGTGGCCGCAGCCGATGGTCGGCTTGCGCAAACCGAATTGCGCCTGCTGGAAGAGATCCGCCATGAACTGCGGATTGACCGGCTGCATGCCGCCGCCATCGAACGGGGCGCGCGGGCACGGCACCTGCGGGTCTGATGGGGGCATCTGCGTGATCTCTTCTGCCGTGTGATCGTGTCCCGGGCCCTTGCGACTGTGCCGAAAGCGCCCTCGACGCGGTTGGGTGGGCACGGCCCGAGGGCGCTTTCTTCTTCGTTTCGCGCGAGGGGCTTGCTCTTAACCGATCAACCCCACACGCTGCGCGGCGTACTCACGAACCAGCGCCGTCCAGCCGTGCGACGGCCCAGCGCGCCGCATCCCGCACAACCGGGTCTGGGTCCTCGCACAGCGCCTGCGCCGCCGGGCGCAGACGCACCGATCCCGAATTTCCGATAGCGTAGAGCACATTGCGCACGAACCGGTCGCGCCCGATACGCTTGATCGGCGAGCCGGAAAACCGCGCGCGGAAGCTGGCATCGTCGAGCGCGGCCAGTTCCACCAGATCCGGCGCAGGCATTCCGTCGCGGGCGGCGTATTTCACCTCGCGCGCGGTGCGGGCGAACTTGTTCCACGGGCAGACCGCGAGGCAGTCGTCGCAGCCATAGACGCGGTTGCCCATTTTCGCGCGCAAGTCCGGCGCCACCGGGCCGTGATGCTCGATGGTCAGGTAGGAGATGCAGCGCCGCGCATCAAGCTGGAAGGGGGCGGGGAACGCCTCGGTCGGGCAGATGTCGAGGCAGGCGCGGCAATTGCCGCAATTCTCGCGCGCGGGCGCGTCGGCGGGCAGGTCCAGCGTGGTAAAGATCGCGCCGAGGAAGAACCAGTTGCCCAGATCGCGCGACAACAGGTTGGTGTGCTTGCCCTGCCAGCCCAGCCCCGCCGCAGCGGCCAGCGGTTTCTCCATCACCGGAGCGGTATCGACGAAGACCTTGATCTCGCCCCCCGCGCGGTCGATCAGCCACCGCCCCAGCCGCTTCAGGCGCTTCTTGACCACGTCATGATAGTCGCGCCCCTGCGCGTAGGCGGTGACCAACCCGCGTTCGCGTTCGGCCAGCAGGGCAAGCGGGTCGTGTTCGGGGGTGTAGCACTCGGCCAGCATGATAATGCTGCGCGCCTCGGCCCACAGCGCGGCGGGGTTTCCGCGCCAGCCCATCCGCTCGGCCATCCAGCCCATCTGCCCGTGCCGCCCTTGCGCCACGAACTCTGCCAGCCGCGCCGACGCCTCGGGGATGGCGTCGGAGCGCGTGATCCGGCAGGCGTCAAAGCCCTCGGCGCGCGCCTGTGCCACCAACTCCGCTTTCAGTTCACCCGACATGGGCAACAGATGCGCCCGCTGTGCCTAGAAATCCAGATCCGCGTAATGCGCGGGCGGGGGCATCCCGGGCAGCGTGTCCGCCAGCAGCGGGCGAAAGGCCGGGCGCGACTTGATCTTGGCATACCACTCATGCACCAGAGACGAGCGCTGCCAATCGACATCGCTGATGTAATCGAGACAGGAGAGATGCGCCGCAGCGGTAAAATCCGCCAGTGTCATCTCGCCCCCCGCCAGCCAGCGGCGCTGGCCCAGCAGCCAGTCCATGTAGTCGAGATGAAACTTGATCCGCGCCGAGCCCAGCTTGATGCGGCCCGAATCCGGGTAACCCTTGCCCGCGATCTTCTTGTTCACCCGTTCATAAAGCAGGTTCGAGGTCACCTCGACATGGAACTTGTCGTCGAACCAGGTGCACAGGCGGCGCATTTCATAGCGCGATTCGGGGTTGCGCGGGACCAGTGGCGGCTGGGGAATGGTCTCGTCCAGATATTCGCAGATCGCCTGGCTTTCCGACATCATCCGCCCCTCATGACGCAGGACGGGCACCTTGCCCGCAGGGTTGCGGCGCATGAAATCCTGGCTGGGCTCCCAATAACGTTCTTCGACCAGCTCCACCTCGATGCGCTTTTCGGCCAGCGTCAGACGAACCTTGCGGCAAAAGGGCGAGAGGGGGACGTGATAGAGCTTGGCCATGCTGCCTCCGGGACTGGACCTGCGCCCTCTTGCCGCGCGGGGGCGGGGAATTCAACCACCCACGCAGTCGGCCCGCCCGTCGCGCGCGATGGTCTCCGCCCCGTCCATCACCGCCGCCGTCCGGTTGCGCAGGAATTGCGTCGGATTGGCCGCGTCGCGCGATTTCGGCGCGGGCAGTACCACGGCCAGCCGCGCGGCCTCGGTGGGCGTCAGATCGGCGGCGCTGGTGTTGAAGTAGTGTCGCGCCGCAGCCTCGACCCCGAACACGCCATTGTCGAATTCGGCAACATTCAGATAGACTTCGAGGGTCCGGTGCTTGGGCCACAACCCCTCGATCAGCAGTGTGAAGCCCGATTCCAGCGCCTTGCGGCCCCAGTTCCGGCCATGCCAGAGAAACACGTTCTTGGCGGTCTGCTGTGTCAGGGTCGAGGCCCCGCGCGTACCGCCCGCGTCGATGACACGACGAATCTCGCCCATGTCGAAGCCCCAATGCAGGCAGAAATTCGCATCCTCGGCGGCGATCACCGACCGGCGCATGACCGGGGCGATCGCGTCCAGCGGCACCCACTGGCGCTCTATGCTGCCGATGCGGCGGTATTCCTGCAGCATGAAGATACCCCCGGGCGGCGGCACGAAGCGATAGAGCGCGACCCACGCGACCGACACGAGAAAGGCGATGGCCAGCCCCCGCCACAGCATCCGCCGCAGCCAGCGAACCCCGTTGGCCGCACGGTCGAGCAACCGGTGCCGGGGCGGGGCCTTCGCGCGGGCTTTCTTCTTGCGGGTGGTGCGGGGCATGGCCCCCATCCGCCACGAAGTCCCGTGCAGGTCAAGGGGATTGTCGGGCTACGCGCATCACGCCCGCGGGCGGCAGATGCATGCCGCCCCAGTCAAGCGCCTGCGCATCGTGATTGAACCAGAAGCGCCACGGCCCGGCATCGCGCAGGCGCAGCCCCTCGGGCAGGTCCAGCGTCTCGATGCCCAGGGCCGCGCAGGTATCACGCAGAATGTCGCGCAGCGTATCGGGCGCGGGCCAGCCGGTCAGATACTGTACCCCGTCCGCCCCCACCAGCGCGGGCAACCCATCGGCGCGCGCGCGCAGGACAGGGGCGGTGCTCTCGACCTCCTCCGCCCAATGGCGGAACACACCGCCACCTTTCAGCGGCACCTCGGTCCCTGGTGGCAGGCTCTCGACCCGTGCCACGCGCGTATCGAGCCCCGGCAAGCCGGGCGGCAGGGGGACGGGAATGGCGAAATCGGCGGTCTTTGCGTTCGCGCGTGGGCCAAGGATGACATTGCCCGGGCAAGTGGCGAGGGCAGCGCGCAGGCTCTCGGGCAGGTTCCACAGCCCAGGCGCGAGGACCAGTTTCCAGCGCGACAGGTCGGTGGTGTCCGGGGACACGATGTCGATATTCAGCCCCAGCCGCCGCAGCGCACGATACCAGGCGAAACACAGGCGGAAATAGTCGAAATCCGCGCCCTGCGGCTGCGTTTCCCACGCCCAGGCGCTGGCATAGTCGAAGACCAGCGCCGCATCGCCCGACGCGCAGCCTGCCTCGGGCGCCTCGGCCAGTTCGCCCGCGACCGCCTCGGCCTCGGCCAGCCCCGGCGCGGGGGTGCTATCTGGGCGCAGGAGCCCGGCATGCATCTGCTCCTGCGCGAAGGGGGCCTGCCGCCAGCGGAAATAGCACACCGCCTCGGCGCCATGGGCAAACGCCTCCCACGTCCAGAGCCGGACCATGCCGGGCAGCGGCGCGGGGTTGTAGGGCGCCCAGTTCACGGGGCCGGGTTGCTGCTCCATCACCCACCAGCGGCCTCGGCCCACCGCACGGTAGAGGTCATGGTGAAAGGCCTGAAAATCCGGGTCGCCTTGGCGCAGGAAGCGGGTCTTGTGTTCGGCACTTGCCTCGAGCCGGTCGGACAGAAAGCCCAGCGGGTAGCTGTCCCAGGATGCGATATCGAGATCGGCCCCGACCGCGAAATGGTCGAATTCGAGGGTCCGGCCCATGTAGTTATGGGCGATCGGCGCGGTCGAGTGGCGGCGGAGAATCTCGACCTGCGCGCGGTTGAAGGCCATCACCTGATTCGATGAAAAGCGGCGGAAATCCATCACATGCGCAGGGTTGGGCTCGGTCACGGTCAGGTTGGGCAGGTCGATCTGGTCGAAGCTCGCATATTCCATCGACCAGAACACATTGCCCCACGCCCGGTTCAGCGCCTGCGCGCTCTGGTATTTCTGCGCCAGCCAGTCGCGGAAGGCCGCGCGCGCAGCGTCAGAATAGCTGAGGATCGTGTCATGGCAGCCATATTCATTGTCGGTCTGCCAGGCGGCGACATGCGGGTTCTTCCCGTAACGCTCTGCCAGCAGGGCGGTGATGCGGCGACACTCTTCCAGATAGCCGCGATGACTGAAACAGTAGTGACGGCGCGAGCCGAAGCCGCGCTTGCAGCCCTGTGCGTCCAGCGCCATCATGTCGGGGTGCCGATCCAGCATCCAGCGCGGCGGCGTTGCCGTAGGCGTGCCCAGCACCACCTTCAGACCGGCATCCCCCAGCACGTCAATCGCACGGTCGAGCCAGTCGAACTCCAGCCGCCCCGGCGCGGGCTCCAGCCGCGACCAGGCGAATTCGCCGATCCGCACCCAATTCAGACCGGTTGCCACCATTCGGGCGGCATCTTCGCGCCATTGCTCCTCTGGCCAGTGTTCGGGGTAGTAGCAGACGCCAAGGCTGCGTTTCATGCGTCCTCCAGAACGACGCGGGGCTCGGGCAGGCCGCGCGCGATGCCCGGCGCGCAGAAGGTTGCGCCATCCAGCGGGCCCGGCGGGTCGCGCCCCTCGCGCGCGGTGGTACAGTAAAGGTCCGACAGATCCACCCCGCCAAAGGCCGGGCAAGAGGTGTGGGGCGCGGGAAACTCCACCGCGCGCAGGAAGTCGCCATCCGGCGCATAGGCCGCCACGCGCCCCGCCCCCCATTGCGCGACCCAGAAATTGCCCTCGGCGTCGAACACCGCGCCATCGGGGTTCAGCCCCTCCGCCCGCAGGTCGAGCCAGCATTCGGGGTCGCCCACGGGCCAGCCCTGCGCGTCGAGTGCCACGCGCATCACCTGCCCGGTGGGCGTGTCGGTGAAGCAGGCCGATTTCCCGTCCGGGGCGAAGCAGATCGCGTTGGGGATGCTCAGGCCGGGAAAGAGCTTGCGCAATTCGCCCCGGTAAAAGCGCCAGATCGCCCCCGCGCGAGGTTGCTTGTCCTTGCTCATGGTGCCGATCCAGAAGCCCCCCTGCCGGTCGGCTCGGCCATCATTAGAACGCAGGCTGCGGTCATCATTCAGCGCGCAAACGTGGTCCTGCGCGCCCTTGGTCAGGTCGAGGGTGAAAAACTGCGTCTCGGAGGCGATGAACAGCCGGTCTCGGTCCACCCAGCCCGCAGCCGAAGCCATCTCGGAGAACACCCAGGTCTGCGTTGCGGTCTGCAAGGTCCCGCCGGTAATGTCGAACCAGAAGAATTCGCCGCGCTCGGGGTGCCACAAGGCCCCCTCGCCCAACTCGCAGCGGTGGTCCGAGATCGGGGTCATGTCAGCGCCTCCCATGCTGCGACGATGTCTTGCGCGCGACGCGCGACCTCTGCCGCCGCCATCCCCGGCGCATAGAGCGCGGCTCCCAGCCCGAAACCGGCGGCCCCGGCGGCGCGCCAGCGGGCGAAATCATCAGCGCCGACGCCGCCGACGGCAAAGACCGGAACCTCGGGCGGCAGCACCGCGCGCATGGCCTTCAGCCCGTCCGGGCCGATCTGGGCGGCGGGAAACAGCTTCAGCCCGGTGGCCCCGGCGCGCAGGGCGGCGAAAGCCTCGGTCGGGGTGAAAATGCCGGGGTAGCTGTCCATGCCCTCTGCGCGCGTGGCGGTGATCACCACCGGATTGCAGTCGGGCGAGACGACCAGCCGCGCGCCGGTGGCCGCAACCTGCGCGACCTGTTCGGGCTCCAGCACCGTCCCCGCGCCGATCCGCGCGCGCTCCCCTGCCGCGCGGACCATGGCGGCGATGCTCTCCAGCGGGTCAGGCGAGTTGAGCGGCACCTCGATTGTCGTGATCCCGGCGGCGATCAGCGCCTCGGTCACCGGGACGGCATCGGGCGGGGTAATCCCGCGCAGGATGGCGATCAGCGCAGTCATTATGGCTCCGTTGGCACATGTCGCAGGGCGCGCGCGGCATCGAGCCCGGCCAGCGTCATCTCGGTCGCATCGACCTGGGTCGCGGGCATCTCCACCTCGGCAAGCGCCTGGAGATATAGCCCGGCGAGGTCCCGCGCGCCGATGATCGCGACCCGCTGGCCCAGCCAGTAGGGGCGCGCCACGGCGAGTTCCGCCCCGATCAGCAGCCCCGACAGCCGGGCGCGCGCCACGCCGGGGTCGAGCCCGCCCAGCAGCGCCTCGGCGCGCAGCGGAAATAGCCGACCCATCAGCCGGTCGGGGCGCTCGAACCCCTGCGTGAGCCCCGCCTTGAAACCCGCCGCGTCCCAGCCGCTGACCGAATGGCGCAGCACCGACTGTGTGGCCAGAAGCGCGAAGACCTCGCCAGTCAGGAAGGTCTGGAAACTGACCACCTCGCCCGCGCTGAGATGAACCCATTTGCTGTGCGTGCCGGGCAGGCACAGCACGCCGTCCCAGCCAGGATGACGCGCGAGGAAACCCGCGATCTGCGTCTCCTCGCCGCGCATGACATTGGCGGGCTGTGCCTGCTTCAGCCCCGGCACGACATGGACCGACAGGCGCGGGTCCTGTGTGGGCGCGGGCACCAGCCCGCCTGCGAGCGGCACACAGGGCAGCGCGCGATAAGGCGCCTCGACCCAGCCCTGCCGGCTGCCGACCATGCCACAAGCGATAACCTGCGTCACCTGCCCGGGCGGCAGCCAGTCCGCGACCAGCGCCAGCAGCGCCCCCTCGAAATCCGAGCGCGCCAGGACACCCATGCCCTGATCCGACTGCGCGGCCGCGCGCACGCGCGCACCGTCCATCGCCCAGGCCCGCAGATGCGAGGTACCCCAATCGACCGCGATCCAGTTCTTGTCGTTCATCCGGTGACCACCACGCCCCCGTCAATGACCAGCGCCTGCCCGCTCATGGCCCGGCTGGCGTTGGATGCAAGGAACAGCGCGCCTCCGGTGATATCCTCGGGGTCGAGCGTGTCGGGCAGGCATTGCCGGGCAAGATGTGCCTCGAGCGCCTCGGGCGTTACCCATTTGTCCTTCTGCTTTTGCGTCATCACCCAGCCGGGCGCCAAAGCGTTGACGCGGATACGGTCGCGGCCATAGTCACGCGCCAGGCTGCGGGTCAGCCCATTCAGTGCGGAGTTGGCCGCGGTGTAGAGCGGATATCCCGCCCCGCCCATCATGTAGCTGATCGAGGTGACATTGATGATCGACCCGCCCCCCATCGCTTTCATGCCCGGCACCACGGCCTGGATGGCGAAGACATAGGCATCGAAATTGATCGCCATTGCCCAGTCGAGGAATTCGGGCGTCACCTCCTCAAGCGTATGGCGCTGGTCATTGGCGGCATTGTTGACCAGCACGTTAATCGGACCATGCGCCTCGGACGCCTGTGCGATGGCGGCCTGCAGGGCCTTGCTGTCGGTGATGTCGCACTGAATGAAGAGCGCGGGATTGCCGGTCGCCTCGGCCAGCCGGTCGCGGAATTCGCTGGCATCCGAGCGCTGGACGAAGGCCACCCGCGCGCCCTGCCGAAGGAAGGCCTCGGTCAGCGCCGCGCCAATGCCCGAGCCGCCCCCGGTGATGAAGACCGAGGCATCCTTGAGGTCGGGGAAGTCTGGGGTCATGCTGCGGCTCCGGGTCGTCAGGTCGGGTTCGAGTGTTTCAGGCAAGATGGCATTCAGGCGGCCTTGCGCGGATTGCACCAGGCGGGCAGCCAGTCGCCATGGGCGGCCAGCAGGTCATCGACCAGCGCGCGGATCTGGCGCAGGTCAAGCTCGGCCGCTGTGTGCGGGTCGAGTTGGGCGGCGTGATAGATGTGCTCGCGGTTCTCGGTCAGCAGCGCCTGCACGGTCAGGTCCTGCACGTTGAGGTTGGTGCGCATGAGCGCGATCAGATGCGGCGGCAGATCGGGGACGACCGTGGGCTGCAGGCCGGTGGCATCGACCAGTGTCGGGACCTCGACCGCGGCGCCTTCAGGCAGTTGCGGGATGTAGCCGCGATTGGCGACATTGCCGTAGATCACGGCGGGCGTGCCCGTGATGATCGCGTCCATGATGGTCGCCGCGTATTCGTTCGAAGGGGTGTGCTCGATGCGCGGCGCGGATTTCAGCGCCTCGGCCTGGGTGGTCCAGGCAGCGATCTGTTCCTCGCAGCGGGTCGGGTATTCGTCGAGCGGGATGCGGAATTGCGCGATCAGGTCGGGGCGGTGGGACTTGATGAACCACGGGACGTATTCGGCGAAATGCTCGGAGGATTCGGTGACGAAATACCCGAAATGCTCCATGACCTCGTAGCGGACGAGGTTGGGGCAGCGGGGGTTCCAGTGGGATTCGAGCGGGATGCGCCCGGCGCGGTAGCCTTCGCGCAGGGCGGGGTAAAGGTCACGCCAGCACGCGCCCTCGCGCGCCTCGAGCGACAGGAAAAACGCCATGTGGTTGATGCCCGCCACGCGGTAGCGCAGATCGACCACGTCCCGCCCGAGATCGCGAGCCAACTCATACGCGGTGCCCTGCACCGAATGGCACAGGCCCACCTGTTTCACATCCGGGTAGCGCGCGGTCAGCGCCCAGGTGTTGATCGCCATGGGGTTGACGTAGTTCAGCATCACCGCATCGGGGCAAAGCGTGCGCATGTCCTGCGCGAGCGCCCACAGATGCGGGACCGTGCGCAGCCCGCGCATGATACCGCCCACGCCCAGCGTATCGGCGATGGTCTGGCGCAGGCCGTAGGCCTTGGGGATCTCGAAATCTGTCACCGTGCAGGGCTTGTAGCCGCCGATCTGGAAGGCGACGATGACGAAATCCGCGCCCTCGAGGGCTTTGCTGCGGTCGGTGGTGGCAGTGACGCGGGCGCCAGCGCCGAGACTGGTGACCAGCTTGCGGGCGACGAGGGCGGATTCCTCCAGCCGGGCCGCGTCGATATCCATCAGCGCGATATGCGCGTCCGACAAGGCGGGGCGCAGCAGCGCGTCGCCGATCAGGTTCTTCATGAAGACCGTAGACCCGGCCCCGATGAAGGCGATTTTCGTCATTTGACGGCTCCGAGTGTCAGGCCCGCGATGAAGTGCTTCTGCATCAGGAAGAACATCATCACGGGTGGCAGGGCGGCAATGATACTGCCCGCGCTCATCATGTGATAGGCGGCGCGGAACTGGCTGTTGAAGGCCGTGATGCCGGCCGTGACGGGTTGGCTTTCCACCCCTTGCGTCAGCACCACGGCCCAGAAATAGTCGTTCCAGATGAAGGTGAAGATCAGCACGCTCAGCGCGGCAATGGCCGGGCGCATCAGCGGCAGCACCACATACCAGAAGATGCGGATCTCGCTGACGCCCTCCACTCGCGCGGCCTCGATCAACTCGCGCGGCAGGGCGCGGATGAAGTTGCGCATGAAGAGCGTGCAGAACCCGGTCTGGAACGCGATATGGAACAGCACCAGCCCCATGCGCGTATCATAAAGCCCCATGTTAACCGTCAGGTCGCGCACCGGCACCATCAGGATCTGGAAGGGCACGAAATTGCCCGCCACGAACATGAAGAATATCCAGATATTGCCGCGGAACCGATACACTCCCAGCGCAAACCCCGTCATGCACGACAGCGCCACCGCGCCGATCACCGTGGGCACGGTGATGAAGACCGAGTTCAGCAAGTAGCGCGGCATGGCGCTGTCGGTGAAGACACGGGTGTAATTCTCGAACCCCGCGAAGGTCGAGGGCAGGCCCCAGAGATTGCCTTGCGTGAAATCGGCATCGGGCTTGATCGAGAACAGCGCGACCATCAGCAGCGGCAGCAACCACAGGATCAGCGCGAAGGGCAGCAGCGTCTTGTATCCGGCCTGAATCGCGGCGGATCGGCGCTCGACGGGGGTGGGGAACATCGCTCAGACCCCCCGCTCTTCGCGCCACATGCGCCACAGGAAGAAGGCGATGTAGACCAGCATGATCAGGAACAGGATCACGGCAATCGCCGCGCCATAGCCCATGCGGAAGCCGTATTCCGACAGCGAGACCTCGAACATGTAATAGGCCAGCACGCGCGACGACCCGAACGGCCCGCCACTGGTCATGACCGAGACCATGTCGAAGCTGCGCAGCGCACCGATGACCGTGACCACCACGGCGATGAAGGTCGCCGGGCGCAGTTGCGGCAGGATGACATACCACAGCATCTTCCAGCCCTTGGCCCCATCGAGCCGCGCGGCCTCGACCTGTTCGGGGTCCACGGCGTTCAGGCCGGTCAGATAAAGAATCATGCAATAGGCCACCTGCGGCCACAGCCCCGCGGCGATGATGCCGTAGGTCACGGTGTTGGGGTCACCGAGGATATTGACGGGGCCTGCGCCGAACAGCCCAAGAATGGGGTTCAGAAGCCCGATCGAGGGGTTGTAGAACCAGGCGAAAACCAGCCCGACCACGACCTGGGAGATCACGAAGGGAAAGAAGAACAACGACTTGTAGAGCCGGATGCCGCGCACCTGCTGGTTCAGGAACAGCGCGATGAACAGCCCGCCGGGGATCGCCAGCAGATAGAGCAGCAGCCAGCGGA
>LFIK01000188.1_pt1 | contig 43158 bp, 40 predicted proteins | sample 643401 | NCBI WGS metagenome assembly LFIK01 (sample SAMN03777447, study PRJNA286221) | soda lake metagenome | biome: soda lake; feature: Kulunda steppe; material: water; isolation source: sample T5-Br brine of Lake Tanatar-5 | place: Russia: Kulunda steppe | collected 2010-07
ATGTTATATTGTTGTTATTGCTTAACTTAATATAACACTATACCGTGACTTATCCGACACTTTTATTCAGTACTTACAGCGATTTATCTTCATTATTTTCCCTGATTAAGAATCGAACTCAGGTTAATTACTCCCTGTACCATTGTACTGTATAGGTAGAGATCATTCGTTTGATAAGTCTCTCCAAAAGAGTGCTGCTTTTCACCATCAGCATTGTAAATCGAAATATTGTCATCAACAATTCCCCCAATCGCACCACCCATGACCGCAAAATGGTCATTCATGGCTGCAAACGACTTGCCCTGCTTGTCGATTGGAATCGTATTCAAATATTCACAGGGCTTTACATTACAATCGAAAAGGGTGAGTTGATGATCTTCCCTGGGTATGATTAAATGCCCCTGGTCAAGAACGAGTTCATTTGCATAGGCAATATCTCCGGGCCCCCTGCCAAAAGGTGCAACTTCTGATAATCTCTGTTCACTCATATCATATTCGAGCAGTTGATCACTGGCTACGTGCAAAAATATCAACCTGTCGCCAATGCTAACAGATTTTGCACCCCACGAATTGCGAAGCATCACAGGGATGTCTTCAATATTATCTTGGTTATTCGCACGTATAAATCGCTGAAGAGTTTCTACCTGATCGGGCAGCTCTTCTGAAAACTCTGACAGATCACGCTCTTTTGAGATCCATTGATAATCTGCTTCTGCATAAGGAGCCAGATTATAATCCGGGTGTAAAACTACTCTCGACTGCTCTTCAGGATGCCCGCATGCGAACATCAGAAGTACAAAAAAAGGAGGAATCAAAAACAGAACCTTCATTCTCTAATCCAATAAGTTTATGAGCTCCAGCTTTTCAGCGATACCATCCATATCCTCTTCACTCAGCACTTCATACAGTTGTGTAATATCCTGCGCTCCGGTATATCTTTGAATCAGCTGCTCTTCCCTTAATGCGTTGCCTATTGACATGCCTGCAGCCTCAATTCTGTAGGTAGATCGATTGATCAACATCTGTGGCACTAAACCTGGTCCGGCAAATTCACCCTCACCCCAAACGTACTCCATATGTCCCCAGTTATAGTAGTAAGCATCGGTATTAACTTCATTGTATGGTCAGGTCTTTTTTAAAAGCTCATAGCCGACAACCGGATCTTCGTCCGCTGCAATTCCTGAAAACCATATCTGATACCCCAGATGGTCGGCTACCTCTTCCAACCTGTTTTTGATAAAGTTAATCTTTTCAATCGTCTCTTCATCTGTACAGAAGTTACACCCCGCAGATCCGAGATAGACCAATTGAATAGCCTCAGTCGGTTCCAATGGATTTCTCGGGGGCTGACTACTCTCACTCTGGCTATCCTCTGAAGCTTCAGTCGATTGCTGCGGCTGTTCAATTTCACAGGCTGCCATAAAAAAGAATGAAATGGTAAGCGGGAAGATCAGTAGTAAACTCTTCATAAACATTGAATTATTATAAATTTGACTCATTGAGGATGAAATAAACGTTATTATTTTTTTTCCAAAATATTGATCACTCTTTCCAATTTGTCCTTTACCATTTATGTCAAAAAAATATCAGTCAAGTTACATGGCATCCATCGAGGCAGGTTTAAAAATATCTCTCAAAAATAAACTTTTAAGATGATTTGACACACTGAATTCATTACATTGAATAGCATATAGAATATAATTTCAGACTTTAATCATCTACCAACATGGGAAATTCACAATTCAACATAGACGACGCGTATCTCTTCGAATCGGAGCTGAATGAAGATGACAAAATGATCATGGAAACAGCTCGGGAGTATGCACAGACCAAACTTGAGCCCCGCGCACTCAAAGGTAACCAGGAAGAAATTTTTGATATGGATATCGCCAAAGAGATGGGCGATCTCGGCCTGCTCGGTGCAACCACTGACCCGAAGTATGGAGGGGTTGGTGCTAGTCAAACCGCATATGGCCTTGTGGCACGGGAAGTGGAGCGAGTTGATTCCGGTTACAGATCTTTCATGTCAGTTCAGTCTTCCCTGGTGATGTATCCGATTTCACAATTCGGTACAGAGGAGCAGAAAGAACGTTTTCTTCCGCGTCTCGCTTCCGGTGAAATTATTGGTTGTTTTGGATTAACAGAACCCGATCACGGTTCAGATCCCGGATCGATGGTCACAACCGCTGTAAAAACAGACGGCGGCTGGATTCTGAATGGTGCAAAAATGTGGATCACCAACTCCCCTATTTCTGATGTTGGCATAGTTTGGGCAAAAGCTAAAGAACACAAAGATGACAAGCCGGTTATCCGCGGCTTTATCGTTGAAAAAGGGATGGACGGTTACTCCTGCCCCGTCACCAAACACAAAATGAGTCTACGCGCCTCCTCAACCGGTGAGATGGTTTTTGAAGATGTGTTTGTACCCGATGAAAATGTATTCCCGGATATCCGCGGTCTGAAAGGGCCATTCATGTGCCTGAACAGCGCTCGTTACGGAATCGCCTGGGGAGCCGTTGGAGCTGCAGAGTTTTGTTATCAAAAAGCGCGACAGTATGTACTGGACCGTAAGCAATTTGGCCATCCGATTGCAGCCAATCAGTTACCGCAAACCAAGCTGGCTAATATGCTGACCGAAATCACATCCATGCAGTTGTTAGCACTTCGCCTCGGCAAGCTGAAGGATGAAGGCCGCGATCACCATGCGATGACTTCTCTCGCAAAACGAAACAATGTAGGCAAAGCGCTCGATATTGCCCGTGTAGCGCGTGACATGCACGGTGGAAACGGGATTACGGGTGAGTATCGTGTGATTCATCATATGGTGAACCTGGAGTCTGTAAACACCTACGAAGGAACTTACGATATTCATGGACTAATCCTTGGTAGAGAAATTACAGGCATTCAGTCATTTACTCCGAAAGGAAACGATTGATTCACCGCAAAGGCGCCGAGTACGCTGAGATATTGTTGGGTTCGTCAGCCGACGAGCACTGACAGACATTTCACCTGACAGCGTCCACGCTTTTTCTCGTGGTCCTGTCAGCGTGATTCTAAGACCTTGAACTTTTTAAAAAACGCTGTCAGGTACCGATTGCTTTCGGCACGCTGACAGGTTTTTTTTCAAATCACAAATCTGTTCAAATGATCTACGAATTTGACGGTTACAGACCGGTTGTTCATGAAACTGCCTTTGTCCATCCTCAGGCGGCCGTAACCGGAAATGTAATTATCGGAAAAGATGTGTACATCGGCCCGGGAGCTGCCATCCGGGGCGACTGGGGTAAAATTGTGATAAAAGATGGCAGCAATGTTCAGGAAAACTGCACCATCCATATGTTCCCCGGAGTAACCGTAACACTTCACAAAGCTGCACATATTGGCCACGGAGCGATCATTCATGGCGCCACTATCGGTGAAAACACGCTTGTTGGAATGAATGCGGTAATCATGGATAACGTCACTGTTGGCAAAGAGTGTATCGTTGGAGCATTGGCGTTCATCAAAGAGGGAATTGAGATCCCGGATCGAAAAGTTGTTGTTGGAAATCCTGCAAAAATTGTAAAAGATGTGACGGATAAAATGGCTGAATGGAAAACGGAGGGAACAGGCTGGTATCAGCGGTTGCCTAAACAGTTACATGATACACTCATGGAGTGTGAACCCTTAAGAGAAGTGCCTGATGGCAGGAAAGATCAATCCGGGGAGTATCAAACCTGGGGTAAACAGAAGAAATAAATATGTCTCAATCCAAATCAGAAATAGAAGAAACTTCAGAATTTAACCCTCAATTTGAAAAGCGAGGCGGACTCCTTCCGGTGGTGGTTCAGGAATCTTCATCCGGAGATATTTTAATGATCGCATCTGTGAACAAAGAGGCCGTCAGCCATACGATTAAATCTAAAAAAGCGACTTTCTGGAGTACCAGTCGAAATGAGATCTGGGTAAAAGGTGAAACATCCGGCAATACGATTTGGATCGATGAAATATTAGTTGATTGCGATCAGGACGCTTTCATCTATAAAGTGCGACTGGAAGGCGATGGTGTTTGTCACACAAAAAATGAAGAGAGTGTATTTAGAAAATCGTGCTTTTACCGGTCACTTGATCTTGAGAGCTCAACATTAACTTTTCTGGAAAAGTAGATGAAAAAATCAGCACAAAACGTTTTTGGTCAGCCCCTTAAAGAGTGCAGCAAAGATCCGTTAACCGGGTTTTATCGGGACGGCTGCTGCCATACAGGTCCACAGGATCATGGCAGGCATCTGGTCTGTGCTGTTATGACAGATGAGTTTCTTGATTTCTCGATGGAGATGGGAAATCCATTAAAAACATCCATGCCGAAATACAATTTTCCCGGGCTGAAATCCGGCGATAAGTGGTGTTTGTGCGCCCTTAGATGGAAAGAGGCTTATGAAGCCGGAGTTGCGCCAAAGGTTGATCTTGAAGCAACTAACGAAAAAGTGTTGAAGTTTTTGACTATGGAACAGCTTCTGGAACACGCTTTAACTACTAACAAGCTGTAACCTCTTATTACGAAACTATTCCAATAAAAAAACCGGTGCTCAATAAAGAGTCACCGGTTACTATAAAAACCTCAATTCGATTAATAATTTTTTCAATATCTAAGAAAGAAGTCTCCCCTGACAAGGGGAGATTAAGAGGGTTTTTTTAAAGGGAATCCTTGAAGTCATTATTTAAGAATCGAGCTCAGGTTAAAAGGTTAACCTGCAGATTCTACTCATCTCCTTCGTTAGGCTCAATTCTGAAAAGTGTACCGGGATCCCCGTCATTCAGAACGTAAATATAGCCGTCCGGACCTTGTCTTACATCTCTGATTCTTCCAAGCTCGTTATAGAGAATTTCTTCATCATGCAGAACAGTATGATCTTCGATTAACAGTCTGCGAATTCGTTCGGCTCTCAGGCCTCCGGCCAATAGATTTCCATTCCACTCCTCAAAATGTTCGGATGAGACAAGTGCCAGACCGGATGGAGCAAGCGTTGGCAGAAATTCATATACAGGGTCTACCATGCCTTCAATAGATCTGGCTACAGTTCCTTCATGAAATTGAGTCTCGTCTCTGTAACTGCGTCCCAGGCTCGCATCGGGCCAGCCGTAATTTTCACCGGCTTCAACAAGATTCAACTCATCACCGCCTCTCGGGCCGTGCTCAGTAACCCAAATTTCATTGTTGTCCGGGTTGATGATCATTCCCTGAATATTTCTGTGTCCATACGAAAAGATCTCATTAGCGGCATCAGGATCGTTTACAAAAGGATTATCATCGGGCACGGTGCCATCGTCGTTCAACCTGAGAAGCGTTCCGGCATGATCAGACAGATCTTGTGCCCTTGGCGGCTCACTTCCACGATCTCCGATACTCATGTAAAGATATCCCTGATTATCCCAGGCTAGTCTAGAGCCATAGTGACGCCCCGGCGATGAGTATCTGTTTTGCACAAACAGCTCCTCCATATCAATAAAGTTGTTTCCGTCAAGCCTGCCTCTTACAAGTGCAGTTGCTGTATTATCATCTTCATTCCCTTTCGAATAAGTTAGATAGATCCACCCGTTTTCTTCATAATCAGGATGAAGTACAACATCCAGCATCCCTCCCTGGCTCACAGCGCGAACCTCCGGAGTCCCTTCAACATGGGTGATTTCTCCATCTTCAACAATAGTTAATCTGCCCGGACGCTCGGTAACCAGCATTTTTCCATCAGGCAAAAAAGCGACAGCCCAAGGCCTTTCAAATCCTGTTGCCGCTTTTGTAACTTTTATATCTTTGTATTGGGTTCTCTGTTCGAGCGTTTCCCACTCGTCGCTAGCTTCACTTACTTCATTCTCTTCAACAGCTGTGCAAGAAATTGCAAAAGCTGTCAAAACTAGTGTTAATATTGATATCGAAAACTTTTTCATGATACTTGGTTTAGTTATATGATCCGTTTCTTTCATTCTAATCAATCCGTTGACAATCATAAAGTTAAACGTTGAAAAATCGTTCATTCAACAAATAAAATTCGACTTCATGAACTCCTACCCTTAATTTCCATCCCTCGAATTTTGAACTATATCATATGAAATGACCCAATGCATTTTGTGCAATTCTCAGGATATTGAAGACTTTTACACGGCCGACGGTTACGACTACATACACTGTAATCATTGTGATCTGATCTACGTGAAACCCGGTCAGCGTCTTGATCCGGATGAAGAAAAAAGCCGGTACGATTTGCATGAGAATGATCCTGCTGACGAAATGTACAGAAACTTTTTAAGCCAGCTGTTTGCGCCTCTAAGTAAAAAGTTGAAATCAAACAGCTTGGGCCTTGATTTTGGATCGGGTCCCGGTCCTACGCTAAGTGTGATGTTTGAAGAGCAAGGCCACAGGATGAATATTTACGACCCTTTTTATGCATCCGATAAGTCTGTCTTTGATCATTCCTACGATTTTATAACCACTACAGAAACTGCCGAACATCTTTTCAAGCCGAGGGAAGAGTTTGATTTGCTATGGAGCTGCCTGAAACCGGGCGGATATTTGGGTATCATGACTAAGATAGTTCCCTCTCTTGATGAGTTCTACGACTGGCACTATCGTAAAGACGATACCCATGTTACATTCTACACAGAGAAGACATTCCAGTGGATGGCAGATCACTACAGTGCAAAGCTGGAAATTTTTGGTGAACGAACAATCATTTTAGAAAAACATTCAAGACAATAAACAGAACTGATTATGGAAGAAGCTGTCATTTATGAAATCATTGGTTACCTCGCATCGCTTCTGGTAGCTATCTCCCTGATGATGAGTGCCATCGTCAAACTTCGAATTATTAATCTGCTTGGATCGCTCACATTCACTATTTATGGAATTCTGATTGATGCCTGGCCGGTGGCATTGATGAATGCATTTATTGTTTTCGTAAATGTGTACTACCTGGTTAAAATTTACAGGGACGATCAATATTTTCAGCTACTCCGCTCAACCGAAGAGAGTAACTACCTTACTAAATTCCTGGAATTCTACCGCGATCACATCAAAACCTATCAGCCTGAGTTCTCTTTCGAAAAATCCTACAACTATGTTGTTTTTGTTTTAAGTGATATGGTTCCGGCCGGTTTGATTATAGGCAATATTAAGGACGACGGAACTCTTGAAATGGATCTCGATTTTGTAATTCCAAGCTACCGGGATTTTAAAATCGGCAGGTTCCTGTTCGAAAAAAACAGAGAAGAACTTAAAAAAGACGGGGTACAGAAAATCGTGACTCCTACAGGTAACGAAGAGCATAATGAATACCTTGAAAAGGTAGGCTTCAACCGAATCAACTCCCACTTCGTAAAAGAGCTTTAAAAAGAAAAGCCCCACATTTCTGCGGGGCTTTTCAGCACTTCTTTCGGCTTATATTTTAATCCAGTGCCTTATCAATAGCTATTTTGATGTGTGCAACATGTGCTCTGGTCTCTTCATTAACAGATCCTTTATTATCCATCATAGAACGTATGTTTTGAAGATTGTAAAGCGCCGCTGACTTGGCTATGTAGTCGTGGCTGTCACTTTCGAGCATTGCAACCAAACGGTTTACATACTCTATCTGCAGGTTCTGCCTGAACGTATTAACGTTTCCTCTCGCGTCTGCATTAAACGACGCTGCCGTTAAATCCCTCATAACTTCAGCTACCGTATATGTGTTTCCATACGTTCTGGAATCGGTGATTCTCTTTAACGTATTTGGATGCATCAGGTGGTTCAATACATTTGACTGCATGGAAAGTGCCATATCATGAATCTTGGGGTCTTCAGACATGCTGAAAAAGTTAAATCCGCGTCTTTGAATCTGAAGATAGTTGTACACCTCATGAGATCCGTTGAAAGCGTTCGGTGCAAACAGATATTGATTCAGATAAGTCATCGCCTCCTTCTGTTTCTCTGCAGGTACAGGGCGGAATGGTATATCGCCTCCCTCCTGTCCGATAAATGCCCGGTCGCGATATACGCCACCTATCTGACGGGAAATCACACCTGTTTGTGTACGCTTCTGCCCCATCAGTGACATGTATGCATTTCGAAGTTCCTGGTACGATTGTCCCTCTCGAGTGCCAAATTTCTCCAGCAAACCGTCCATCAATTCGCGGGACAGTTCAATCCTTTCCACACCGTAAGCAACCGGATCGGATGACATATCACCTACCATTACTCGTGGATCGATCGCTTTGCCCGGACTTCTCATGTCGTCGGCATCGTTTCCGAAAGCCAGTTCTGGTTCGGTAGATCTAGAAAGAACTTCATTTCTAAGGCTCTCGTCATCAAGTTCCGGTTTGTAACCAAATTCAATAGCCCATACATCATAAGGCCCCGGCTTGATATCGTAGTATCGTCCCTGATTATCCCTTTCGCTGTTTACATTAACGGAGGAGTAATCCATTACAGAACCGGTGAGTCCGATGGTATTTGCCAGTTCCATATCATGAATATCTTCCGGTGAATGCAGGGTACTGGCTTGCATGTTGTGGTTCAGGCCAAGTGTATGACCAACTTCATGAAGAATCAGCATCGTCAGTGCTTCCTTTTGAAAACCTTCGAGATCCTCTTCGGGTGCATCCATCAAGCTCAGCGCGCTCATACCAAACTGATTGTTCTGCTGCATATGATTTCCAAAAGAGCAGTACTGCTCGTCCATTGCTTCGTAAATGTTTGATACTGCAGATAGCCCTTCAGCCAACACATCCTCTTCGAATGAGCGGTTTCTGAAAAATCCCCATTCCAGCATCACATCTGCGCCGAGAATCTGGCCGGTACGAGGATTAACAAAGCTTGGTCCGTAACCGCCAAATGGCGCTACCGGCGATGACGTCCAGCGAAGTACGTTATATCTGACATCTCCGGCTTTCCAATCAGCATCATCAGGCTGAATCTTTACTTCGATTGCATTTCTAAAACCGGCGGCTTCAAATGCCTCATTCCAGGCAAGTGTAGCCTCCTTAATGGTTTCTCTGAATTCATATGGAGTGGTATTTTCTATCCACCAAACAATTGGCTCAACAGGCTCAGAAAGTGCAGCTTCAGGGTCTTTTTTGACCAGGTTCCATCGGTGAATTAAATCTCTGTATGGTGTTGCGCTTGTGCTGATTTGATCATCCATCTGTGTGGTAAAGTAACCAACACGGGGATCAGCGAAACGAGGTTCATAATCATTTTCCGGCATTTCAATAAATGTATGCTGGTAGGAAATTTTTACGGATCGTCCGTCAGTAACTGCCCCGCTGGTCGAACCGGTTGGGTATGGTGATTCGTAGATATACTCCACAATTACATCTGTATTTTTCGGAAAGTTGTTAATCGCGGCGTACTTATTCTTATCCCTGCTCAAACTGCCAATAGAAAATTGTCCGGGTCTGCTGAATGGACTCGGGCTTGGCTTTATCTGGTGAAGACTTTCAGTTAAAAAGAGCGGATCCGAATTGATCAGTAAAACTCCATTTTCTTCATCTTCAACTTCGATCTTTCCGCTAAACAGAACTGCTTCCGAAATGTTTGCGTCAGAAGCACGGCTCAGCGGGTTCTCTTCGTCGAAGTAGTATCTGGTGTTGACGTGAACAAATTCAACTTTATCAAAATAGCGTCTTACTTTCACGATTTTGTTGTCACGGAAACTTCCGCGAAAGTGCCCGGCCTCAAGCACACCATCCTGTGAAAGCCCAAAATAGATAAACTCTTTGTCGAGCTGATCTTTCTGGATAGCCATTTTGGTTGATCCGTCTGTAGTATCCTGATAGATCGTAAAAAGACCTTCGTAGGCGATGCTTTTTTCAACAGCTTTTTCAAGATCAGATTTTGTTTCCTGTTCTGTCTGCTGGGTTTCAGGTGCTGTAGATTGCTGTGTTGCAGCACAACCCATCAACACAAAAATGAGAAGAGGGGTTAGTACAATTTTTGTTAGTAAAGTTTTGCTCATAATTAAAAAGGATCTCTGTTAACGTTTGTAGTGTGACAATATATTCAAAGTTGTGTAAATCAATACTATGGTGAATTTAAATTTCAGGCCTAACTGAAATTTGATACATTTGACGGAATTAAAATATTCCGGTTTCAAATAATTCCTGGAAATCGAGCTGGATCTCATTTTTACTAAAAAAGGTTACCTCTATGAAACTATTTACGCTTCTCGTTTTCTTGCTTTTACTAATTGGTACAGCTTGCAAAACGCCTGAAACCAGCTCTAATATGCCGTCCGTTCCAACAACTGTGGCGCAATTTATTGATAAAAATCCTGAAAGTGCTGAGAATTTCACCTGGATCGATGAAGACGATTACAGAAACACCTGGGTAATGGTTGATGAGTTTCCACGTATTATAAACGGGATGAGAGATTTGCAGGACCGAATTTCAAGAACGGTAAGAAACAACCCATCAGAAGATTGTGATCAAATAAAAGGTGAGCGGGTTTTGTACCAATTTGTGATAAATGAACAGGGACTTATTTCAAATTTGAAATCAAATCTTGAAGAGCCCAATTCATGTTCGGATTTGATGGAGATCACGATCCGTTCAACACAATATACCTCGGGTAAAGTTAATGGAGAGCCTGTTCGAGTAGTATTTGGACTGCCGGTTAAATTTTAAACAAAAAAACCCCGATCTGCTTTCACAAATCGGGGTTCAATCTATTTAAATAATCTCAGTCTACTTAGCGATTTTCAGTTTGTTTTCTGCAATCGCCAGATCTTTTTCAGCTTTCTCGCGATCGTTCTTCATATCTTTTAATCGCTCTTTCGCATCCTCGCGTAACTTCTTCGCCTCTTCAACATTAATCTCCGTAGACTCTTCAGCTTTCTCTGCCAGAAGAGTCATGTGATTGTCGTTCATCTCCACAAAACCACCGTTCACAGCATAGACTATTTCGCTGTTATCCGGTTTTTTGATAACCACCGGTCCCACGCCAAGAGTGGACACAATGGGAGCGTGATTAAAGAGCATTAAAAAGTTACCGCTTTTTCCGGGAACCTGAACTCCCTCCACTTCACCTTCAAAAAGTGAACCTTCGGGTGTTAGTATCTGCGCTTGAAAAGTTTTAGACACGATATTCTCCGGTTTGATTAAGCTTCAGCGAGCAGTTTTTCACCTTTCCCCTGAGCCTGTTCAATTGTTCCGACCAAGTGGAAAGAGTTCTCTGGAAGATGATCCAGTTCACCGTTAAGAATCATCTTAAATCCTTTAATGGTGTCATCAATCTTCACATACTCACCGCTTTGGCCAGTAAACTGTTCAGCTACGAAGAATGGCTGACTGAGGAAACGCTGTACCCGACGAGCACGGCTTACAACCGTCTTATCTTCATCAGAAAGTTCGTCCATACCCAGAATAGCAATGATATCCTGAAGTTCTTTGTACTTCTGGAGAATCTCTTTTACTTCCTGAGCTGTATCGTAGTGATCATCTCCCACAACTTTTGGATCCAGAATCCTGGAAGTAGAATCGAGAGGATCCACAGCCGGATAGATACCGATCTGTGTTAATGCACGGCTCAATACGGTTGTAGCATCCAGGTGAGAGAATGTCGTAGCCGGAGCAGGGTCAGTCAAGTCATCGGCAGGTACATAAATCGCCTGAACTGATGTAATGGACCCATCTTTGGTTGAAGTAATACGCTCCTGAAGATCTCCCATCTCACTGGCCAAGGTTGGCTGGTAACCTACCGCAGACGGCATACGTCCCAACAGCGCTGATACCTCAGAACCGGCTTGTGTAAATCGGAAAATGTTATCGATAAAGAGCAGAATATCTTTTGAAACCTCATCACGGAAATACTCCGCAACCGTCAGCCCGGAGAGTGCCACTCGTGCACGGGCTCCCGGTGGTTCGTTCATCTGACCGAATACCAGTGTAGCCTGGGACTCTTTCAGCTTCTCTTTGTCTACTTTGGAAAGATCCCATTCGCCTCTCTCCATCGATTCGATAAATTCGTCTCCGTACTTAATTACGCCAGACTCAAGAAACTCACGAAGAAGGTCGTTACCTTCACGGGTACGTTCACCAACACCGGCAAATACGGAAAGACCACCGTGCTGCTTCGCAATGTTATTAATCAGCTCCTGGATTAGTACCGTTTTTCCTACACCGGCACCACCAAAAAGACCAATTTTACCCCCTTTCGCATAAGGACAGAGAAGGTCGATCACCTTAATCCCTGTTTCGAGCATCTCGGTACTTGTAGCAAGATCTTCAAACTTAGGAGCTTCTCGGTGAATAGGATAGCTTCTTTTGCCTTCAGGCTGTTCAATTCCGTCAATAGCTTCGCCCACAACATTAAAAAGACGCCCGCGAATATCTTCTCCAACAGGCATTGAGAGAGGCCCTCCGGTATCGATAACGTCGGTGTTTCGAACAAGACCGTCTGTGGAGTCCATCGCAATGGTTCTTACTCTGCTTTCTCCAAGATGCTGAGCAACCTCCAAATAGAGTTTTGATTTATCTTCGCGTTCAATGTAGAGTGCGCTCATAACTTTGGGAAGCTCTCCCCTACCAAAGTCGACGTCTACTACGGGGCCAATAACTTGTGCTACAGTTCCTTTATTCATTCGATTATAATCGTTTTTTATGTCTTTACGCGTATTGTAAACTGTTTTACTTCTTCTTTCGAGCGGTAGAGGCATGCCGAAAAATGATCGGTTTTTACCTTCCCCCTGAAAGCCCAAAAAGTTACCCACTTCTTACTCAAAAATCAAAGTGCAATCGTATCTATTAATATTTTATTCCCACACCCGGATAAATGCATTTATCAGTTCTGGAGAAGCTCCCCTTCCGGCTCTGAAAGCGTTCGCATTCCAAACACCATCATTCGGCAAGATTGCGTTACCACTCGATTCAGCATAAGCAGAAATGTTATTTCCGCTTTTTTTAAACCGTGACGACTCACAGCAGCAGAGCACATCTGTATAAACTCTCTGTCCCCAGTCTCTACCAGCTCATGGAGCTTGTTGATTGCAGCCTGAATCTCCAACTCACTGCCTTCGGTAATCTCAACCTCAACCTTCCTGCCGGTTAAAATCAAAGATTTTATTCTAACCTTAATTGTTTGATATGCTTTTTGATGTATTTCATCTGTTTCACTTTCAAGTAAACTCAGCTCATCTTTTGCATCAAAAAGATATTTGGCACTGTTCATTAAACTCCTGCTGACCCGCAGCAGTTTGTCCATCTTCTCGAATGTTTTAGAATCCAACTCTTCAGCTTCAATTCTCGAGTAGTATTCAAAGATTTCTGCATGATACCTTTCCAGATCAGAATAATTTAGTTTTTTAGAAGGCACTCCAAGTTTAAATATCGGCTGTAAAAAATCGAGGGTAAATTGAAGCTGGCAGGAAATCTCTTTTCTAAAAGCAACTGCACCGGCCTCAGCAATTTTGGGATCCGTTTTATGAATATAGCTGCTTAATGAAACTGTCTTTTCCGGTATCCACTTCTCCACCCGAGATGCCAGCTGAGGAATAAACGGATAATATAGCATTACGCCGCCTACATTAAATATGGTATGAAATAGTGCCAGGCCCAGAACAAGGTTCTCATCAAACGAAAAGAGATCTAATACAACCCAGGTGAGAGCCGGCAATAACAAGAGAGTAACCACGGCTGTTCCCGTTGTAAACAGTAACTGACTGACAGCAGCCTGCTTTTTGGTATGAATTCCACCAATGGCCCCGAGCATTACGGTAACCGTTGTGCCAACATTTGCCCCGATAACCATAGCAGCACCGGCTGAGAAACTGATCACACCGCTAAACAACATCGTCAATACAATAGCAATCGTAGCCGAGCTGCTCTGCATGATTGCGGTTAAAATGAGGCCGGCAAATGCATAGATAAGTATCCCATATCCTTCGAACATGGCCGGATCCAGCACATTCGAAATTTCATCCACACTTGTTTTCATATAGTCCAGCCCCATGAATAGGAACCCAAAAGCCACTAGGAACTTACTGATATTAACATACCGGGGTGATTTAGCCAGTGCGATCATCCCCAGCCCCCCAATACCAATCATAGGAAGAGAAAAAGCCTCAATGTTGAACTTGAAACCAAAAACTGCAACAATCCAGGCTGTGGCCGTTGTGCCAATTTTTGCCCCCATCATCACCGAGATGGCCTGAATCAGATTCATAATTCCCGCACCTACAAATGCCAACACCATCAACGAAACGGCAGAACTGCTCTGCAAAATTGCTGTACTGAACATTCCGCTAAAAATCCCCTTTAATCGGGTACCGGTAGATTTTCGAATAATGGATTTAAAGGCGGCACCACTTAAAATCCGTATCGACTCTTCCATCATGTGCATTCCAAACAGGAAAATTCCAAGCCCGGCAAAGAAGGTCCAGATTTCAAATTGAGAAAAGAGGTCCATATAATTGATCTGTTAGCTTATTTCTTACTCTGAAATTACAAAGATCGGTCTGATATCAAAGGATTCAATTTGTCTGACATTCGGTAAATCAACCATTAGCAAAAAGTATCACAATCTACTATCTTTAAGACTCTTTAAAATTCGACCTCACGCCGACCACATTCGGCTTCGAATTGTTGAAATTTGAATTTATAAAACCGGGAAAAACCATTGGATACGGAACTAACAGCGCGATTAGCCAGCATTGAACTACTTGAAAAATTTGATGAAACAAAGAACCTCGACTATTCAGTAGCCAATGAGCTCGAATCCAGAGAGCGGGCACAGGTTCGTGAGTATGTTCAAAATATTTTACGCAAGCGAAGCTATCTCGACTTTATCATAGGTGAATTTTCCAGCATCTCGTTGGATGAGATGAAATCCTCTCTGAAAAACATTCTCAGACTCGGACTGTACGAAATGCTTTTCATGGATGGTACACCCGACTATGCCGCCATCAATGAAGCCGTAGACAGTGCAAAACTGAAGCTGGGATCCAAGGCCGGTGATTTAGTCAATGCCATTCTGCGAAACATCCAAAGAGATATAGAAAGCCTGCCTAAACCGGCATTTGAAGACAGAACCAAATTAATCGCAACTACTTTCTCCCATCCCGAGTGGATGGTTGAGCGCTGGGTGAAGCGTTTTGGGGAGCGTGAAGCTTTTCAGTTGATGCAGGCCAACAATCAGCGGCCAAACTACTATGTGCGTGTAAATAACCTTCGCACAAAGACTGAAAATTTTAAACTCCGAATGGAGAAACTCGACATCCCATTTGAGGAGAGCGACTGGCTTCCAGGATATTTTAAGGTTGAAAGTGTTGCCCCGTTTATTGCCAAAGATCTTCTCAATAAGGGAATTTGTATTGTGCAGGATATCGCGGCAGGCTTCGCTCCAACCGTTGTAGAGCCTGAACCCGGAGAAACTATCTATGATCTCTGTGCCGCGCCGGGAACAAAGAGTATTGTTATGTCGGATATGATGAATGCAGAAGGGACTATTGTCGCTGTAGACATCAACCCCAGCAGACTTGAAATGCTAGCCGAAAATGCACTCAACTGCCGTGCAGAAAATATTAAGATCCGCCAGGACGATGTGCGTGAATTGAATCTGAAACTGGCTGACGGAGTTCTGCTTGATGCACCATGTACCGGAACCGGTGTACTGAGTAAACGCGCTGATCTGAGATGGAAGCGTACCAAAGAGGAGCTCGAAAACTCGGTGAAATTACAGGAAGAGCTTTTGGATGAAGCCGCCAATCATGTGAAGCGCGGCGGACGGCTCGTGTACAGTACTTGCTCACTGGAACCGGAAGAGAACTGGGAACAGATTCAGAAATTCCTCGAGAAGTACGACAACTTCGAGCTTGAAAAACTGGATGAATTTCTGCCCGAAGAAGTACTCGTTGAAGATGGATATGCCTACCAGACTTTCCCACATATCCACGGATGCGACGGACACTTCGGCGTTAGACTAAAGCGAGTAAAGTAGATCCGGGATTTTGAAAACGATTATGGAATACGGAATGCGTAGTTCTGTATTCCTCTTTTTTTGAGACAACTACGCTTACCTGAATGAAATTTTTTTATGAGTTCATCTGACAATTTACAAGATATCCCCAAGCATTACGATCCATCCGAAACAGAAGATAAATGGTACTCTTACTGGGAGGAAAATAACTATTTCCACTCCGAGCCGGATGAAAGAGAATCATTTACTGTAGTTATACCGCCGCCTAATGTGACCGGCGTATTACACATGGGCCATATGCTCAATAACACCATTCAGGACGTTTTGGTACGTCGTGCCCGAATGAAAGGCTACAACACCTGCTGGGTACCCGGAACAGATCACGCTTCCATTGCCACCGAAGCAAAAGTTGTACAGAAGCTTCGAAAAAAAGGAATAAAAAAGAGCGACCTTTCCCGTGATGAATTTCTAAAACACGCCTGGGACTGGACCGATGAGCATGGCGGAATCATCCTGCAGCAGCTTCGTAAGCTGGGTGCATCCTGCGATTGGCAGCGCACCCGCTTCACACTGGAAGACGAGCTCTACGAATCGGTGATCGACTGCTTTATTGAGCTGTACGAGCGCGGAAATATCTACCGCGGGCAGCGAATGGTGAATTGGGATCCGGCCGCTCAGACCGCACTCAGTGACGAAGAAGTGATCCACAAAGAAGTTCAATCCAAACTCTATCACGTACGCTACCCGATTAAAGATTCGGATGAGTACATCACCATAGCCACAACCCGCCCCGAAACTATCCTGGCTGACACGGCCGTTTGTGTAAATCCGGATGATGAACGATACACTCACTTGGTTGGTAAATCCGCCATCATACCGATGGTAAACCGTGAAGTAAAAATCATCACTGATGAGTATGTAGACAAAGAGTACGGTTCAGGCTGCCTGAAGATTACACCGGCTCATGATCAGAACGATTATGAGATTGGCATAAAGCACGGCCTTGAAATTATCGACATGCTTAATGCCGACGGAACGGTAGCTGAAGTTGCCGGACACTATGTGGGTAAAGATCGGTTTGAAGCCCGAAAACTGATCATCAAAGATCTGGAAGACGCCGGGCTGTTGGTGAAAGTAGAGGAGATGGCTAACAAGGTGGGGTACTCCGAACGAACCGATGCCGTGATTGAGCCGCGACTCTCTTTGCAGTGGTTCTGCAAAATGGATGAGCTGAGCAAGCCGGCACTGGATAACGTGATGAACGATGAAATTCAGTTCCATCCCGCCAAGTTCAAAAACAGCTACAAGCACTGGATGGAGAACATCCGAGACTGGTGTATTTCTCGTCAGCTCTGGTGGGGTCATCGAATCCCGGCCTGGTACTACGGTGATGGCGAGGAGGAGTATGTAATAGCCAGAACGGCTGAAGAAGCACTTGAAAAAGCGAGAAAGAAATCAGGTCGCAGTGATCTGAAAGAGTCAGAAATTCGTCAGGATGAAGACGTTCTCGACACCTGGTTCAGCTCGTGGCTCTGGCCAATGTCCGTTTTTGATCCCGATTTTATCAAAAACAAAAAAGGAAATAAGGAACTCGAGTACTACTACCCTACTCAGGATCTGGTAACCGCGCCCGAAATCATGTTTTTCTGGGTTGCCCGGATGATTATGGCCGGCTACGCCTTTACCGATGAGAAGCCGTTCAGCAACGTCTACTATCACGGAATTGTTCGGGATGAAAAGCGCCGGAAAATGTCCAAATCTCTCGGCAATTCACCCGATCCGCTGAAACTGATTGAGAAGTACGGTGCCGACGGAACGCGCGTGGGAATGCTCTTTGCCTCCCCTGCCGGCAACGACCTTCTTTTTGATGAAGCACTCTGCGAACAGGGACGAAACTTCTCCAACAAGATCTGGAACGCATACCGATTCCTTACCATGAATATGGAGAAGGGAGTTGAGTATAATCCAACCACTGAAATTGATCCCAACAACGTAGCTGATAAGTGGATAATGGGCCGAATCCAAACCACGCTGCGGGAGATGGAAGATGACTTTTCCAAGTATCGACTGAACGAAGCTCTGAAAAAGATCTACTCGCTGGTTTGGGATGATTTCTGCGACTGGTATATCGAAGTTTGCAAAGCGGATCAGTATGGCGAGAGCATGCCAAAAGAGAATCTGGAGAGGGCCCTCGGCTTTTTTGAGATGCTGATGAAGATGCTCCATCCGTTCATGCCGTTCATCACTGAAGAGATCTGGCAGCGAATCCAGGAGCGTTCAACCGAAGATGCACTGACAATCAGTTCCTGGCCCGAATCTTCAGATGAGGAGTATGATGCATCCGTATCGCTTTTCAAAACCGTACAGGCTCAGATCTCATCCATTCGAAATATTCAGGCTGAGATGAACCTATCTCCCAAAGCGGAGCTGAACATAATTATTAAACCGAAGAATGGAGAACTTTCCGAACAGCTTGAATCTGCTGAATGGGTTTACAGAAAACTACTACCGGTTGAGTCAATTTCCTTTGATGTGGATGCTGACAAACCGAAAGCATCTGCTGCATCGGTTGTGGATGGATCGGAAGTTTACATACCGCTTGAAGGATTGATCGATCTTGAAAAAGAGCGCGAACGAATCCAGAAAGAGATCGACAGACTGCAGGGTTTCCTGAAAGGTGTTGAGAAAAAACTCTCCAACAAAGGATTTGTTAACAATGCGCCGGAAGCTGTGGTTGAAAAGGAGAAACAGAAAAAGGCCGATGCCGAGACTGACCTGGAGAAACTATCCAACCAGCTGGAAGAGTTTCAGGGATAAGTTATACTGTAAATTGATTCCACGGAGTCACGGAAGTGTAGAACACGAATCTTACTGTTACGCACTTCCGTGGCAATTTCATGTTTGTTTAAAGAGATCCTCTACAAAAGAATTTCGGGATAAGTGAATATTTCGACATCTTTAGAAGAGTGATCTCAAAAAGAGATCATCGCAACGTTAATTGGCTTATACACTTACAGGATACTTATGATCAGTTCAAGTACTTTTTGGCGCACCGTTATCTCGGGATTCATCGCAACCTTTATCATGGCCATGGTCTCTTTTCTTCAGGGAGGGCTTGGATTACCCACCATAGACATCGCCTATCTGATAGACCAGAGTCTGAATCATGTTCATGGACAAGAAGTCTACTCTATCTCCTGGGCAAATACCGCCTATATTATCGGCGGTGTATTAATGGCTCTTTTCTGGGTCGTTTTCTTGCAGGATCGAATCCCGGGTAACTGGATTGTACAGGGGATAATTTTTGGAATCTTGATTTCAATTTTTTCTGGTGCGATCGTTGGTCCGCTTGTATCATCAGCCGCCGGCGATTCATTTGGACTGTTTTACATGGACACCTGGATTCCCGGTAAAATACTGCTTGCCGGTGTAATCATGCATCTCAGCTATGGAATTTCACTGCTTTTATGCTTAAAAGTTGCCGGTGTAAATGGACTGGAATCAAAATCATAGAGCCGGATCCGTTTTCATTTTTGGTTTGATTAAAATTTCAGATTTTATCGAGTTTGCTATAAAACACTTTTTATGTGCTTTTTCATGCAGCTCGATGAAATCAGTTTCATTGGGAGCACGATCTGCATCAAAAATTACAACCGGTCTTATGATTATTCTAGTCATAGCCAAATTTCCCTCACTGTTCTTCTCCAGTATCCCCTCTGAATGATCCAGATACTCATTGACCAAGAATCCTTTACCGGCTGCCAAAGAGAGAAACCAAAGCATATGGCAACTTGCGACTGAAGCCGTGAAAGCCTCTTCAGGGTCAATAACTGAAAGATCAGTATAAGACTCAGGTACTATGTGATGAGAAGCAGCAGCTTTCATCGTTAAACCATTTTCAAATGTCCACGTATGAACCCTCTGATACTTTTGATCAATGAACTTAGCGCCAAGTCTTTTCCACTCTACTGTAGCTCTGTAACCGGCCATAAAATCTTTTATTGAAATTGAATATGTTGAACTCTTACAAGTGACTGTATGTTATGATATTACATAACTAATCAGCTTTGAAAAAATAAATAAAAAAATAACTGGTGATACGCCATGAAAATCAAGGACATGACAAGAGAAGAACTTGAACGATTTATTGAACAGAAAGGAATCGGTGCCGATAAACTTGAAAAGGCAAAACGAGCGCAGAGAAACCTCAACATCGCCTTACTTCTCGGGTCTGCTTCGCTGTTAGTTGGGCTCTCTGCAGTTGCCGTATATAAGGCCCTGAGCGATTAATCAGATGCAGCAAACTTCACTTATTACCGGAGCCTCCAGCGGTATCGGGCTGGAACTGGCTCGGGTTATGGCCCGGAACGGAATCAATTTAGTATTGACGGCAAGGCGAGAAGAGAGGCTGAATCAATTAAAGAAAGAACTTGAAAATCAGTACTCCGTCCGGGTTCATTTTATACCGCTGGATCTGGCCAAACCCGAATCTCCGCAACAGCTCTACAACTTTTGCCAAAAAGAAGAACTCAATATCGACATCCTGATCAACAACGCGGGAATCGGTGATTACGGGCTATTTCAAAAAAACGAGTGGGAGAAAACCGCAACCATGATCGACCTGAACATGAAATCGCTTACTCATCTCACGCGGCTTTTTCTTCCGGATATGATTCAGAGAAAAAACGGACGAATCATGAATGTGGCATCCACGGCTTCCTTCCAGCCCGGGCCGCTTATGAGTGTTTACTATGCGACCAAACACTATGTGCTCGCATTTAGTGAAGCCCTCGCCAATGAAGTTGCAGAACATAATGTAACCGTTACGGCTCTCTGTCCCGGTCCAACAAAATCGGAATTTCAGGAGACGGCTAACATGCAAAAATCAAAGCTTGTAGACCGTTTACCCATGCCCGACTCCGCTGAAGTGGCTGAATATGGTTACAGAGCGATGGTGAATGGAAAACGTGTGGCCGTGCACGGAGTGATGAACAAGATCATGGCGAAAGCCATGAGTTTCTTGCCGCGATGCTGGGTAACGGCTACGGTAAGAAAAATACAAGAGAGGAAATAGTTTATAGCGTTTGAGAGAACGCCATGAATAGTGTATAATAATTCAAGATCTCAATCGTACCTAAAACAAAGGCGTTCATTAATTTCTCCGATATGTACAAACTACATTTCTCGATTTTTGCATTGTTACTCTTCGCAATTTCCTTCTTTACAGGATGTGAGGAGTTGGATGGAAATTTTTCAGAATTGACAATCAATGAGGTCGCAGAACTTATTGACATGAATGTTGGGGATGCAGAGGCGGAAACACTCTCTAGCTGTAAAACCATTGCGATTGGTACCAAACCGTGTGGAGGTCCATGGGGTTACCTGGTCTACTCCGAGGAGCAGAGCGACACCCAAAACCTGGAGCGGCTTGTTAAGCGGTACACTGAGCTGGATAGCATTCGTAATGTTGAGGAAGGAAGAGGTTCAACCTGCGATATGGCAAGAGAACCTAAAATTGAGCTTCGGGAAGGAAGCTGCTACGGTACAGAGGGTCATGCATGGAATCCGGGTGATATTCTGGAATTTAATAAAATCAATAAGTAAATATGGACATGACCTATTTGATAGCAGCCATATTGCTCAGCTCGTTTTTCTTGATCTCCTGTGCTGCAGAAAAAGCCGAATCATCAGAAAATCCATCCATTGAGGAGGTGGCTGAAGAAATTGACGAGCTGGTTGGTGAAGCAAAAGCCGATAGTATTGAACAGTGTGCTATCATGCCCATCGGTGTTAAACCAGCAGGCGGGCCATGGGGATATCTCGTTTATTCAACCCTATCTGTTGATCTTGAGAAGCTGGAAAAGCTTGTATCGAGATATAATGAACTGGATGAGAAAAGGAACGATCAATCAGACAGCTTCTCAACTGCTGATTTCGCAACAGAGCCCGAACTTACCATTAAAGATGGTCGCTGCCACGGTGAAGGCCTATATGCCTGGAATTCCGGTGAAGTTAAAGAGAACGTTTAAATCACCGTAATACTATTCCATTTTTTCGGAAGGATCTAAATTCGGTACCATTCCCAAACGGTTACACTCCTCAAGTATCATCTCCGTTAAATCGCTTTTGAAGAGAAACTCATAGCGAATATCCACTACATACGCCTTTACACGCAGCTTATAAGCAAAAAACCTGTTGTGAACTTCATTAAGTACGATGATGTCGACCGGCTTATTCAGGAAAGTGTATGATGAAGCGTAAACAGCCTTATAACCTATCTTTTTTACCTGCTGAATATCCACGGTTGCAGGAAGATAAATTTCTGCCACTACCTGGCAGTCCAGGGCACTTGAGTTGGTGTTAGAAACGGCGTGGTTCATCAGCTCTGCATTGGGAATTGACACCACTGAATCATCTGGCGTAACAACTCTGCACGATCTTAACCCAATATTAATGACCTCACCATAGTGGTCGCCTACCTGAATCTTATCGCCTACCTGAAATGGGCGGTCCAGAATTATAATAATGCCGCCAAAAATATTCTTCAGGATATCCTGTGACGCAAAACCCACCGCAATACCTACGGATGCTCCGATTGCAACAACTGTTTCAAAAGGCGGGGCAATCACTCCGGCAATAACAATATAGATGGCAAAAGACCAGATTACGATCCTGCTGATAGGAGCAAGACGCTTAATAAAGAGTCTGTAATTCGTTGCTTTCTCTGAGTAATTCTCTAATATCAGCGTCAGATATTTATTGATGAAATAGGTGATGATTAAAATCAGAAAGGTATAAAAGACCTTCCCGAATGAAATCAGTTCTCGAATTTGTGCTATCTCACTCTGCTCTTCCGGCACCTCACCATTCTGAGCTTCTTCCGTTTGCTCTGCTTCGGATGTAACCTCCTCTTCAACAGTCTGTTCTGCCTCTGCTGCTTGCTCACTCTCCTGAACCACCTGCTCACTTTGTAGCGGATATAATTCACTATTTGCAAGATCTGCCATCAATGTGTCGGGCGCCACTATTGTAAAAAGAGTGATCGCCATAACAACCGGCAACATAAATTTGATAGTTTTAAATTTCATAGCCCAGCCTTAATGAATTATATTTCTTCGCTTCAACAGGCGCACTACCTGCCTGTATACAAGATGATTCAGTATAAATCCGTTTTCGGTTTCCTGTACAATTCCTTTGCTTTTCAAACGGGAGAGCATAAGCCTGCTATCTGATAAGTCCTGATGAAGTGCTACAGAGAGCTCCTCAACATTCAGGTTCTGATGAAGAATAAGTGCAGCAAGCGTAAACAGCACATCCCTTGAGGGTACTTCCAGTTTATCTAAATCGGCCACTTCTGTAGGGAGCTGCGTAACATATTTATCGTCAAACTCCTTAATAGATTGCATCCAGAAAATCATGGCAATCGATAAATTACCCTCCGCAATTTTATCAAGCCTGTCGAAATACTGCTCTCTCAAATAACCCTGAACATCCTTTTCGTCCGACATGATCTTTTTAAATGCCCTGCTCTTTTGTGTAGCGGTTCCGGGCTCAAACTTTAGTTCGTAACCGGTAGCTTTATGGCGGGTCAGGATGGCATTTTTTATCGCTTCACGATCTAAATTATCGGTTCTTGTTATATGAGAAAAATATTGATCAGAACCATAAACCTTCTCAAAATAACTCCATGCAAAAGCGGAACATGTTACAATCCAGAATAGCTTATTGCGGGTTGAAGTCATGATCACCCAAAAACTCTCAATTGCTTCAAAACCGTGAATATTTCTCACAAAAGTATTGTGAATGTTCTCTACAACTAAAATTGATCGACTACGCTTTCTCTGTATCTTTTCAATAAACTCATCCCGGTTTTCCGTCTTAGCAAATCCCAAGGCATCACATAAAATAGTAAGCAGTTCTTTTTCAGTTCGGATGGTTTTATCAAATTGAACATTGATGACTTTCTGATCTTGTGGAAATTTTTTCTTTAAAAAATTCAACGCAATCGATTTTCCACTGCCTCTCTCGCCTGCAATCAAAAGGTTGGTATCGATATTCAGTTTCCAATCTTCAAACGAGTGTTCGAAATGTGTATAGAGACCCTTCGGTGTAGTGTAAAATCTTTCATCTATGTCGAAATCAAAATTGAAAAGCCTTTTATATACAAAAGGAAAGTTGTTGTGTACATCAACTTTAGCCAGATATTCAGCAAGATTTCTTTTTTCCGTTGTACTCACCGATCCTTCAGACTCAAATCCAAGATTGCGACCAACGATTTTTCTACCCTCCCTGAACTTAAGCGTTAAAAACCGGCGAAGAACTTCCGCTTTATCCAAAAAAGTGTAGAATACACGCCGGGCGCGTTCCTGCCAGTTGTAAGCTTTGGCTTTAACCTGCAGAGCTTTATCCTGCATTTCCAGTTCCGTATAAGATCTGGAGAGCATGGTGTCAGCCAGATTTTGAATGGCTTGGGGGAAAACTACCTTAACAACATTCTCGTATTCGTTCTGCCTCTCTCTTACGGTTTTAATCATCGTTTCCAACTGATTAATAGACCGCTCAGTGCCACCTATAGCGATCTCCATTACAGTCTGGTCTTCTTCTTTCTCCTTCTCCGACTCTTTAGCGGTCAAAAGGTTCACGTCTACAATTTGAATCGCCTCTTCTGTTTCTGTAGTAATTTCTTTAATAAAACTTGCCCACTGGCGTTTTTCCGGGTCCATCTCCCTTAAGGCATTCTCTTTTACATAACGTGTTGCCAGTTTTTTCCAGCTAATCGTATCAGTAACAACTTTTGGAATACCATCCACCACTGATCTGCTTTCAGCAAGCACAAATGTGTCAGTAAAATTATAAAATCCAAGCTGCAGATCAGTGATTGACCTCTGTATTTGATTGATCAGGTGTTGCTGACTCTCCTCCTGATCCATCTCAGCCATCAATTTGTCTGACACTTCAACTTTCACTTTCTCTCGCAGTTCATTAACCAGCTTAACAGGTAGTGCATCCGTTTTCTGTTCTTTCAGGATATCTGCAATCTCCTTAATTTTGGAAATTCCAGATTCGAGTGGCAGATAACCATAATCCCGGAAGAATGTGTGGGTAAAATTCAGAATTTCATCTTTCGTACTCTCTACCAGATATGCAAACCGTGCAATCTCTATCTGGATGGCAAAATCTGAATACTGAGATCTCAGATAGGTGTTCCAATCTTTTTGAATTCCATTTAACTCGGAATTTTTTCGTGAAATTTCCGAATTGTAATTATCCGGCTCCAGCCTGTTGCGATTCTCTTCAAGAGTTCCGCTTTTTACCGAAAAGTTAAAACACTCATTTAAAGCTCGCTTGCCGATATCTTCGCCAACATCAACGTCTTTCAGCAATGTAATGGCCTCCTGCAGGTGAGCTTCTATCTGCTCAACAACCTGAAATGTCAGAACTGTCTCCGCTTTGTTCTCTGCAGTTTTTTTATCAGTTACTGCATCTTCTGCTGATCCTTCCAACTCCTTTTCGGGATTTTCATCCTGGTTTTCAGGTTCCTTTTCAAGAAGCTTTGCTGCAGACTTTGTGAGCACCTGAAATTCATGGGAAAGAAGCTCATCCGGTAAACCGGATAGAACGATCAGTTGTAACCGAACACTCTTCCTTAACTGGATCACCTGTTTCCAGCCTTTTTTGTCTCGCTTAATAGGGGAAGAAACCGTTCTCAGAACTCGTTTAAAACTCTTTAGAACTTTTAAAGTAACTGAATCACTCTCATCGGCGAGAAAACGATCTTCTGACTGATACTCTACGACAGTTTCAGGAAACTCTTCGGTTAAACCATCTATCAGGTCTATCCACTGATCCGCCCATTTCTGTTTGTCGTAGTGATCTACAATATTTTTCAGATCCGTAATATTCTTATTCAGAGTATCGACAACACGTTTTTTTCTAAACTCATCATCTTTTTTGATACTTAAAATCTCTTTGTAAGTAACCTGAAACCAAGATAGTAGCTCACTTCTGAACTCTGTTCTGAAAGCTTCAAGCTTACTTTCAAAATGTTCCCCGATCTGATTTTTCAGATGATCTGTAACTGCTGGATAATTTTTATTCATCCTTTTCTATAATGATTCGAATCAACATTCGTTCTCTTCTCTGTAATATTACAAAACAATTGTGTTTAAAATAGATGTAACTTCATTCATAATTTGCATTTATTATAGTAAACACAAAATTTTCGTTACCTTTTAAAATATCATTTAGGCTGCTAAAAAATTTACAAGGAAACCAACATGAAGAGGTCCTTTCTTCTTCCCTTCTTATTTATTTTTTCTATCGGAATGTTCGTTTCTGTTGAGATATCCCATGCTCAAAAGGAATTGAATAGAATTTCCATCGCCGAAAGAAGTGATGGAAAAGGTTTTGTTGTTCGACATCACCTATCAGAAATGGTTGATTCTGTAAAGGTTTCGCAGCCCTCCTCCGATCGGATTCAAATGCTGCTCTTCTCACCGGAACTCGACACGCTTAATTTCACATACCCGCCGGAATCAAGTACGTTTAGTGATTTTGAATTGTATCCTGCTGCTGAAGGTATGGGAGTGGAAATCTCACTTAGTGCAGGACAGTATTTTAAAACTTCAACCTATCCTGATCAAAACGGAAGAGATCTGCTTCTGGCTTTAGAAAGGGTTTCATCATCAGAAATTGACCGTATAACAGCCATCTCCGATGAGATCGATATGTCACTGTACGGCTATATTAGCCCTTTTTCCGATAACATTGAAGACGAGGATAATACGTTTTTAAGAATCCGTGACAACATGGACTTTAATGTAATTATTCTTGATGCGGGCCACGGAGGGCATGATCCCGGTACTACAAACAGGGCTCTGGGGCTTAATGAAAAAGATATTGCCCTTGCTGTAACCCTTAAAGTCGGTGAATATATTGAGGAGCATATTCCCGATGTAAAAGTGGTTTACACCAGAACAGACGACACCTTTGTCCCGTTGAGCGAAAGAGGTTTAACCGCCACCCGTAACAGGGGCGATCTTTTCGTTTCCATACATGTGAATGCGGCTCCAAACTCACCGTCTGCTCATGGAACGGAGACTTTTTTCCTCGGACTGGCACGGAGTCAATCTGCACTCGAAGTAATGAAACGCGAAAACAGCGTGGTTGATCTCGAAAATGGGCCGGGATCACTCGATCTGAGTGAAGAAGAACTTCTTGTATATGAATTAACTAACACCGGAAACCTGGCCATCAGTGAGAGAATAGCCTCCATGGTTGAAAGCCAATTTAAAAATCGTGCACAGCGACGATCTCGCGGCGTAAAACAGGCAGGACTGGAAGCTCTTTGGCACGCATCAACCCCCGCAGTGTTAATTGAACTCGGTTTTCTCTCCAATCCGTCTGAGGCAAGATTTTTAAACAGCGAATATGGACAAACCATTATGGCAAGTGCTATATTCAGAGCCATAAGAGATTTTAAACTGGAATATGACAGAAGTATCAGAGCAAATGGAGAACGGCAAGCAAGCAACGAGTGACAAACCGTTAATCATTGGAGTAGCCGGAGGCAGTGGTTCAGGGAAAACCACCGTAGTAAGTAAAATAATCGAATCTATTGGTACCGACAGAGTTCTGCTGATTCAGCACGACTCCTACTACAGAGATTTAAGCCATTTGCCGTTCGAAGAGAGAACAAAACAAAACTTTGACCACCCCTCCTCTTTAGAAACTGAACTGATGATCCGCCATCTTGATGCATTGCGAAGCGGATATCAGGTTGATATACCGGTTTACGATTTTGTAAAACACACACGATCAGAAAAAACGATTTCTGCACTGCCTCATCGTATTATTCTTGTAGACGGTATTTTGATTTTCAGTGAGCCAAAACTCAGAAAGCTTATGGATATCAAGATTTTTGTGGACACAGACGGTGACGTTCGGCTTTTGAGGAGATTACAGAGAGATATAAATGAGCGTGGCCGAGAACTGAATGGGGTTCTCAATCAATATGAGAAGTATGTACGCCCTATGCACCTCGAGTTTGTAGAGCCGAGTAAACGGTATGCAGATATCATCATACCCAGAGGAGGAGAAAATTTAGTCGCATTGGAAATGGTAACGGCATTAATTGAAGGCAAGCTCTCCTCCTAGTTTCAACCATTCAGATCTCTCCCAAACACCTCCATCCCATCAAACAACAGGTAAGGCCGGTGGTGGATCTTTAGTGCTGATTGTAAGTTATCAACAATGAAGAGCGAATCTCCTCCGGTTATAAAAATATCTGCTTCACCTTCTACATGCTCCATGTATTTTTTGATAAACCCCTGAATAGCCATAATAAAAGATCCTCCTGTACCCCACTGAACACTTTCTTCAGTTGATTTCCCGGGCCAGTTATCAGGTATATGATGATCTACAGCCGGGAGTTCAGGCAGCTGTTTATTAATAGATTCATAGAATAGTTTAAGGCCCGGCATGATCACTCCTCCCCTGTAAACACCCTCGCTTGTCATCCAGTCAACCGTGCAAGCCGTACCTGCATCTATACAAATCACATCGTTGTCTGTCACCGATACAGCTCCATAACACGTTAAAAATCGATCCATTCCAAGTGTATCCGGTGTTTTATAATCCATGTTAACCCGATCAACAAGCGAATTCGTCAATACTTTCACATCAATAAATCGAAGCAGCTCCAATATCCTGTTTAGAACATCTTTTCGAACCGAACTGATAACAACCATATCTGCATCAGGGCGCTCCTGAATCACCTCAGCCATGTTTTTTGCTGATCCATTTGATGCCTTATATATAATCTCCCACTCTATTCCCTTTTTTTCAGCTAATTTAATGTGAGAGTTACCGATATCGAGATATAAAATTGACATCTTTTCTTTTGTATTTGGAATGATTGATCCTTTTCATGTTTTATATTAGCGAATAACAAATTTAACGAAAAATTGATCCTTCCTAATGGAATTAAAAAATAAAGTAGCCATCGTAACCGGTGCCAGCAGCGGAATCGGCACTGCATTTGCTCATAAACTGATAGAAAAAGGTGCTACCGTTTACGGCCTTGCCCGCCGATTAAATAAACTGAAAGAGATTCAGTCTAAATTGGGCGAGCATTTTATACCTGTGCAGATGGATGTTACAAAACATAAAGATCTTGAAGAGTGGGTAAAGGAACAGTTTTCGGAAGATCACCTTCCCGACATTCTGGTTAATAATGCAGGGCTGGCCAAATTTGGCAATGTGGATGATCTCTCTGTTGAAGATTGGGACACGATGGTGAATACAAACTTAAATGGAATATTTTACCTGACGCGCCTCATCGTGCCCCTGATGAAAGAGAACCAGGATCACTGTCACATCATCAATATCGCGTCTGTTGCAGGTCTTCTGGGCAACCCTCAAATTTCGGGCTACAACGCTACAAAATTTGGAGTGAGAGGTTTTAGTGAAGCTCTCTTTAAGGAGCTACGATACGACAAGATCAAAGTGTCTGCCATGTTTCCGGGATCGATCGCTACAGACTTTTTTGATAAAGTGGGAAGCGAAACCCATTCAAATATGATGCAACCCGGTGACGTTGCAGATACGTTAATCCATCTGTTGGAAACTCCCGATAACTTTTTGATCAACGAAGTAACTATGCGACCATTAAATCCTAAAAACCCGGACAGCAAAGCGTGAAAAGCTATTTAAAATTCCTTCTCTTTTCGGTCGTCCTTCTCACATTTTCTGCATGTGAGAAGGAAGCGGAACTGGTTGATGAAGAGCTCTATAAAACCATTATGATTGAGCTTACCATCCTCAATCAAATGGACCGGGATTTGCTTGGAGATCGAGAAAAAACGGAACTGCGGGAAGAGATCTTTGAGAGTTACGGTGTGGATGAACAGAAGTTCAGCAGATCACATGAAATTTATCAATCCGATATTGAAGCCCAGATGGAGCGGGTAAGAGAAATACAGGATAGACTGCGCGCTGAACGCGACTCCGTGCAAGCGGCAGAGCGAAAATACCGCGACGAAACCAAACCGGACCCTGATGAAATACGGGAGCAAATCAGAAACCGAAACCGGGAACGCCTTTAATTTTTCACTCTACTGATTCTCTCTTGAAGCTAAATTTCAAAGCAAATCCATTGTCAGACTCCAATTCGTAATCAGCATCCAGCTGGCCCAACAACGCTTTTATAATTGTTACTCCAAGACCCTTTCCATTTTCAAATTCTTCACGATTAAAACCCGGACCGTTATCTGAATAACGTACATGCAGAAACTCTCCGACAGATGTTATTTTAAGATCTATTACTCCATCCTTCTTGTCGGTAAATGCATGTTTAAAAGAGTTTGTGACCAATTCACTGATCAAAACCCCAAGTGGCAGGGCTTGATTGATACTTAAATACTGTATTGAACTATCAACATTTACATCAACATTCTTGTCGGCTTCAATATACACGTCGACATGCCTGTTAATGAGATTGTTCAGATATTCGCTAAACGGAATATTTAAGAGGCTTTCCGATCGATAGAGCAGTTCGTGAACACCGGCTATGGAGTGAATTCGGTTTTGTGTCTTCTGTAAAATATCTATCACATATTCATTGTCCGTTTCCAGCCTCTGAAGATCAATTAAACTGGAAATAACGGCAAGATTATTTTTCACCCGGTGATGAATTTCAGAGATCAAAACCTCTTTCTCTTTGAGGGCTTCAACATTGCGTTTATTTGCCCTGTATGTTGCAATCATAAAGTAGATTGAAAATCCAAAAAGAAGAGCGATCAGCGTTCTAAAAAAAAGTCCGATCTGACTTGAATTGAGGATTCCGGATGTAAAGTAGTCCTCATCCAGACTTAATTTGAGCGTCCACTCATTTTCAGAGCCGCTTATAAAATGCAGATATTGGGTACTTGTATATCGCTCATCTCCCGATGAAGTACTCTTGGAGTATTGATAAAATACCTTATCATTTTCATCACGGATTTCCACACTAAACATATCTCGACCCGCCATGATATCATCAAAATCATCGGTAAAGTCCATACCAACCGTTAACGAACCGTGAAACTCGTCATCGTAATACAAAGGGGCATCAATCAAAAAGGCACTGCCACTTTGAATCAGGCCGGTCCACGGTGTCATATTAATTATGGAATCTCTCTTCATCATTAACCAATCATCACGGCGATAATCCAGTTCAAGAATATCAACACCTATGGCTTCACGATTCTCTTCGTAAGGCTCAATTAGTTGAATAACTCCATCCCGGTCAATCCATTCAAAAAACGTAAACGCCGGTTTAACATTTAACAGAAGGCTGGTCTCGAATTCAAAGTTGTCAAAATATTGTCCCCTCGAAAATTCCACCCTTGATTTATGATTGGCAAGGAGCAGAAGATTCTCGTTTACTGTTTCCTGAATTAACTCAGTTAGGAGACTTGCCGTAGATTCTACGGTTTGGGTTCTGGCATCTCTGATTTGTTTTTGATCAGCTTTCCACCCAAAATAGAATATGGCTACAAGGACTGTAGTAACAGAAAATGCAGTAAATAATCCCTTTTTTGATACTTTATGCAATGGTTCACCCTTGAATTGTAGATAATATTGTCCTGTGTAGAATTAAATAAATTTAGTAGAACATTAAAAACTTATTACAGATCTCAATAAGATGAAGAGCGTATTTAATACCCTATGAAGAGATGCCTAAAAAGGAGGTGCTTCTTCTTCGCCGTCTGATCCGAAATCTATAACCACTTCATCTGCTGTTCCACCATCTTTTGCAGGAGCACCCTTTTTAATTTTCCACGCTTTCACGTCAGTATACCAGTTCCCCTTGTATTCCCTGCTCTGTATATCAATAAATGCCGTTACGATTTCATCCTTCGTTACAGAGTTTTTATCAATTTGATCTCCCCACTGCGTTATACAAACTTTGCGCGGATACTCTCCCTCCGTTTCAAGAATAAAATCTCGCTTTCTCCAGGGGCCGTTTTTTCCCTTTCCTGACTGTTCTTCTAAAATCTTGATTACTTTGCCTGTGATATGCAGATCCATAATATTGCTGCTTGTTGAGAGTTAAATTTCTTCTCGTTACACTGAGAATGTTGTTAAAATAACGTGATTTTATTGAATTTCAGAACTTTTGAACCTGTTTAGTCAAAAGAAGTTAAATTTTAGGATTACCCGCTATGGCAAAATTAAAACTGGATTTGCACGACATTTATAACAAAGGCGATCAGATTGATCGGGAGCTGGAAAACATAATTGATGAGGCAGTTGAGAAGAAAATCAAAACTGTAGAAATTATACCCGGCAAAGGGTCGGGTCAGTTGAAGAAAAGGGTGTTGAAGTTTTTAGAACAGAAACATATCAAGCAGAAGTATCATCGAATAGATAAAGACAGCAAAAATCACGGCCGACTTTTTGTGTATTTCAAATTTTAAATGTAATGGTTATCTGCAATAGCCCCTTAGATCTACATCATATAAATCTGAGGTAGATTCAAAAAATAAATGACTTTTCTTATCAAACTCAGATAATATCACCTAATTCAATGGACGAGCAAAAGCGAAAAAAACTGATTGAACAGCGCAAAAAAAGTTTAAAAAAGAAGGAGCTTGAGAAAAGTTTAAAACAGAATTTGCAGACTGAAGAAAAGAAAGCTAAACAGCAGCAAATTCGCGAGAAGCACACCGGCAAATACGGCGACAGAATTCTGATCTTTTTTACAACCTTCGGTATTCTATACGTATTCTACTTTATGATATCCTTTATATTTAATTATATGTTTGGAGCAGGATTGGGCTTCTTGGGAATTAATTTAAGCTCACTCAAACCTATTATTCATATATTGATTCTGGGAGCCTCAATCATAAGTGCCGTAAGAAACAGATCCATTGTGGATGATATAGTTGAACGTTTTTAATCGTACAACTGTCCCGGTTACTCATCGAATTCCTCGAATAAGCTGTTAAAATCATTCTATTCGCGAACGAAACTATAATAAACTATTTTATCTAAATTGAAAGAGTTCAAAGGATTCACTCCATTTGTATTTAAACTCAAAAGAAATTTACAGGTTTGAAAAATAATTCTAATCCATCGAATAAAAATCCGGATAGCAATCAAAAAAAGGGGGCAAAAAAAGCGCAGCGCCCAACCGGATTTATCTATTGGTTCTATCTGATCATATTTGTTGTACTTGGCTACTGGATACTAACCGACGGAAACGGCTTTTTCGGAGCTCAGCCTGAGATTGAATACAGTACTTTTAAAGAACAACTCAGAAATGATAATGTTGAAAGAGTTCATATTCAGGGAGACCGGATTGACGGTACGTTCCGCACAGAGCAGCAGCTTCAAATAGCCGATGCCGACACTACAAATTATAAACACTTTATCACCGTTATACCGTCATTTGGCGATGACCGGCTAACCGACCTGCTCGAGGAGAATGATGTAAGTATCTCTGCGGAAGCTGAATCTGATGGTTTTTGGTGGTACTTCATCATTTTTTCCATGCCTCTATTTTTCCTTCTGTTGATTGGCTGGATGTTTTATCGCCGAATGCAGATGCAGGGACGCGGAATGTTCAATATTGGCAAGAGCCAGGCAAAACTTCAGGAACCGGGCAAAAACAAAACCACCTTTGATGATATTGCCGGTATGGACGGGGCTAAAACCGAACTTCGCGAAATTATTGAGTTCCTGAAAGAACCGGGTCGGTTTGAAGAGATTGGAGCCAAACTTCCAAAAGGTGTCCTGCTGATGGGCCCTCCCGGTACCGGTAAAACACTGTTGGCACGGGCTGTTGCAGGTGAAGCAAATGTACCATTCTACACCATTACCGGATCCGATTTTATGGAAATGTTTGTGGGTGTTGGAGCCAAGCGTGTTCGCGAAATGTTTAAAGAGGCGAAAGAGAAATCTCCTGCCATTATTTTTATTGACGAGATCGACTCCATTGGCCGAAAAAGAGGAGCCGGTCTTGGCGGTGGGCACGATGAACGCGAACAGACTTTAAATCAACTGTTGGCAGAGCTGGATGGCTTTGAGCCAAGCGAAAATGTAATTGTGATGGCGGCAACCAACCGGCCGGACATTTTGGACCAGGCTCTTTTACGTCCTGGGCGATTCGACCGGCAGATAAGCGTGGATCTACCCTCGCAAAATTCCAGACACGAAATACTTAAAATTCACGCCAGAAATAAATCCATCGACGAGAGTGTTGATCTTAAAAAGATTGCCAGCAGCACTCCCGGTTTCAGCGGTGCAGATCTCGAGAATCTACTAAACGAAGCATCTCTCTATGCGGGAAGAAACAAGAGAAAGAAGATCATCATGGATGATATAGAGAATGCGCGAGATAAGATTATGATGGGGCTGGAACGTGAAGGTATGCAGATTGACGATGATGAAAAACGGATCCTCGCTTATCATGAGGCCGGACACGCTATTGTAGCCGCAGCACTTCCCAAAAGTGATCCGCTTCATAAAGTATCCGTGATACCAAGAGGAAAAGCGATGGGAATTACCATGCAGCTGCCCGAAAAGGAGAAGTATCTTTACGACAAGGAGTACCTACTGGATAGGATGGCGGTTATTATGGGAGGCCGCGCCGCAGAACAGCTTATCTTCAACACAGCCACCAGCGGTGCACAAAACGACCTGATGCGTGTTGCCAAACTATCTCGTAAAATGGTTGTTGAATGGGGAATGAGTGATAAATTTGGCCACCTTGCATTTGGCAGCGACGAGGAGGATGTATTTCTTGGCAGAGATATGACCCGGCAAAAAAGCTACAGTGATTCAACCGCAAGGGAGATTGATCAGGAAGTTCAGGCGATATCACATGAAGCCTACGACAGGGCTATTAACATTCTAAAGGAAAACCGTGAAGCGTTTGATAAACTTGCCGAACTGCTCATCGAAAAAGAGGAAGTTTCCGGTGAAGAGGTTCTATCCCTGATGGGTAAAAAGAGTGATACCACCGAAGATCAGTAATTTCAATATTCACATGATCGAATATACTCTATTGTAAAATATTATCGGTGGGGAAAAGACGCTGTTCTGCTCCTAAAATTGTTTCCCATTGGGAATCTAAACCGGCCCATGAATTTCTCTGCACAGTTTCGGGCCGGCAGATTTTTACATTATTTCACCTAATTTCGTTTTTGATTACTTAAAAATATGATGTAACGTTTGTATTGATTGAAATTAAACGAATCGAGTATATGGTTTCTAAGTTAACATCCCCTATTCTTCTTTCTACAATTACCTTTTTAATTACCTCCCTCCTCTTTATTAGCGGTTGCTCAACTGCAGAGCAAACCTCTGACCAAACTACCCCACAGCAAACGGCACAAACCATTGAAAGGCAACAGCAAAATCATGCTGAAATGGAAAGGGTATTCTGGGAAAGAGTTCAGCAATCCCGAATGAACTTTACCCAGGCAGATATCGATTTTATGACCGGTATGATTGGTCATCATGCACAGGCATTAATTATGTCCAGGCTGGCACCAGAAAATGGCGCAAGCTCTTCAATTCAGACACTCGCCGGAAGAATCATCAATGCGCAAAGCGATGAAATTTACCTAATGCAAAGATGGCTGAGAGACCGCGGTCAACCGGTTCCAATCGTTAACATTGACGGACTAATGCTCAACATTGAAATGGAAATGCCGGAAGGTGACCATAATGATCACCGGGTTCATGATATGCAGATGGATCATGACGACCACGACGCACATGCAGACATGGACCACAACGACATGGATCATGGAATGGGAATGATGCATGATCACAGCAATATGCCCGGCATGCTTACACAGGCTCAGTTGGAAGAACTTGCCGCTGCACATGGCACAGAATTTGATCGACTGTTTTTAACCTTTATGATTGAACATCACCGTGGAGCCGTAATCATGGTTGAAGAGCTGTTTGCTGCCGATGGTGCCGTATCCGACACCGAATCTTTTGAACTGGCATCCGGCATCAATGCGGAGCAGGTTACAGAAATTGAACGCATGAAATTAATGCTTGAAAACATCGATTAATTTTTAGCACTCTCCTTTTCGATATTTCATATCTCGAAAATGGATTTAAACAAACGATCTCTCTTAATAACCCAAAACAAATAACTCCTGTAGTATGATGAAACCATTACTTTCCGGGATGATACTTGCATTGGCCTCTGTACTGGTCTTTTCTAGTTGTGCATCCTCAGATATGCCTGAACAAAATGTTCAGCCAACATTGCAACCTATAACTGAAATCGAACAACCCAATCCTGACCCTCGTGAAGGACTAAGAGGCGGTTTATTCGATTATGAAGAGGCTATTTGGAATTTGAATCTGCTTTCAGCAACACCACCGCCTGAAGACTTTTTAGGCTCCTGGGCAACAGATTTAGCTTTTAAAGACAACTATATCATCCAGGGAAACTATAACGGTTTTGTAGTTTGGGATATGACGGATCCTTCAAACCCTGAAGTTGTTGTTGACTTCCTCTGCCCTGCATCTCAAAGTGATGTTTCCGTTTACGAAAATCTTCTCTTTGTTTCCGGTGAAGGATTAGGCGGACGTTTAGACTGTGGAACCGAAGGCGTAAGAGAAACTGTAAGTGCAGACAGACTTCGCGGAATCCGGATCTTTGATATCAGTGATATTGAAAATCCTGAGTATATCTCTAATGTGCAGACTTGCCGTGGTTCGCACACTCACTCTGTACTGAAAGATCCTAACGACAATGAAAACATCTATGTTTACATTTCCGGCTCGGCTCCTGTTCGTCCGGAAGAAGAGCTTCCAGGCTGCTCAAGTGCATTCCCGGATGAAGATCCCGAAAGTGCTCTATTTCGAATTGAAGTAATTAAAGTTCCATTGGCAAATCCTGAGGAAGCGCATATTGCTAACTCCCCTCGAATTTTTGAAGGTTTGACAGCGCCTCCAACTCACGGACCTGCGCCTGAAGAGCTGGCACAGATTGAACGACAAAGAGAAGCCGGACGATATGTTGCCAATTACGGCGGTTCACCTCGTGTGGTAAACGACAGGCTTGTCGCTGCATTTCTTGAGCAAATTGTGGAAGAAAGAGGCGGATCAGGCGAACCGACTGAAGCAGACAGCAGTGCACTTCGTGATCGACTTGACGAAATGTATGGTGAATTTATGGACGAGCGGCTGGCAGCCAGAGGTCGTGGACAGGACGTTGGTCCGAATCAGTGTCACGATATCACTCTCTACCCTGAAATTGGTTTAGCCGGTGGTGCTTGCGAAGGTTATGGTCTGCTTCTCGACATTTCCAATCCCGTAAACCCTGTTAGAATTGATGCCGTTGCCGATTCAAACTTTGCATACTGGCATTCGGCTACATTCAATAATGATGGAACAACCGTTCTCTTTACAGATGAATGGGGTGGCGGAACACAGCCTAAGTGTAGAGAAACAGATCCTTATGAGTGGGGAGCAAATGCGATATACTCAATTGGACCTGACGGGCAGATGGAATTTCAGAGCTACTTCAAAATGCCTGCAGTTCAAACATCTGCAGAGAATTGTGTTGCGCATAACGGTTCTATGATTCCTGTGCCAAATCGGGATATTATGGTACAATCCTGGTACCAGGGTGGAATTAATGTCTTTGATTTCACAGATCCCAAAAATCCGATTGAGATTGCCTTTCACGACCGCGGTCCAATCAACCCGGACAGAATGGAAGTTGGCGGAAGCTGGTCCATCTACTGGTACAATGGTTATCTGGTGAACTCTGAAATCGCACGCGGACTCGACATTTTCGAATTGGTTCCGAGTGATTTTCTCACTCAGAATGAAATTGACGCAGCCAATACGGTAGTTCTTGAGTATAAAAATGCTCAGGGTCAACCTAAGTATGAATGGCCCACTACCTTTGCATTGGCACGTGCCTATACCGATCAGCTGGAAAGAGATCGTGAACTGAACATGCGAACCATTCAAATGATCCGAAACGGACTGAATGAAGCTGAGAGCACAAACGGTTCTGGAAAAGCACGTGTACTGAATACAGTGGCTTCTTCGGTAGCAAACAGCGCTGCTTCATCATCCAACAGTGGTAAAGTAATGGAGCTTGCCCGAATCATTCGCGATCTGGGAGCGGCTTCCTAAGCAGATAATCACTTTTCTCATATTTCAAACCGGCATTGTGTCTAATATTTTTTAGATCATGATGCCGGTTTTTTTTTGTTATAATCTTAATGCAAATACAATTTGGGCAAAAAATCTTATTTGAAGTATCCGTTTTGAAAACAACTGACCACCATTTTAATGGAGAGTTATGACTGAAGCGACAGATGATACCCTGCAGAAACAAGTTGATGAACGTGAAGCCGACAGCAGAAAAAAGTACGGGACATTTGCGGGTGTCTTTGTCCCCACCCTGCTTACCATTCTCGGTGTAATTCTATTCCTCAGGCAAGGCTGGGTAATTGGCAATGCCGGACTACTTGGCGGTTGGCTTATTATTACTATTGCATTCATTATTGTCACTTTCACGGCTCTCTCGATGTCTTGCATCACCACCAATATTCGAATCAAAGCCGGTGGGGCCTACTCAATTATTTCACAATCTTTGGGATTGGAAGTTGGCGGCAGTGTGGGCGTTCCTCTCTATCTGGCACAGTCATTTGCTATTACAATGTACATCTTTGGTTTCAGAGAGGGATGGCTCTACATTTTTCCTGAACACTATGCAATTCTGGTAGACATTACCGTATTTGGAGTTCTGTTTTTTATCGCCTTCATCAGCGCAAAGCTTGCATTCAGAATTCAATATATCATACTTGCTGTAATCATAGCCGCACTTTTCTCGGTTGGAGCGACGGTCTTCACAGGGGTATTGGAGCATGATATTCAATGGTGGGGAGAATTTCCCGGAGCGCCGGAAAACAACTTTGAAGGCGTTAGCTTCTGGGTCGTTTTTGCGGTCCTCTTCCCTGCTGCTACAGGTATTATGGCCGGGGCTAATATGTCCGGTGAATTAAAAAACCCAAAAAAGAGTATTCCTATTGGAACCATTTCAGCAATATTAATCAGTTATGTGATTTATATGGCTGTTGGTTACTGGATGGCAAAAGTAGCAACCACTGAGGAGTTGGTGAGTAATTACAATATCATGATTGATAAAGCATTTTGGGGGCCGGCTGTGCTGGGAGGACTGCTGGGAGCTACATTCTCATCTGCGCTGGCCTCCATTGTGGGAGCCCCCAGAATTCTCCAGGCTTTGGGTGATCACCGTATTTTTCCGGGTGGTGAAACCTTTTCCAGGCTTGCAAAAAATGGGGAACCCCGTAATGCGATTATACTTACAGGTGGTATTGTTCTGTTTACGTTGATGCTGAGAGATTTAAACACCATCGCTCCGCTGATTACCATGTTTTTCCTTATCACCTACATGATGATCAATCTCGTTGTGTTTATTGAACAGAAAATGGACATGATTAGCTTCCGTCCTACTTTCGCAGTACCGCGTTTTGTTCCGGTTGTAGGAACTTTGGGATGCCTTTTTACGATGTTTATCATCAATCCAACATTTGGGCTAGTTGCGCTTGGGGTTGTCGTTGCTACTTACCTCTATCTGACAAATCGAAAACTAAAAGTTCCTTATGGTGATATGAGAAGTGGCTTATTTACTTCACTGGCTGAGTGGGCAGCCAAGAAAGTGTCACTTTTGCCATCCAATAATGAACGTGCCTGGAAAGCAAACCTTCTGGTTCCGGTGAGAAGTTCAAGAGAGCTGCGTGGAAGTTTTAGTTTAATACGAAATTTAGTCTACCCAAGGGGGTCTATAAAACTGATTGGTATTTCATCAGATCAGAATCCGGACGAACTGCGTGATTCACTCACTAATTTAGCCGACTCTTTCAGAAAAGAGAATGTATATACCCGTTGGTCTGTGCTGGATTCCAGAAATTTTAAGGATGCGGTAATGGATTCCTTACAAACACTGCAGGGTACTTTTTTCTCCCCAAATATACTGTTTCTCAAATTACCCCATCAAAACAGAAATGATGAAATGATCCATAGTATTATAAATGAAGCACGTACCAATAAAATGGGAATACAACTGTATGCGGAGGATCCTGTTGCCCAGCTTGGCAGGAGCGCATCCGTTAATGTTTGGATACATGAGAAAAGTCCGGGATGGGATCTCAGTATGGATATGGGTAATATCGATCTCTCCATGCTCTCGGCCTACAAGCTTTCTCAAAATTGGAATGCTACAATGCGAGTGATTACGGTTGTTGAGGAGTCTGAAGTGGAAAATGCTTATAAATATCTTGAAAATTTACTGGACTTGGCCAGACTTAAGAATGTAATTCCCCATGTTGAAATAGGTAATTTTGAAGAAGCAATGAGGTCGGCTCCGCAAGCAGATGTAGATTTTTTTGGTCTACCTGATGATCCGGATTTAGAGAAACTCCGTCATTTTGTGCATGTAACTCGTTCAGCATGTGTATTTGTAGCCGACTCAGGTAATGAGAATATTATGGCGTAAAGAGGTGAGCCCCTATCAAAACAGATCAAGATTGGGAATTAGATTAAACAATTTGATTGGTCTGCAACTTCACTTTGAATAATTCCGTAGAGCAGTATATCCGTAAATTAAAGTAATCAGTTATGAACACTCCGATTCAAAAACTTCTCCTAACATTACTTTCACTTATACTGATCACATTCACTTTTTCAAACATTTCTGTAGCTCAGGATAGCGGAACATTTATCACTTCAAATCAAGCTGAAGCAGAAATTGTACCCCGCTATCCCACCGGTGATGCGGAATACCACATCACCACAAATGAGAAAAGTGTCAATCTTTTGCTTACCAATAGCGCCATTTATCTTCAGTTTACGGATGACTATTTAGAAAAGGTTGCCGAAGAAATTCGCGGTAAAAATGAATCTGAGGACTCCACACATTTTGCTGCCGTTTTACGATCGGCACTGAGTAGCGGTGTGCGAACACTTCTTGACCGCGCCATTACCGTTCCACTCGATGAAATTGAAGAGATCTATTACGAAAATGGAAGGCTTTTTATCATCAACAGGGACGGTAAAGATATGTTTGATGGAGCCAAAATTGAAGATACCTTAATAATGGAAGATTTCTCCCGAAGAGATGCCAGACGGTTTATCGCCGAGGCAGAAAAGAGAATGATTTAATAGTTAGAGTTTCATTTATTTTATTCCTTTAGCCACTACAAACTCTCCCAGTATATTGTATTTGTCTCCTTTTTTAAACTCAGAAATGGAGTTCAGGTATTCACTATGGGCTTCCCGTTTGGTTTGCTCATCAAATTTTTGATACGCCAACGCTACCGGTCCACCGGCGAAGGCAGCTAAAATTGCATGGTCATCATTTTCGTAGTATAGGTTCACGTCCATACGTTCAATCCAAACAGGTTCGAAACCTGCCTCTTTTATTGAATACCTCAAGGCGTTACCCGTTCCCTGCTGAAAAAACATTGGACAGACATCCGTTTTTACTCTCTTATCAACAATTGGAAAAATCTCTGCCCAGCCACAATTCTTCCGTTCACCCCATACAGCAATCGCCACTCTTCCTCCGGGTTTAAGCACTCTGTACATCTCGCGCAGGGCTCCAACAGGATCCGGAACATACATTAACCCTAGTGCGCAGATAGCTACATCGAATTGTTCAGGCTCAATGTCAAGATTTTCAGCATCCATCCTATTGAATTCTACATGGCTATAACCATTTCCATTTAATCTCGAGTCTGCCAGATGAAGCATTCCTTCTGATAAATCCGTTGCCGTAACAGTGCCTCCCGGGGCCACGGCTATAGCTATTCTCTCGGTTACCAATCCGGTTCCGCAAGCTGTTTCCAGTACATGCTCACCCGGACTCAGCTCAATCATCTCCAACAGCTTATCCTGAGCAGGTTTAAGTTGTTCTTTCCATGAATTTTCATAAAAACCGGAAGCTTTATCCCATCCATAGCGTTGTACCCGTCTTTGTAATCTTGGCTCCATAATTCTAGTATTTATATCTTTCGATTATCACAATAACTCAGATACTCTTTAATAAAAACAGTGAAAAATTACCCTTTAGTCCTGCAACTCTTTTTCAGTCAGTATTACCTCCCTGCTCACCGGTATGGCTCTTTTGAAATCGTCTAACACCGGACTCAAACTGTCAGCTTTCTGAATAACCTTCATAACTTCTTTTTCATCAGCAGGGCTCTGGATAAATACTTTATATCTCAACTCTTTAAATCCGGGCGAGCGGTCGTCTATTCCCAACATTCCGCGGGCATCCATATCCGATTCTACGATAATTTCGATATCGTGGATAGGAACACCCATCAAAGCTGCCTGTTGTGAGTAGGCTATCGCAAGACAGCTTCCCAATGCTCCCCTCTCCAGTATGCCGGGACCCGGTCCTGCGTCGTTGCCTCCTTCAGTTTTACCGATATCCACTTTAAATGACCAGTGTTTATGTTCAACTTCGCAAGTGGTGCCATTAAATAAACGAATCTTAGTTCTGGCAGTGCTCTTTCCTAGATTTGGTTTCAGTGTAACCGCCTTCCTGTTGCGTAAAAAAGCATTTTTAATTGTCGAAGTATCAGCCATCTCAAGTCCTAATAGATTTTTAAAGTTTGATTTTACTATTTCAACTAAGCTTTTGCTTCGATACAGACTGACTCCAGCTTTAGACTGTTACCAGCATCATCAAAATCAAAGACGGGATCCATTTGCCTTATTTCTTCCACAACCTTAAATCCATTCGATTCCAGTTTAGAGCACCATTCCTCAACTCTGTAAAGATTGAAACCAAACTTAGTGAATGGGAAACCAAGCATACTATTACGGGTTCTCATACCCGTATAAAACTTCCCTCCTGTTTTGAGAACCCTACGTATCTCACTCAGATGAACTGCAGGGTCATCCCAGAAGTAAATGACCATGTTACAAAATACGATATCAAATGAGTTGTCAGTAAATGGTATAAGCTCACTGTTGCCTGTTTGAAGATTTAATTTCTCATTTTCAACAAATGAACTGTTATTTAACTTGGCTAAGTTTGTCATCTCCGGCGAATAGTCGATTCCATTTACCTGAAGATTATTCGCTTTTGCAAACAAATTGGAAAAGTGTGTGCCGCTGCCATATCCAATTTCCAGGATGGAATCGTGATGATGAACTTCTAAAAAGCTAATCATCA
>LFIK01000189.1_pt1 | contig 43102 bp, 41 predicted proteins | sample 643401 | NCBI WGS metagenome assembly LFIK01 (sample SAMN03777447, study PRJNA286221) | soda lake metagenome | biome: soda lake; feature: Kulunda steppe; material: water; isolation source: sample T5-Br brine of Lake Tanatar-5 | place: Russia: Kulunda steppe | collected 2010-07
CAAGGGTGGGCGGGTGGGCGCGCCGGGGCGGGCGCGCGCGGCCGGTCAGTCCCGCGGGCGCGGATGCGCCCTGCCGGCCTTGCGAAAGCCGCTTGGCGTCTCGCCGGTGTGCTGCTGAAAGCTGCGCGTGAAGTAGCCCGCGGTCGAATAGCCCAGCGTCCGCGCCACCGTCTTGATCGGCATGTCGGTGTCCAGCAACAGGCGCCGCGCCTCGAACAGCCGCCGGTCCAGCAACAGATCGAGCGCGGTGCGCCGGCAGCTGTCCTTGCACGCGCGCGTCAGATGCGTGGCCGTCACCCCCAGCGCGGCGGCGTAATCGGCAACGCCGAAGCCCGAGCGGAATTCCCGCTCCAGCAGCGCCGCATACCGCGCCGCCAGCCGCTCCGAGGCGCGCTGCGCCGCCGCCGCGTCGCCGCTCTGGTTCTCGGCCAGTTGCCGCTGCAACCAGACCGACAGCAGCCCCAGATGGTGCTCGGCCGCGGTCTGCGCCCCCGCACGGCCGCAGTCAAGCTCGCGCTGGATGTTGTCGATGATCGCCGCGAGCTCGGTCTGTGGGCCCTTGTCGCGCAGCCGGAAATGCAGGCTTCGCTCGGGCAGATCCAGCCCGGACTCGCGCCCGAAATAGACCGCCATTCCCTGCGCGCGGTGCATGACCGAAAACCCGTACATCGTGCCCGCCGGGATGAAGATGGCGTTGTGCGCGTGGAACCCGCGCGTGGTGCCGGCGATGGTGATGCGCCCCTGCCCCAGGGTGAACCACAACAGCAGCGGCTCGCGCAGGGCACGCATGGCTTCGGTCTGCCAGCCCGGCCCCCCGGTCAGCCGGGAGATGGGCAGCACACGCAGACGAGAGGGCGCGTCGGGGATCAGGGTCATGAGCACTCACTTCACCGTGAATGCGACCACACTATGGAGCGAACCCGGCGATCAGAAGCGCGAATCGCCGGCGCCACGCGACGGAGGCCGCGCAAGTGCCAGCGGCGTTGCAGTTTGGTGACTCGGGTCGTGCGGCAGCGCCACGCGGTCCCAGCCGCGCAGGCGGTTGCGGAACCATGTCCGCTGGCGTTTCGCGTAGCGGCGCGTGGCAAGTGTTGCGGCGGCCCGGGCCTGGGACAACGACATGTCGCCGTGCAGATGCGCCACCAGCTCGACGGCGCCGATGGCGCGCGCCCAGGGCGCGGAGGCGTCCCAATGCGGCACCGCGGCGCGGGCCTCGTCCAGCGCGCCGCCCTCGAGCATGGCGGCGAATCGCGCTTCGATTCGCGCCGCGAGCCAGTCGCGCCCCGGCTGCAACACCAGCGCCGCCGCACAGCCCGCGCGCGGCAGCAGCGGCGGGGGCGTGTCAGCCTGCCAGTCGGCCAACCCGCGACCGGTGGCGCGCAGCACTTCCCAGGCGCGCTGCACGCGCGCGGGATTGGCGGTGTCGATCCGCGCTGCGGTCGCCGGGTCCAGATCGTTCACCAGAGCATCCAGCCCGGCCGTGGCCAGCCGCGCCGTGGCGGCCGCGCGCACCGCCGCCGGCACCGGCGGGATCGGCGCCAGCCCCTCGGTCAGCGCGGTGAAATACAGCCCCGTGCCGCCCACGATCACCGGGTTGGGGTGGTCAGCCAAAACCGCCCGAACATCGCGCAACCAGCGGCCGACCGAATACGCCGCGCGCCCGATATGACCATAAAGCAGGTGCGGCACCGTGGCGCAGTCCCGCGCATCGGGGCGCGCGGTCAGCACCCGCCACATGTCGTAGACCTGCAGCGCATCGGCGTTGACCACCGCGCGGCCCTGCGCGCGCGCCAGCGCCAGCGCGAGCGCGGACTTGCCGCTCGCGGTCGGCCCCGCCAGCAGCACCGGCGCACCCGGATCGGGCAGCGGCCCGGGCCATGAATCGGGCCAGCGATCGTCCATCCACATCCCTCCGCGACGGGCTTTGGCGTTGAACCGGGCGGGGTTTTCCGACATGTTCCGCAGCGAGTCCACCGCCCCGCACCAGAGGTCCCCCCGATGCCCGACACCGAGCCCAGCCCCGCCCCCGTCACCTATCGCCGGGTGCTGCTGAAGATCTCGGGCGAGGCGCTGATGGGCGATCAGGGCTACGGGCTGCACCCGCCCACCGTGGCGCGCATCGCCTCGGAAATCCAGTCGGTTCATGCGCTCGGCGTCGAAATCTGCATGGTGATCGGCGGCGGCAACATCTTTCGCGGGTTGCAGGGCAGCGCGCAGGGGATGGAGCGGACCACCGCCGACTACATGGGAATGCTGGCCACGGTGATGAACGCGCTGGCGATGCAATCCGCGCTCGAGGCGCTGGGCATCCACAGCCGCGTGATCTCGGCCATCCGCATGGACGAGGTCGCCGAGCCCTATATCCGCCGCCGCGCCGTGCGGCACCTGGAAAAGAAGCGCGTGTGCATCTTCGCCGCGGGCACCGGCAACCCGTATTTCACCACCGACACGGCGGCCACGCTGCGCGCCAACGAAATGGCCTGCGAGGCGATCTTCAAGGGCACCAAGGTCGACGGGGTCTACGACAAGGACCCGGAAAGGCACGCCGACGCGCGCCGCTATGGCGACATCACCTATGACGAGGTGCTGATGCGCAATCTCAAGGTCATGGACGCCAGCGCCATCGCGCTTGCCCGCGACAATAACCTGCCGATCATCGTGTTCTCGCTGGATGAACCCGGCGGGTTCTGCGGCATCCTGCGTGGCGAGGGCACCTATACCCGCGTGCACGGCTGATCGGCCACGTTTCGCGCGCATCCGCGCCGCACCGGTTCCATATTTCCGCGCCACGCGGTATAGCGTCGCTCAGGCGTGGGCAGACCCCAGAAAGATCAAGGGTGACAGGCATGTCAGACGAGCTGGAAATCGACATCGACGACCTCAAGCGCCGCATGGACGGGGCGATGGGCGCGCTGCGCAGCGAATTCGGGTCGCTGCGCACGGGGCGGGCCTCGGCCTCGATGCTGGACCCGGTGATGGTGGACGCCTACGGCGCGCCGACCCCGATCAACCAGGTGGGCACCGTCAACGTGCCCGAACCGCGCATGGTCACCATCAACGTCTGGGACAAGTCGCTGGTCGGCAAGGTTGAAAAGGCGATCCGCGAATCCGGGCTGGGGATCAACCCGCAGCTCAACGGCACCATCATCATGCTGCCGATCCCCGAGCTGAACGAGGAACGTCGCCGCGAGCTGACCCGCGTGGCCGCGCAATACGCCGAACACGCGCGCGTCGCGGTGCGCAACCTGCGGCGCGACGGGATGGACCAGCTCAAGAAGGCCAAGGCGGCCGGCATGAGCGAGGACGAGCAGAAGCTGTGGTCCGACGAGATCCAGGAGCTGACCGACAAGTATGTCGCGCTGATCGACAAGGCGCTGGAGACCAAGCAGGCGGAAATCATGCAGGTCTGACCGGCGTCGCCGCCGCGCAGCCCGGCAGGGAAAGGAACAGCATGGCAGATATGTCGCTCCGGCCGGATACGGGTCTGCACGTCGCGGTCATCATGGATGGCAACGGCCGCTGGGCGACGCAGCGCGGCTGGCCGCGGCTGGTGGGCCACCGCAAGGGCGCCGAGCGCGTGCGCGAGCTGGTTGCCGCGTCGCCGAAGCTGGGCATCCGCTACCTGACGCTGTACGCGTTCTCCACCGAAAACTGGAAGCGCTCGACCGAGGAGGTGCTCGGCCTGATGTCGCTGATGGGCCGCTACATCCGACGCGAAGCCTCGCGGATGAGCGACGAAGGCGTGCGGATGCGCTTCATCGGCGACCGCAGTCGGCTCGACCCCAAGCTGCAGAGGCTGTTCCGCTGGATCGAGGCGCAGACCGCGGGCAACGACCGGCTGCACCTGACCGTGGCGGTGAACTACGGCGGGCGCGACGAAATCATGCGCGCCACGCGCACGCTTGCGGCACAGGCCGCGGCGGGCGAGATCGACCCGGAGGCGATCACCGCAGCGCAGATCGACGCCGCACTTGACACCGCCCCCCTGCCCGACCCCGACCTGATCGTGCGCACCTCGGGCGAGACGCGGGTGTCCAACTTCCTGCTGTGGCAGGCGGCCTATGCCGAATACGAATTCACCCCGACGCTGTGGCCCGATTTCACGCCGGCGCATCTGGCGCAGATCCTCGACCGCTTCGACCTGCGCGAGCGTCGCTACGGCGGCGTTGCCCTGTGAACGCAGCCCCGCGCTTCGCGGACCTGGCCCCCCGCCTGGCCTCGGGGGGGGTGATGGCTGCGCTCGGCATCGCCGGGGTCTGGGCCGGGGGGCTGATCTTCGCGGTGATGGTCGCGGCGCTGTGCGGCGCGATGATGTGGGAGCTGATGCGCATGCTCCACCCCGCCCCGCCCGGCCACGCACTGGGCGAAGGGGTCGGCGCGGCGCTGTCGCTCCTGCTGGTGACGACGTTCCTCGACCCGCCGGCAGCGCTTGCGGTGATGCCTGTGCTGGCGGTGGCGCTGACCTGGCACGGGCCGCAACACCGGCCAGTGCGCACGGGCTACGCGGCGGTGATCCTGCTCGCCGGGCTGGGGCTGATCGTGCTGCGCGACAGCTATGGCTGGGAATGGGTGCTGTGGCTGGTGCTGGTGGTGATCGGCTCGGACGTGGCGGGGTATTTCGCGGGCCGGCTGATCGGCGGGCCGAAGCTGTGGCCGCGCGTGAGCCCCAAGAAGACATGGTCGGGCACCGTTGCCGGCTGGGCGGTGGCGTTGGGCATCGGCGCGGCGATGCTGGGGCCGCTGGGCGCCGGGCCGGGGTTGCTGGTGGCGTCGGTGCTGCTGTGCATGGCCGGACAGGCGGGCGACATCGCCGAAAGCGCCGTCAAGCGCATGGTCGGGGTCAAGGACAGCTCGACCCTGATCCCGGGGCATGGCGGCGCGCTGGACCGGTTCGACGCGATGATCGCCGCGGCGCTGATGGCGCTGCTGCTGGCCGCGGCCGGGGTGCTGGATTAGGTCCTTGGGCATGCGGCGGGTTTCCATCTTCGGCGCCACCGGCTCGATCGGCGAAAGCACGGTCGATCTGCTGATGCGGCGCGACGACATCGCGGTGGTGGCGCTCACCGGCGGGCGCAACGTGGCGCGGCTGGCCGAGCAGGCGCGCGCCTTGCGCGCCGAGGTCGCCGTGACCGCCTTCGACGAGTGCCTGGAGCCGCTGCGCGACGCGCTGGCCGGCACGGGGATCGAGGCTGCTGCCGGAACCGAGGCGGTGATCGAGGCCGCCTGCCGGCCCGCCGACTGGGTGATGTCGGCCATTGTCGGCGCGGCCGGGCTGGCGCCGGGGCTGCGCGCGCTTGAACGCGGGGCGACGCTGGCGCTGGCCAACAAGGAATCGCTGGTGACCGCCGGGCCGCTGATGATGGCCACCGCGCAAGCGCATGGCGGCACGCTGCTGCCCGTGGACAGCGAGCACTCGGCGGTGTTCCAGGCGCTGGTGGGCGAGGACATCGCAGCGGTGGAGCGCGTGGTCATCACCGCCTCGGGCGGGCCGTTCCGCGACTGGCCAGCGGACCGGATGGCGCGCGCCACGCTCGAAGAAGCGATGAACCACCCCAGCTGGTCGATGGGCCAGCGGATCACCATCGACAGCGCGTCCATGTTCAACAAGGCGCTGGAACTCATTGAAACGCATGAATTCTTCGGCATCCCGCCCGACCGGATCGAGGTGCTGGTCCACCCGCAATCGCTGGTCCACGCGCTGGTGGGCTTCGCCGATGGCGCGCTGATGGCGCATATCGGGCCGGCGGACATGCGCCACGCGATCGGCTATGCGCTCAACTGGCCCGCCCGCGCCGCGCTGCCGGTGGAGCGGCTGGATCTGGCGCGCATCGGCACGCTGAGCTTCGAGGCCCCCGACCCCGCCCGCTTCCCCGCGCTGCGGCTGGCGCGCGAGGTGATGCAGACCGGCGGCCACGCGGGGGCCGCGTTCAACGCCGCCAAGGAAACCGCGCTCGACGCTTTCATCGCCGGGCGGCTGCCCTTCGCCGCGATGGCCGAGGTGGTCGAGGCCACGCTGGAGCATCTTGCCGCGGACACCGGGCTTGAAGCGCCCGTGAAAAGCCTTGATACCGTGCAGGCCATGGACCAAATGGCACGGCAGGCGGCGGCCGGTCTGATCGCCGGACGACCCACCCCCTGACCCCGGGAGACTGGTTTGGATTTTCTGTCGCTGCTGCCCTCATTCGGTTCGTTCTTCTTCACGCTTGCCGCTTTCGTGGTGGCGCTGTCGGTGATCGTGGCGGTGCACGAATACGGCCATTACATCATCGGGCGGCTTTCGGGCATCCACGCCGAGGTGTTCTCGATCGGGTTCGGTCCGGTGCTGCTGAAGGGCACCGACCGGCGCGGGACGCAGTGGCAGATCGCGGCGCTGCCGCTGGGGGGCTACGTGAAATTCGCGGGCGACGCGGACGCGGCCTCGGCGCAGTCGGACGCCGACGCCGTGGCGGCGATGGATGCGCAGGCGCGGCGGCGGACCATGGCCGGCGCGCCGCTCTGGGCACGCAGCGCCACCGTGGCCGCGGGGCCGATGTTCAATTTCATCTTCGCGATCCTGGTCTTCGGCGCCTTCATGATGGTGCGCGGGGTGGCCACCGACGATCTGGTGGTGGGCGAGATCGCGCCCCTGCCCTCGGCCGGGATCGAGCTGCAGGCCGGCGACCGCATCCTCGCCATCGACGGCAACCGGACCGCCACGCTGACCGAGTTCTTCGCGACCACGGGCGACATCGACCCCGCGCCCACCGTCCCCTATCGCGTCGAACGCGGCGGGCAGGAACTGGAGATCGCCGGACCGTTTCCCCAGCCGCCGCTGATCGGCTCGGTCAGCCCGCAATCCGCGGCGCGCGCGGCGGGGCTGCGCGCGGGCGACGTGGTGCTCAGCGCCGATGGGCGCGAGCTGCACGCCTTTTCCGAACTGCGCGAGGTGACAGACGCCTCCGACGGTGCGCCGTTGAGTCTCGAGGTCTGGCGCGCGGGCGAGGTGTTCGAGCTGGAGATCACCCCGCGCCGCACCGACCTGCCGCTGCCCGATGGCGGGTTCGAAACCCGCTGGCTCATCGGGCTGACCTCGGGCGCGATCTTCGAGCAGTCAACGCGCACGCCGGGGCTGTTCGAGGCCACGTCGATGGCCGCGTCGCAAACCTGGCTGGTGATCCGCACCAGCCTGGAAGGGCTGTGGTACATGGTCACCGGGGTGATCAGCACCTGCAACATCGCCGGCCCCATCGGCATCGCCGAGGTCTCGGGTGCGATGGCAAGCGATGGGCTGGCCGACTTCATATGGTTCATCGCGGTGCTGTCGGTGGCTGTCGGGCTGTTGAACCTGTTCCCGATCCCGATCCTCGATGGCGGGCATCTGGTGTTTCACGCCTGGGAGGCGGTGACCGGCAAACCCCCGTCCGAGCGCGCGCTGCGCGTGCTGATGACCGTGGGACTGACGCTGCTGATCATGCTGATGGTGTTCGCGGTCACCAACGACCTGTTCTGCTGAACCAGCGCGCCCCGCGGCGTGGATCAAAGCGTCATGATCCGCGCGCTGTCGGCCTCGGCGGAATACGCGCACCGGACCTCGAAGCGCTGCCCGCCGCGTTCGACGCGCAGCTGAACGTCGCGGCCGGTCAGGAAGCCGTCATCGTCGCGGCGCGCGCGGCTGCCGAGCACATCGACCACGCGGAACCCCTCGCCCTCGCCGGCGCGCACGCAGGCGCTTTCCGCGCGCGCGGCGATGTCGGTGTCCGACGCGGGCGGCAGCGGCGCCTGCTGTGGCGCGACCGCGGCGGTCTGGGTCTCGTCGATCACGCGCAGCGGGCGTGGCTCGGACGCCCACATGTTCCCCATGTCCAGGCACCCGGCCAGCACCAGCGTGCCGGTGAGCGCGGCAAATGTCGCCCTGCGCGGTGTCTTGCGGTCCGTCATCTCGCCCTCCGAAAGCTGCGCGCGGGGTCGCCGCCACGCCATGCCTTGCTGCTTTTCCCGTGTGGCGCCTTCGCCCTGATGGGGCGAAGGGCCGGAGGTGCTGCATGACACACGCTGCGCGGTGACCGGCAGGGGCCGGCGACACCGACACGAAGCGCGCGCCCGCAGGATCATCAATCCATCTCGAGCGGGGCCGGAGCGGTGCCCATGCCCCCGTCGGCGCCGTTCATGCTCAGCGGCTCGGCGGGCGCCGCACCCGGTTCCACCGGCGCGGCCGCACCCCCGGGCGGAGGCGGTGCGGGGGTGGTCTCGGCGGGTCCGCCGCCCATCATCCCGCCTTCGGCACAGGCTGCAAGTGCAAGCAGCGCGGCCCCGGCCGTCATGATCTTCAGTCGTGGTGTTCCTGGCATTCGTTGCCCTCCTTGCGGATGGTTTTCTGTCTGCCCGGTCCTACCCGGCAACGGCGCGCAACAACGCGTCGGCGGCGTTGCGTGCCGCGTCGGTGACGCTATCACCCGAGATCATGCGTGCAACCTCTTCGACCCGCGCATCGGCGGAAAGCGGCACAACCGCCGACAGGGTCTGCCCGTCGCTGACCCGTTTTTCCACCCGCCAGTGATGCGCGCCCAGCGCGGCGACCTGCGGCGAATGCGTCACCGCCAGCACCTGCCCGCCATCGGCCAGCGCGCGCAGGCGGCGACCGACGGCGTCGGCGGTGGCGCCGCCCACGCCGCGGTCGATCTCGTCGAAGATCATCGTCAGCCCGCCCGCCCCGCGCGTCAGGCAGACCTTGAGCGCCAGCAGGAACCGCGACAGCTCCCCGCCCGAGGCGATGCGCGCGAGCGGCCCGGCGGGCGCGCCGGGATTGGTCGCGACCTCGAACGCCACCGCATCGGCGCCGTCGGGGCCGGGCTCGGCGGGCGTGACGCGCGTGGCAAAGACCGCGCGCTCCATCTTCAGCGGCGCAAGCTCCGCCGCCATCGCGGCATCGAGCCGCCCGGCGGCCTCGGTGCGCGCCGCCGACAACGCGGCTGCGGCGCGGTCATGGGTGGCGCGGGCCTCGGCCTCCTCGGCCTCGAGCCGCGCGATATCGGCCTCGCCGCCGTCCAGCACGTCGAGCCGCGCGCGCAGGTCGTCGGCGAGCGCGGCCAGATCGTCGGGCACCACGGCGTGCTTGCGCGCCAGCCCACGCAGCCCAAACAGGCGCTCCTCGACCTCCTCGAGCGCGCCGGGGGCGTGCTCCATGGCATCGATCGTGTCCTCGACCCCGCGCGCGGCATCGGCGAGCTCGTCGAGCGCGCGGCCCAGCGCGGCCAGCGGCGCATCGAGCCGCCCATCCAGCGGCTCGGCCGCGCCTTCGAGCCAGCGCATGGCGTCGATCAGCAGCCGCTCGGCCCCGTCATCGCCCAGCGCGGCGTGGGCACGCGCCAGATCCTCGCGCAGCCGCGCGCCCTGCTGCATCAGGCGGCGCTGGCTGTCGAGCGCGGCTTCCTCGCCGGGTTCGGGGGCCAGCGCGTCAAGCTCGGTCACGGCGTGGCGCAGGAATTCGGCCTCGGACGCGATCTCGGCCAGCCGCGCCTGCGCGTCTGCACGCGCGCGGCGGGCGCGGCGCAGCGCGGCCCAGGCAGTGCGGGTCTCGGCGAGCAGCGCGTCATGGCCGCCGAAGGCATCGAGGAACCCCACATGGTTGCGCGGGTTCAGCAGCCCGCGGTCGTCCTGCTGGCCGTGAAGTTCGACCAGCACCTCGGACAGCGCGCGCAGCACCTCGCCCGACACGCGGCGGTCATTGACCCAGGCGGTCTTGCGCCCCTCGGCGGTGTTGACGCGGCGCAACAGCAGCGTGTCGTCGACCGGCAACCCGGCCTCGGAGAGGATGGCGCGCGCGGGGTGCGGATCGGGCAGCGCGAATTCGGCCAGCACCTCGCCCTGCGTGGCGCCGGCGCGCACCAGTTCGGCGCGCCCGCGCCAGCCCAGCACGAAGCCCAGGCAGTCCAGCAGGATCGACTTGCCGGCACCGGTTTCGCCGGTGAGCACGTTCAGGCCGGGGCGGAAGGCCAGTTCCAGCCGATCGATCAGCAGGATATCGCGGATTTCCAGCGACAGCAGCATGGGGGGTGCTCAGCCTCGCGGGGCGCGGCCCCCGCACCCCCGGTTCACGCGATCGGGCTGGCTCAGAGCCATTCGCCCAGCACCGACTGGCGATAGATGCGCTGCAGCCAGCCATCGCCTGGGCTGGCCTCGGGCGACAGGCCCTGCCCGGTCAGCAGGCGGAAGCTGTCATCGTAGAACGGGTTGGCCTGGAAGTTGTAGCCCAGGATCGCCGCGGCGGTGCGCGCGTCCTCCTCGAACCCGAGCGCGAGGTAGGATTCGACCAGCCGGTGCAGCGCCTCGGGCGTGTGGGTGGTGGTCTGGAAGTCCTCGACCACCACGCGGAAACGGTTGATCGCCGCCGGATAGTTGCCGCGCCGCAGGTAGAAGCGCCCGATCTCCATCTCCTTGCCGGCCAGATGGTCGAAGGCGAGGTCGAATTTCAGAACCGCCGAGCGCGCGAATTCGGTGTCGGGGTAATCCTCGATCACGCGGCGCAGATGCTGGAGCGCCTGAAAGGTCAGGCCCTGGTCGCGGCCGACCTCGTCGATCTGGTCATAGAAGGAAATCGCCAGCAGATAGGCGGCATAGGCGGCGTCCTCGTCGCCGGGATAGGTGTCGAGGAAGCGCTGCGCGGCGGCGCGCGCCTCGTCATACTCGCGCCCGCGGTGATGCGCGTAGGCCTGCATGATCAGCGCCCGGCGTGCCCATTCGGTGTAGGGATAAAGCCGCTCGATCTCGGAGAAATAGCGCACCGAGCGGCTGGCGCGGCGGCTGGTTTCCAGCTCGAACTCGCCGCGCTCGAAGATTTCCTGCGCCGAGAAGGACGACAGCGACTCATCCGGGCCCTGAGGCCCGCACGCGGCCAGTGCAGCCACCACCAAGACCCCTGCGACCAGCCGCCTGTTTCCCGCGCCGTGCCTCATTTGCAAACCGCCCCGTCTGTCCCGTTCTTCGCGCTGTCCTAGCACAGAAGATTGACCTGCGCAAAACGCCAATCGACCGCTTCGGGATGTTTCGTCGGCGAGTGTGATCGCGGCGCGGTCTCAGGCCGAAAGCGCCATCCCCTGGCCCAGGCACAGCCCGCCGGGGAGCCGTTCGTGCATCGCCGCATCGGCGGTCACCAGGCGGTAATTCGCGGGGTCGGCCAGCAGCGCGCGCAGCAGCCGCCCGGTCAGGGCGTGCCCGGCGCGCACGCCCGTGTAATGGCCCAGGATCGGGCGCCCCGCCACCGCCAGATCGCCGAGCGCGTCCAGCATCTTGTGCCGCACGGGCTCGTCGCGGCGGCGCATCCCGCCGGGGGTCAGCACCTGCGCGCCGTCCACCACCACCGCGTTGTCGAGCGACCCGCCAAGGCCCAGCCCCGCGGCGCGCATCCGCTCCACATCGGCGCGGCGGCAGAAGGTCCGGCAGTTGCCCAACTCGCGCACGAAGGCGCCATTGGCCAGATCGAGGCTCAGGCTCTGGGCGCCGATGGCGGCATCCGGGAAGGCGATGGAGAACGTCATCCGCACCTGCTCCGACGGGTCAAGCCGCGCCACCGCGTCGCCGTCGCGCAGCGTGACCGGGCGCAGCACCTCGATCACCTTCAGCGGCGCGTCCTGCATGCGCAGCCCGGCAGCGAGGAACCGATGCACGAACGGCGCCGCGCTGCCATCGAGAATCGGCACCTCGGGCGCGTCGAGCACGATGCGGGCGTTGTGGATGCCGCAGCCCGCAAGCGCGGCCATCAGGTGTTCGATGGTGCCCACGCGCGCGCCATGCGCGTTGACAAGCCGGGTGTGCAGCCGCGCCTCGGACCAGCTTGCGGGCCCGACGGGAATGCGCGCCGCCGCGGCGGGCAGGTCCGAGCGCCAGAACACGATGCCGCTGTCGGGCGCGCCGGGCTCGACCCGCATGTGCACGGGGGCACCGGAATGCACGCCGATCCCGTCGAACGCCACCGCTCTGGCCAGTGTGACCTGCATGGGTGCTCCCGCAGTTGATGACTTTCAGAACGTTAACAATGTGTAACGCACCGCGGGTCGAGGGCTCAATTCACGCTTTGCAACGCCTTGAAACAAACCCCGCGCGATGCCGCTCCCAGCCACAAGGCACTGAACTGCATATACGAAAACGGGCCGCCCCAGGGCGACCCGATCACGTGCAGCCCGCCTGCGCGGTGCGTGGTGTCAGTTCGCCTGACGGCGCAGGAAGGCGGGGATCTCGATCCGCTCCTGCTCGGCCGATGGCAGGGTGTCATCCTCATGGGCGCGCATCGGCGGTTGCGGCCGACCGCTGCGGCCTGCACTGTCGGCGGTCTGCCCCGACATGCGGCTGATGAGCGAGCCGATCCCGAAGCGCCCGGGTGCGGCGCCGCGATCGGCGCTGCGCGGTGCGTCCTCCTGCACCGCAGGGCGGCGCGCGGCGCGCGGCGCGTCTTCGGGGACCTTGCGCACCGCGGCCTGCAGCCGTGCCAGCGTCTCGGGCGAGGGACCGCCCGGCGCGCGCTGCGCGGTCGGCGGAGCAGCGTAACCGCCGCCCTGCATCGCGGGGCGCGCGGCGTGCTGGCCGCCATGCGCCACTTGCGGCGCCGACTGGTCGAGCACCTCATCCAGGTCGAACGCGTCCTGCGGGGTCGGCTCGGCCTCCTGCTGCCAGGGGCGCGGGGCCTCGTCCTGTGCGTATTCGGCCCTCGCACGCTCGGGCGCGGGCGCCGCACGCTCCGAGGTGAACAGGTTCGGCTGCCGTTCGGAGGCAGGCGCAACGGCGGCCGGGCGCGGGGCAAAGCCGGGCTCCTCCACCTCGGGGGCAGGTTGGGGGGCAGGCTGGGGTGCAGGCTGGGGTGCAGGCCTGGCTTCGGAGCGGTGGGCGACGCGCGCCGGCTCGGCCGGTCTGAGCGGCTCCGAGAGCTTGCGGCGCGGCACATCGATATCGGCGGCGTCGGCGGCCACGTCGATGCCGGTCGCCACCACCGACACGCGGATCGCGCCCTCCATTTCGGGGTCGAGGGTGGAGCCGACGATGATGTTCGCCTCGGGGTCGACCTTTTCGCGGATGCGATTGGCGGCCTCGTCCAGTTCGAACAGCGTCAGGTCATAGCCGCCGGTGATGTTGATCAGCACACCGCGCGCGCCGTGCAGGCTGATCTCGTCCAGCAGCGGGTTGGCGATTGCCTTCTCGGCGGCCTGCACCGCGCGGTCCTCACCGGTGGCCTCGCCCGTGCCCATCATCGCCTTGCCCATCTCGTCCATCACGGCGCGGACATCGGCGAAGTCGAGGTTGATCAGCCCCGGACGCACCATCAGATCGGTCACGCCCTTGACGCCCTGATAGAGCACGTCATCGGCCAGCGCGAAGGCTTCGGTGAAGGTCGTCTTCTCGTTCGCCAGCCGGAACAGGTTCTGGTTGGGGATGATGATCAGCGTGTCCACGACCTTCTGGAGCGCCTCGACCCCCTCCTCGGCCTGGCGCATGCGCTTGCCGCCCTCGAACTGGAAGGGCTTGGTGACCACGCCCACGGTCAGCACGCCCAGTTCGCGCGCCGCCTGCGCGATGATCGGGGCGGCCCCCGTGCCGGTGCCGCCGCCCATGCCGGCGGTGATGAAGCACATATGCGCCCCGGCGAGGTAGTCGACGATCTCCTCGATGGTTTCCTCGGCGGCGGCGGCGCCGACGCTGGCCTTGGCGCCCGCCCCCAGCCCTTCGGTCACCTTGGTGCCCATCTGGATGCGCGAGCGCGCGTGGCTTTGCTGCAGCGCCTGCGCGTCGGTATTCGCCACCACGAAATCAACACCTTCGAGCTGTTTCTCGATCATGTTGTTGACGGCGTTTCCACCTGCCCCGCCGACACCGAAAACGGTGATGCGCGGCGCCAGGTCTTCGTGCTGGTTTTCGATGAACGTCAATGTCATTGCCTGCTCCGCCTTTTTGTCCTGCCAGTTGCCGATCTGCCTGCCATTTGCATGAATTTACCGCGCATTGCGCCAGACGTCACCCGAAAACTTGCCGATCCACCCCATATCTGGGCTGATTTTTGCCATTATCATGGGCATTTCGGCACCGACGCGGCATGTGGTGGTTACCAGTTGTTGCGGAACCATCGCACCGCGCGGCGCAGCGACCGCGCCGGGTAGCGATCGACCGGAAGTTCGAAATCCCACCATTCATCCTGCGGGTGCGCCGCATACAGGCACAGCCCCACCAGCGCCGAGAACGCGGGTCCCGTCGCCGCCTGCGGCAGGCCCTGGATGCGCAGCGGTCGGCCAAGGCGGACCTGCTGGCCCAGGATGCGCGCCGCAAGCCCGTCGATGCCGACCATCTGGCTGGAGCCGCCGGTGAGCACGATCTGCTGGCTGGGCAGATGCTCGAAGCCTGCCGCGTCCAGCCGGGCGCGCACCTCCTCCAGGATTTCCTCGACCCGTGGGCGCATGATCCCGATCAGCTCGGAGCGGCTGACGGTGCGGCTGTCGCGGTCCCAGTCGCCGGTGTTGCCGCCCAGTTCGATCCGCTCGCGGTCGTCCATCCGCGTGGCCTGCACGCCGCCGTGCAAGGTCTTGATCCGCTCGGCGGTGGCCAGATCGACCTGCAGGCCCTGCGCGATGTCGCCGGTCACGTGATCGCCCCCCAGCCGGACCGAATCCGCATAGATCATGTGCTTCTTGATGAAGATCGACAGCCCGGTCGCCCCCGCACCGAGGTCGATGCAGGCCGCGCCGAGCTCCTGCTCGTCCTCGACCAGCGCCGCCTTGCCCGAGGCATACGCGCCCGAGGCAAGCCCGGCCAGTTCCACATCGCAGCGGCGCAGGCACTGCACCAGATTGCTGACCGATGTGGTGTCCACGGTCAGCAGATGCATGTCGCAGGCCAGCCGGTTGCCGGTCTGACCACGCGGATCCGACAGCCCGCTGCGGTGATCGAGCGCGAAATTCACCGGCTGGGCATGAAGCACATCGCGGCCATCCCCGAAATCGGGCACGTCGCAGGCGGCGAGGACCCGCGCGATGTCGTCCTCGGCCACGGTCGTGTCCTCGAGCGCGACCTCGCCTGCCAACCCATACGAGCGCACCCCCCCGCCCGAAAAGCTCAGGATGACATGATCCACGCGCGTGCGCGCCATTTTCTGCGCGGCCTGCAGCGCGGTGCGCAGCGCGCGCTCGGTCTCGGCCATGGCGGCGATCTCGCCGTGGCGGACACCGCGCGACTGGGTGGTCCCCGCGCCGATCACCCGGAACCCCGCCTGCCCCGCCAGATGCCCCACCCCCGACCCGTTCGCCGGTGTCGCTGACGGGTCGAGCCGGAGCACCAGCGCCGCAATCTTGTGGCTGCCCACATCCACGATTCCGATCACGCCGCGCTGCATCGCGGCGCGGCGCATCTGGCGCATCGCTCGCTGGGGCTTGTAGGGGTCGGTCATGGGGCTACTCCGGGCTGTGGCGGATCGACTGAAAGGTTTCGAGCGCGCCGTCGCTGAGCCGCAGCGTCGGGCGATCGTGCAGGCGCAGATCGACAAGAACCGTGTCGCGCGCCAGCAGGTCCTGCGCGCCATCGAGCGCCAGCACGCGCTCGATGGCGCGGATCGGCGCGGTTTCGGGCAGCGCGATGCGCTGGTCACGGTCAAGCACCAGGTCCCAGCGACGCTCGCCCACACGGACCAGCCCGCGAATGCGCTCATCCAGCGGCGCGGCGGCATCGAGGATGCGCAGCGCCTCCGGCACCTCCTGCTCGGCGCCGGCCCCGGCAAGCAACGGCAGGTCCGCGCGCGAGGCGCGCTCGGTCAGCCGCGCGATGCGCCGGCCTTCACCGTCGAGCAGTTCCAGTCCGCCGCGGTGCCGCCAGATCACCGCCGGGCTGCGCTCGACCAGCCGCAGTTCGAGCATCCGGTCGCCGCCCAGCCGCAGATCGGCCGAGCGGATGGCATCGATGGTTTCGAGCTCGCGGCGCAGCGCGGCCATGTCGATCCGGAAGGACGACTCGGGGAAGGTGACATCCACGCGCCCCAGCGCCGCGGCGTGGACCTCGGCCGACACGTCGCCGAGCACCCGCACGCCCTCGACACGGAATTCCGGTCGGTCGATGACACTGTCATAGGCGTCCACCAGCGCCGCGTGGGCCGCCGCCTGGCGCGCCGGATCGGACATCACCACGCCCACGCTGAGCGAGATCACGAACACCGGGAGCCCGACCGTCAGCATCCGCCGCACCAGCGGGGTGAGCCACAGCCGGTTGAGCCGGTAGCTCAGTCGGCTGGGACCGCGCTGCGGGCGCGGACCGCGGCGCGCGCGCCTGCGGCGCAGCACGCGCCCGGCGGGAACACCGTCGGGGCCAGCATCGGGGCCAGCATCGGGGGGCGGCTGATCCGGCGCCGTGCGCGGGTGGTGTGCGTGGGCGGGCGCGGCGGCGGGGGGCAGGCGGCGGCCCAGCGACCAGCCCGGCGCATAGGGCGGGCCGGGTTGCAGCCAGTCACCGTCTGCCCGCGCCCCGCCCGAGGCCCCGCGGGGCGCGCGCGCCCCGGCCGCGGCTGGGTGCGTCGAGCGCAGCGGGGGCGTGCGGGTGCCGCGGGTGCTCACCCCGTCCTCCCCCGCCAGTCGCGCTGGCCGTATGTCACCCCTCGGGCCGCGCGGCGATCGGCTGCCCCGAAAGCACCGGGGCGGCGGCGTCCAAAGACGCCCGATCGATCGCGCTGTGCGAGGGCTGCCCTGCTCGACATGCCCACGATCCTTGCCTGTGCACCCTGTTGCGGGCGCTCTTTTGCCTCGTCGCCCGTGGATGGGCGCTTCTACTGTATTGCGCCCCTTGAATGGGCGCTTGTGGCGTGCGTCGCCCCTTGGATGGGCGCTTGTGGCGTGCGTCGCCCCTTGGATGGGCGCTTCTGGTCGGTTGTGGCCCGTTCAGGGGCGCTGGTCTGCTTCGTGGCCCATTGCCGGGCGTTTGGTGTCTCAACCGCCCGTTCAGGGGCGCGTCGTGTCGGTCGTCGTCACCCTTGGCGGGCGATCATCGCTTCGTTGCCGCTCCACGGGCGCCAGGCGATCGCGTCACACGGCCCCTTGTGCGGTGGTTGATGCGTCACCGGCTTCCGGCCTGCCCGCCGACCGGCGCGGCGTCGCCGACCCGCATGACTTCCCACTCTAGCGAAATCCCGCTGGTCTGCAAAACCCTTTTTCGCACCTCCTCGCCCAGACCTTCGAGATCGGCCGCTGTGGCGGTGCCCGTGTTGATCAGGAAGTTCGGATGCTTGGGCGACATCTGCGCACCCCCGCGGCGCGCGCCGCGCAGGCCGGCGTCGTCGATCACCTTCCACGCCTTCAGGTCGTGCACGTCGTCGTCGCGCCCGGTCGAGCTGAACCCGGCGGGGTTGCGAAAGGTCGAGCCCGCACTGCGCTCGCGCGTGGGCTGGGTGGCGTCGCGGCGGGCAAGCTGCTCGGCCATGCGCGCCGCGAGCGCCTGCGGGTCGCCGGGCGGGGCGGCGAAGCGGGCCGCGACGATCACCGCGCCGTCGGGCACCTGCGACTGGCGGTAGCCGAAGCCCAGCGCCGTCGCGGGCAGCGTCACGATCCGCCCGTCGCGCAGCACCGCGCGCACCTCCTGCAGCCGGTCGGCGACATAGGTGCCGTAGCAGCCCGCGTTCATCCGCACCGCGCCGCCGATGGCGCCCGGGATGGTGCGCAGGAAGGTCAGGTCCAGCCCGGCCTCGGCCGCACGGCGCGCGACATGCGAATCGAGCGCGGCGGCACCCGCCTCCACCACGCCATCGCCGGGGGTGATGGTGCTGAACCCGCGGCCAAGCCGGATCACCACGCCGCGCAAGCCGCCGTCGCGCACGATCAGGTTGGAACCCACGCCCATCGCGAACACCGGCACCGACGGGTCGAGCGCGGCGAGGAACGCGCTCAGATCGGCCTCGTCGGCGGGCTGGAAGAACCACTCCGCCGGCCCGCCGACGCGCAACCATGTCAACGGCGCCAGCGCGCGGTTCGCCGTCAGCGTGCCCCGGTGGGCGATTTGCGCGGGGTCTCGGGTCATGGGCCTGCGCATACCCCGCGGCGCGGGGCGGGGCAAGCGCGCGCTCAGCGCCGGATAAAGGCGTCCGAGAAGCCCATTGCGCGCACGATCCGCAGCGTCTGGTGCAGCCCGTTGCCGCGCTCGACCGGGCCGACGAGCACCACATCCAGCGCGCGGCCCGCGGCGCGCGCGCGCTGCACCGCCACCGGAAGCCCCTCGGCCACCAGCCGGGCGCGGGTGCGCTGTGCGTTGGCCGGCACCGCGAAGCTGCCGACCTGGACATAGGCACCGAGGCTTGCGCGCGGCGTCACCGGGGCGGGCGCGGCGTGGGCGGCGCGCGGGCCTGCCGCCGCGGCGACCACCGTCGCGGCCCCGGCGGCAAAGGCCGGGTCATGCACACCCGCGCGCAGCATCAGCTCCGGCGCGATCACGCAGCGGACCATGCGGCGGCCATCGGCCACGGTGACCAGTTCACCATAGGGCGACTGCGCCGGGCATGCCGCGTGGCGCCCCGAGGGATGCTGCACCTGCGCGGGCGCAGGGGAGGGCCGTGCAGCCCGCGCGGTCCGGCGCGGTTGCACGGCGGGCGGCGATTTCACCGCCGCCTGCGCCGCGGCAACGGGGGCGGCGGGGCGCGCGATCTGCCGTTCGGGCGCGGGCGCCTCGGCGCGGTCGGCCTCGGGTTCGGGCGCCGGTGCCTCGGCGCGGTCGGCCTCGGGTTCGGATGCCGCTTCGGGGCGATCGGCCTCGGCCGCCACGGTTTCCGCCTCGTCGGCCCCGTCCTCATCGGCGTCGGCCATGACCGCTTCGGTCATCACGGCGGTGTCGGGGTCGGTCGCGTCGCCAGCCTCGGCCACCGCGGCGGCCTCCTCCATCGGCGCGGTCTTCGGATCACCGTTGCAGACCGGGCGCGAATCCGCGCCGAAGAGCGGGATCCACGACACTTCGCCGCCGAAGGTCGAGCGCAGGAAGACGCAGCCCTCGCTGTCGACGAAGCGGTTGCCCTCGAACCCTTCGGGCGGGTGTTCGGCAGGTTGCAGCCCGTTTCCGCTTTGCGCCAGGGCCCCCTGCCCTGCCACCAGCCCCGCGGCCAGCGCCGCAAGCACCGCGAATCGCGTGATCATTCTGTCCCCCGCGTCGATTGCGGCGCAATGATGGCGCAAGCCCGCGTGCAAGTAAACGACGCGTGAGCGCGGGCCGCAACAGGGGCCTCAGCGCGTGCCGAACATCCGGTCGCCCGCATCGCCCAGACCGGGGACGATGTAGCCAAGCTCGTTCAGCCGCTCGTCCAGCGCCGCGGTGACGATGGGCACGTCGGGGTGCGCCTCCTTCATGCGCGCGACGCCTTCGGGCGCGGCCAGAAGGCACAGGAAGCGGATGTTGCGCGCGCCCGCGGCCTTGAGCAGGTCGACCGCCGCGGCCGAGGAATTGCCCGTGGCCAGCATCGGATCGACCGCGATCACCAGCCGCTCGTCCAGCTCCGATGGCAGCTTGCAGTAGTATTGCACCGGCTGGAGCGTTTCCTCGTCGCGGTACAGGCCCACGAAGCCCACGCGCGCCGACGGGATCAGTTCCAGAATCCCGTCCAGCAGCCCGTTGCCCGCGCGCAGGATCGACACCAGCGCCAGCTTGCGCCCCGCCAGCACCGGGGCGTCCATCGCACAGAGCGGCGTTTCGATCTGTTTGGTGGTGGTCGCCATCTCGCGCGTGACCTCGTAGGCCAGAAGCTGGCTGATCTCGCGCAGAAGCTGGCGGAAGGACGCGGTCGAGGTGTCCTTGTCCCGCATCAGCGTCAGCTTGTGCTGCACCAGCGGGTGGGTGACGATGGTCAGGTGATCGCTCATGCGGGCGGCTCCAGTCGTTGCAGGATACGGGCGCGGGTGGCGGGATCGCAGAATGCGGCCTCGGCGGCGGTGCGGTTGATGGCGGTGAAATCCTCGGCCGTCCAGTCGAAAGCCCGCGCAAGCCCCGCGTATTCGCGGTTGATGTCGGTGTGAAAGAAGGGCGGGTCGTCGGTGGACAGCGTCACATTCACGCCGGCCTCGCGCAGCCGCGCCACGGGGTGCGCGGCCCAGCCCTTGTAAAGCCCCAGCGCGATGTTGGAGCCGGGGCAGACCTCGAGCACCGTGCCGGTCTCGGCCAGCTGCGCAACAAGCGCGGGGTCCTCGATCGCGCGGACGCCGTGGCCGATGCGGGTCACGCGCAGGTCGGCCAGCGCGTCGCGCACCGACGCCGGCCCTCCCCATTCGCCGGCATGCGCGGTCAGGCCCAGCCCGGCCTCACGCGCGCAGTCGAAGGCCCAGGCGTAGTCGCGCGGCCGGCCCACGGTTTCGTCGCCCGCGATGCCGAAGCCGGTGATGACATCGCCGGCGGTCTCGGCCGCGCAGATCGCGGGCGCGCGGGCGCGGTCGGGGCCGAAATGGCGGATGCAGGTGACGATGCCGCGCAGGGTGATGCCGTCCTGCGCCTGCGCCTCGGCGGCGGCGTCCTCGATCGCGGCCAGGTAGTCGCGCCACGCGCCCAGATCGCCGCCGCCGCAGAAATCGGGCGACAGGAAGGTCTCGGTGTAGATCACGCCGGCCTCGGCGGACTGCGCCAGCACCGCACGGGTCAGGCGGCGGAAATCCTCGGGCGACCGCAGCACGGTGCAGGCGGCTTCATAGATGCGCAGGAACTCGGTGAAGCCGTCGAAGCGGTAGCCGCCGGTTTCGGTGAAGATGCGCGACAGGTCGACGCCCTTTTCCGCCGCCAGCCCGCGGATGAACGCCGGGGGCGCGGCGCCTTCCAGGTGCAGGTGAAGCTCGACCTTGGGCAGGGCCTGAAACTCGGAACTCATGGCAGGAAACTCCGTCCGGGGCCGTGGGCCGGCACGCCCAGATGCGACGCGACCGAGGCCGCGACATCGGCAAACGCGCGCAGCCCGATTTCGCCCGCGCCCGCGCCGTGGACAAGCACCGGCACGCGCTCGCGGGTGTGGTCGGTGCCGGGCGCGGTGGGGTCGTTGCCGTGATCGGCGGTGAAGATGGCCAGGTCGCCGGGGCGCAGGCGGTCCAGAAACCGCGCGGCGAAGGCGTCGAACGTTTCAAGCGCGCGCGCATAGCCCGCCACGTCGCGGGTGTGGCCGTAGAGCGTGTCGAACTCGACGAGGTTGGCAAAGACCAGCGCGCCCGGCTCGGCGCCCTCCGCCAGCCGCAGCAGGTGATCGCACAGCGCGGCGTCGTCGCGGCCCTTGTGGACATGCGTGATCCCGCGGCCCGAGAAGATGTCGTTGATCTTGCCCACCGCGTGCACCGCGCCGCCCGCGCGCGCCACCCAGTCGCACAGCGTCGGCGCGGGGGGGGCGATGGCGAAATCGCGCCGGTTGCCGGTGCGCACGAAGCCCTCGGCTTCGGTTCCCGTGAAAGGCCGCGCGATCACCCGGCCCACGCGCATGTTGTGCGCCAAGGGCGCGATGTCGGCGCAGAGCCGATAGAGCCGGTCCAGCCCGAACGCGTCTTCATGCGCGGCGATCTGCAGCACGCTGTCGACCGAGGTATAGACGATGGGCCAGCCGGTGCGCAGATGCTCGGCGCCCAGATCGCGCACGATGGGGATGCCCGCCGCGTGGCAGTTGCCCAGAATCCCGTCGGTGCCCGCCGCCTGCGCGAGCCGCCGCGTCAGCGCGGGCGCGAAGGCCGGCGTGCGGCGGTCGAAATAATGCCACGCCCAGGGGACGGGGACGCCCGCAAGCTCCCAATGTCCCGACGGCGTGTCCTTGCCCTGCGACGTTTCGGTCGCTGCCCCCCACCGCGCGCGCGGCTCCGCCCCCAGCCCCGGCGGCGCCATCCCCGAGGCCAGCGCAACCGCCCGCCCCAGCCCCAGCGCATCGAGCACCGGCAAGCGCAGCGGCCCGCTGCGGCCATGATCGGCGCGGCCCGCGGCGCAGGCTTCGGCGATGTGGCCCAGCGTGTTCGCGCCCGCGTCGCCGAAGGCCGCCGCATCGGGCGCGCCGCCGCACCCCACCGAATCGAGCACGATCAGGAAAGCGCGCGTCATTCACGCCCCGGGCGTGGCGCGGGCCATGTGGCCGGGCTCGAACGCGCCGGGCAGCAGCTCGCCCAGCGTCATCACCGTTTGCGCGCCGTCGGTGGTGGCCATGATCACCGCAACATCCGGGCCGGCGAATTCGCGCAGCTTCTGGCGGCAGCCGCCGCAGGGCGGCACCGGCATCGGCGCATCGGCGATCACGGCGATCTCGGTGATCACCCGCTCGCCGCCTGCGCACATGGCGGCGATGGCGCCTGCTTCGGCGCAGGTGCCTTGCGGATAGGCCAGGTTTTCCACGTTGCACCCCGCGAACACCGCCCCCGAGGCCGTGCGGATCGCCGCGCCCACCTTGAACCCCGAATAGGGCACATGGGCGTTTTCACGCACGGCGCGGGCGGTGTCGATCAGGTCCATGACGCTCTCCTGCTGGTCAGGGTCAGTTTGCGCCGCCCGCCGTTCAGGTGCAAGTGCGCAAGCGCTGGAACCCGCCCCGCCCGGCGGCTATGGTTCAACATCAAACAATCGGCGTGGAGGAAGGAAGTCATGAGCGACGAGCGGCAGGAAAAGGCGCGCGCCGAGGCGCTGTATTACCATTCGGTGCCAAGGCCCGGAAAGCTCGAGGTGCGCCCCACCAAGCCGCTGGCCAACGGCTACGACCTGGCGCGCGCCTACTCGCCCGGCGTCGCCGAAGCGTGTCTGGAGCTCAAGGCCGACCCGGCGGCGGCCACGCGCTACACCACACGCGGCAATCTGGTGGGCGTGGTCACCAACGGCTCGGCGGTGCTGGGGCTGGGCAATATCGGGCCGCTGGCGTCGAAACCGGTGATGGAGGGCAAGGCGGTCCTGTTCAAGAAATTCGCCAACATCGACTGCTTCGACATCGAGGTCGACGAGACCGACCCCGAGCGGCTGGCCGAGATCGTCTGCGCGCTCGAGCCCACCTTCGGAGCGATCAACCTTGAAGACATCAAGGCGCCCGACTGCTTCATCGTCGAACGCATCTGCCGCGAGCGCATGGGCATCCCGGTCTTTCATGACGACCAGCACGGCACGGCCATCGTGGTGGGAGCGGCGGCCACCAACGCGCTGCGCGTCGCGGGCAAGCGGTTCGAGGACATCAAGCTGGTCTCCACCGGCGGCGGCGCGGCGGGGATCGCGTGCCTGAACATGCTGCTGAAACTGGGGGTGAAGCGCGAAAACGTCTGGCTCTATGACCTGCACGGGCTGGTCCATGAAGGCCGCGAGACCGACATGAACCCGCAAAAGGCCGCCTTCGCGCAGCCCGGCGGGCCGGTCCCGCTGACCGAGGCGATTGCAGGGGCGGACATGTTCCTTGGCCTCTCGGCGCCCGACCTGCTGAGCCCCGAGCATGTCGTCAGCATGGCCGCGCGGCCCATCATCTTCGCGCTGGCCAATCCGCTGCCCGAGATCCTGCCCGACGTGGCGCGCGCCGCCGTGCCGGATGCGATCATCGCCACGGGCCGGTCGGATTTTCCCAACCAGGTCAACAACGTGCTGTGCTTTCCTTTCATCTTTCGCGGCGCGCTGGACGTGGGCGCGACCGAGATCAACGACGCCATGCAGATCGGCTGCATCGAGGGCATCGCGGCGCTGGCGCGCGCCACCACCTCGGCCGAGGCCGCGGCCGCCTACAAGGGCGAACAGCTCAGCTTCGGGCCGGATTACCTGATCCCCAAACCGTTCGACCCGCGCCTGATGGGCGTGGTGGCGCAGTCGGTGGCGCGCGCGGCGATGGAGTCGGGCGTGGCCACGCGGCCGATCGCCGATCTCGACGACTACAAGCGCGGGCTGGACGGGTCGGTGTTCCGCTCGAGCATGATCATGCGCCCGGTGTTCGAGGCCGCGCGCCAGGCCGCGCGCCGCATCGTCTTCGCCGAGGGCGAGGACGAACGCGTCCTGCGCGCCGCCTCGGCCATGCTGGAGGAAACCACCGAGGTGCCGATCCTGATCGGCCGGCCCGATGTGGTTGCCATGCGTTGCGAACGCGCGGGGCTGACCATCCGCCCGGGCGAGCATTTCCAGGTGGTGAACCCCGAAAACGACCCGCGCTACCGCGACTACTGGGAGACCTATCACCAGCTGGTGCAGCGCCGCGGCGTCACGCCTGATATCGCGCGCGCAGTGATGCGCACCAACACCACCGCCATCGGCGCGATCATGGTCCAGCGCGGCGAGGCCGACAGCATGATCTGCGGCACCTTCGGGCAGTATCTGTGGCATCTGAACTACGTCTCCCAGATCCTCGGCACGCGCGATCTGAACCCGGTGGGGGCGCTGTCGCTGATCATCCAGCCCGACGGCAACCTGTTCCTGGCCGACACCCAGATCCACGCCGAACCCACGCCCGAACAGGTCGCGCAGACGGTCGTCGGCGCCGCGCGCCATGTGCGCCGCTTCGGGTTGGAGCCGAAGATCGCGCTGTGCTCGCATTCGCAGTTCGGCAACCTCGACAGCTCGTCGGGGCGGCGGATGCGCGCCGCGCTCGAGATCCTGGACGATCTGGCGCCGGGCTTCGCCTATGAAGGCGAGATGACGCTCGATGTCGCGCTTGACCCCAACCTGCGCGCGCGGATCTTCCCCAATGCGCGCTTCGAGGGGCCGGCCAATACGCTGGTGTTTGCCTCCACCGACGCGGCCTCGGGGGTGCGGAACATCCTCAAGACGCGCGGCGACGGGCTCGAGGTCGGCCCGATCCTGATGGGCATGGGCAACCGCGCACATATCGTCACCCCGTCGATCACCGCGCGCGGATTGCTGAACATGGCCGCGCTGGCGGGCACCCCCGTCGCGCATTACGGCTGACGACGCGGGCGTCGGCAGGAATTTGCCGACGCCCGAGCGACTCTCCGGCGGGAAAATGCCGATTTCACCACCCTTCGCGCGCGCGGGTTGCTCGGCGTTGCGTCATGCCCATTTCTGACGTTCCCGTGACTTTCGGAGTCCCCATGTCGCAGGACGGAGCGAAGCGCCGAAACAGCCTGATCGACGCCGTCCGCGCGCTGGCGCTGGCGGGCGTCATCATGGTGAACATGCTCACGATCTCGGGGCTGGCCTTCATGACCCCCGACATGCGCGCCGAGGCGCTCGGCACCGTCGATCAGGCGGTGTGGGGCTTTCTGAACCTGTTCTTCGAGGGCAAGGCGCTGGCGGCGTTCTCGTTCCTGTTCGGCTTCAGCTTCAGCCTGATCCTTGCCCGCGCGCACGAACGCGGCAGCACCTGCACGGCAATGGTGCTGCGCCGGATGGCGGTTCTGGGCGCGATCGGTGTGGTCAACGCGGTGTTCCTGTTCTGGGCCGACATCCTGATGACCTATGCCGCGCTGGGGCTGGCGCTGCCGCTGGCCGCGCGGCTGCCGGTGCGCGTGGTGGCGGGGCTGGGCGCGGGGCTGATCGCGGCCGGGCCGGTGGCGCTGGCACTGGGCGGGTTCGACGCGCCGCAGCCGGTGCCGCAGGGGCTGATCGAGAACCTCGAGGCGTATGCAGCGCCCGACTACGCGGCCACGGTCGGGCAGAACGTGGCGATGATCGCCTCGGCCTCCGAGGGTGCCGACAGCCTGCTGGTGCTGCGCTTCTTCCTGCTGTCGGGGCTGTTCCTGCTGGGCCTCGCCGCCGGGCGGGCAAACCTGCTGGCGCAGATCGAAACCCTGCGCGGCGCGATGCTGCGCGCGGGTGGGGTGCTGTTCGCGGTGGGGTTGGCGATGAAGCTGGCGCTTTACGTCGGCCCCACGCCCACCGGCGCGGGGCTGGTGCTGCATCTGGACACGGTGCTGATGGCGCTGGGTTACCTGATGCTGATCGCCGCCGCGCTGCAGGCGGGCGCGGCGACATGGCTGCGCAAGCTGCTGGCGCCGCTGGGGCGGATGAGCCTGACCGGCTATCTGATGTCCGCCGCGCTGGGCCAGGCGGTGTTCCACGGCTGGGGGCTGGGGCTGATCGGCGCGGTGGGCACGCTGGCGGTGCTGGGCGTGGCGCTGGCGATCTATGCGGTGCTGCTGGGCTTTGCGCATCTGTGGTTCCGCCACTGCCTGTTCGGCCCGTGGGAATGGCTGTGGCGGAGCCTGTCGCGCCTGCGCGCCCAGCCACTGTTGCGCGGCGCGCCCGCGCACGGGTGACTCACCCCGTCCGGTCCCGTCGCGGACGCATCACCCGCGCAGTCCACCAGAAGATCACCGGCGTCAGCACCACGGTCGGCCCCAGCCACAGCACCAGTTGCGGCAGCGCGTCGATGTTGGTGGTCACCGCGGCGGTGATGGCGGCGATGGTGCCGCCCAGCATCCGCGACAGGTGCCGCGCGATCCGCTCCGGGCCCGTGATCGGCCCCGCGCGCCAGTCGCGCCAGTCGCCCAGCGCCAGCGTCAGCCCGATCGCGCCGAACACCAGCACGATCACCGGTTGCGCACCGCCCTGCCCCACCAGCCCCACCGCGCCGAAGCCCAGCATCGCAAGCCCGGTCAGCGCCATCGCCGCGCCGCCGGCGTGGTCCAGCGCGCGCGGGCGCCCGTCGCGCAGCACCGCCGCGCGCCAGCCGGTGAACACCAGAAACGCGCTGAACACCCCCACGGCGAGCAGGAATGCATTGGGCCGCAGCGTCACCAGCATCAGCGTGCTCACCACGACCACACCCATGGCTGCGCCATAGGCCTGCCCGCTGCGCCGGTGCAGCGCGCGCCCCTTGGCGCTGCCCACCGCCAGCCCGGCCGCGCCCAGCGCGATGACCCCGGCGACGATGTGAATGGCAAGAACCGTCTCGAACATGGCGTGTCCTTTCCCCTGACTGCGTGTGGCGGCTGGGCTAGCGGCGGTGCGGGCGCACAGGCCAGCACGGATACGCGAGCCGCACAGGACAGTTCGCCGGCGGCGTGCTAGGATGCGTTCACGATGCGCGAACGGATGGACGATATCGCGCGCCGCGCGGCCCTGCCGCTGGCGGTGGGCACGGTGCTGGGGCTGCTGGGGCCCTTCGGCACCTATGGCGCGCTGCCGCTGCCGGCGCGGCTGGGCTACTGGCTGGCGGTGGTGGCGCTGAACTGGATGATCGCCGATGCGCTGATCCGGCGGGCCGAGGCGCTGGTGTCTGCCGGCCTGCCCCTGCGCCGGGCCGCGGTGCCGATGACCGGCGCGCTGGCAGCGGCGCTGCCGGCGACCGGCGTGGTGGCGCTGGCGGGGCAGTTGGCGGGGCTGGGCTGGCCGGGGGATCTGGTCGTGCTGCTGGGCCAGGTGGCGTTGCTGATGGGCGCGATCGCGCTGCCGGTCTATGCCTATCAGGACCTGCGCGAGACCAGCGCGGCCCCTGCCCCTGCCCCTGCCCCCACGCCTGCGCCTGCCCCCACGCCTGCGCCTGCTCCTGCGCCGGGCATCGGCCGGCCCGGCACCGCGCCGCTGTTCCTGGCGCGTCTGCCGTGCCCGCCGGACGGGCAGCTTCTGTGCCTGGAAATGCAGGACCATTACATGGTCGTGCACAGCACCGGCGGTTCGCAGATGATCCTGTGCCGGATGGAGGATGCGGCCCGCGAACTTGGCTGCGCGGGCCGGCGCGTGCACCGTTCGTGGTGGGTGGCGCGCGACGCGGTGCTCGGAGCGCGCCGCGACGGGCAGCGCCGCTGGCTAAAGCTGTTGGACGGGCGCGAAATACCGGTGGGACGCTCGTATGCGGCGGACCTGCGCGCGGCGGGCTGGCTGAAGTGAGCTCGCTCCGAGGCTGCCGAGACGGGCAGAGCGCCGCCGCCGCCCCGCACCGGCCCCGGCAGCCTGCTATCTGGTGCCCGCCTCGATCCCCGGATAGTCGCTGACCAGCAGGCGGTAGGGGGGCGCGTCCTCCTCGACCGTGGCAAAGCGCGGCAGGGGCGGGTCGAAGATGTTGTCGGTCTCGTCGTCATTGACGGTGCTGACCTCGCCGATCAGGCAGTCACCGCCTTCGGCCCGGAATGCGTGCCAGTCGCCCGGGCGCAGGGTCACGCTCTCGCCCGGCTCCAGCACCAGCCGCCCGCCCGCGGGCAGCGTCCGGGGCTCGGTGTCGCAACTCACGTGCACGGGCGCTTCGGGGTCGCGGCTGCCATCGGGGCGCGCGGCGAAAAGTTCCAGCACCAGCCGGGCGCCGCCACGGTTGATGATGTCTTCGGTCTTGGTGTCGTGGCGGTGCATGGGGCTCAGCTGGCCGTCACGCGCGATCAGCAGCTTCTCGGCGTAGAGCATCCCGCGCCCGGCGGCGAGCTCGGCCGCATCGCCATTGCGCAGCGTGACCAGCACCAGCCCCAGCCGGTCGAAATCGCCCGCGCCATAGTCGGTCACATCCCAGCCCAGCCGACGGCGCAGGATGTCGCTGCCGGCCCGCGCGCGCAGCGCCTCGGGGGTCAGCCGCGCAAACGGGGGCAGTGCGACGCCGAAGCGATCGATGAACGCTTCGGCGTCGTGCAGGATCCCGTTGATCTGCGAGCGCTTCATCGCCCGCCCGATCAGCCGACCAGTTCGAGGCCCGAGAAGAAATACGCGATCTCGACCGCGGCGGTTTCGGGCGCGTCCGAGCCGTGGACCGAATTCTCGCCGACCGACTGGGCGAATTCGGCGCGGATCGTGCCCGGCGCGGCATCGGCGGGGTTGGTGGCGCCCATCACTTCGCGGTTCTTCGCAATCGCGCCCTCGCCTTCGAGCACCTGCACCACCACCGGTTCCGAGGCCATGAACTCGCACAGCTCGTCGTAGAAGGGGCGCTCCTTGTGGACGGCGTAGAAGGTGCCCGCCTGCGCCTTGGTCAGGTGGATGCGCTTCTGAGCGACGATGCGCAGCCCGGCCTCTTCGAACTTGGCGTTGATCTTGCCGGTCAGGTTGCGGCGGGTGGCGTCGGGCTTGATGATCGACAGGGTGCGTTCAAGGGCCATCGGGGTCGGTCTCCGTGTGTTGGGCAGCCCGCCGGGCGGGGCCGCGTTGCGAGGGGCGCTCTAGCATGGGGCCGCGGGCGGTGGAAGCCCTCGGCGCATGCGGGCGAGCGGCATGAAAACGGGCCGGGGGAGCGCCCCCGGCCCGTTCGTCGTCGCGTGACAGGCGCGGTCAGTTCAGGCCACCGCCGGCGCCTCCGTCCATGCCGCCGCCGGCACCGCCGCCGTCCATGCCGCCGCCGGCATCCATGCCGCCGCCGGCGCCCTCACCCTCGGGGGCGGGAATGAACTCGCGGTCGCGGTATTCGAACTCGGGCGCGTCCTCAAGCTCGTCGCGGGTCATGCTCAGCACCACCTCGCGCGCGTCCCAGTTGATCTCGAACTCGTCCCAGTCGATGGCCACATCCTTGGCACCGAAGCCCAGAAAGCCCCCCACCGAGACGATCCCGGCGGTGATCTGACCGTCCGCACCGATCAGGATGTCGTCGATGGAGCCGATCCGCTCGCCGGTGTCCGAGTCCACCGCCGCACCGATCACCCAGCCGCCCAGAAGCTCCTGGCTGTCCTGCTGGTCGACGATTGCCTCCTGCGCGGCAACCGCGCCGGCAAGCATGGTGCTGGTGGTCACTGCAATCAGTCCTGTCCGCATGGTCAGTCTCCTTCGTTGCGTTCCTTGCAGCCGCCGCACGTCTTCGGGCGGCGAACACGGATGACATGGGACCAGTTGCCAAGGATCGCAAAACCACCGGCGAAGCCTTGCCAGAATCACGCGCCCGTGTCGGCGAAAGCTTGCCGACGGCACATGACGGAGCGCAGGGCGCCGTCACCATTGACCTTTTCGCCGTGTCAGGGCACGCAGCAGCCATGTTGCGCATTGACCAGATTTCCTACGCGATCGAGGGCCGTCCGCTGTTCGAGCAGGCCTCGGCCACCATCCCCGACGGCCACAAGGTCGGGCTGGTGGGGCGCAACGGGGCGGGCAAGACCACGCTGTTCCGGCTGATCCGCGGCGAGCTGGCGCTGGAGGGCGGGTCGATCTCCCTGCCGCCACGCGCGCGCATCGGCGGCGTCGCGCAGGAAGCGCCGGCCACGCAGGCCTCGCTGCTGGACACGGTGCTCGCCGCCGACACCGAGCGCGCCGCGCTGATGGCCGAGGCCGAGACCGCCACCGACCCCGGCCGCGTGGCCGACATCCAGACCCGGCTTGCCGATATCGACGCATGGTCCGCCGAAGGGCGCGCCAGCGCCATCCTGCGCGGGCTGGGGTTCGACACGGAGGCGCAGGCGCGGCCGTGTTCGGATTTCTCGGGCGGGTGGCGGATGCGCGTGGCGCTGGCCGGCGTGCTGTTCGCGCGCCCGGACCTGCTGCTGCTGGACGAGCCGACGAATTACCTCGACCTCGAAGGGGCGCTGTGGCTGGAGAGCTATCTGCGCAGCTACCCGCACACGGTGATCATCATCAGCCACGACCGCGGGCTGCTGAACCGCGCGGTGGGGTCGATCCTGCACCTCGAAAATCGCGGGCTCACGCTCTACACCGGCGGCTACGACGATTTCGCCCGCACCCGCGTCCAGCAGCGCGCCATCGCGCAGGCCGAGGCGCGCAAGATCGACGCGCGGCGCGCGCATCTGCAATCCTTCGTGGACCGTTTCCGCGCCAAGGCGTCGAAGGCCCGGCAGGCGCAGAGCCGGGTGAAGATGCTCGAAAAGCTGCAGCCGATCACGCCCCCGGCCGAGGCCGCGCAGCATGTCTTCACCTTCCCCGCGCCCGAGGCGCTGTCGCCCCCGATCCTGGCGCTTGACTCGGTGGCGGTGGGCTATGATGGCCGCGCGGTGCTGCGCAAGCTGACGCTGCGGATCGACCAGGACGACCGCATCGCGCTCTTGGGCCGCAACGGCGAGGGCAAGTCCACCCTGTCCAAGCTGCTTGCGGGCAAGCTGGCGCCGCTGGGAGGCGACATCACCCGCGCGGGCAAGCTGCGGGTGGGCTATTTCGCGCAGCATCAGGTCGACGAGCTGGAGCTGGACGAGACCCCGCTGCAGCACCTGCAACGCGCGCGCCGCGACACGCCGCCCGCCAAGCTGCGCGCGCGGCTGGCGGGCTTCGGGCTGATGGCCGATCAGGCCGACACCGTGGTTGCGCGGCTGTCGGGCGGGCAGAAGGCGCGGCTGTCGCTGCTGCTGGCGACGCTCGATGCACCGCATCTGCTGATCCTGGACGAGCCGACCAACCATCTGGACATCGAAAGCCGCGAGGCGCTGGTCGAGGCGCTGACCGCCTATGACGGCGCGGTGATCCTGGTCAGCCACGACATGCACCTGCTGTCGCTGGTGGCCGACCGGCTGTGGCTGGTCTCGGGCGGGGGCGTGGCGCCCTATGACGGCGATCTGGACAGCTACCGCCAGCACCTGCTGGCCCCCACGGGCGAGCCCGCCACCACCCGCCGCGCCCGCGCCGAGCGCGCGCCCGAGGCCCCCGCGCCCCCCTCGCGCAGCGCGCTGCAGGCCGAGGTCCGCAAATGCGAGGCGCGGCTGGAAAAGCTTGCCGAGATGCACGAGCGGCTGTCGAAGAAGCTCGCCGAGCCCGAGCTCTACGACCCCGCCCGCATCAACGACCTGCGCCAGTGGCAGGCCAAGTTCGCCGAGCTGGAAACCGCCACCCGCCGTGCCGAGGATCTGTGGCTCAAGGCGCAGGAACGGCTGGAAGGGGCAACCGGCTGAGCCGCGCCCGCAACCTCAGGGAAGCATCATGCCCGATCCCACCTTCCTGATCGCCGCCTTCGTCACCCTGCTGGTGGTGATCGACCCGGTCAGCCTGGCGCCGCTGTTCGTGGCGCTGACGCAGGGGATGAGCAGCGCGCAGCGCCGCGCGGCGGGGCTGCGGGCGTGCGTGATTGCCGCGGGGCTGCTGCTGGTCTTCGGGCTGGTGGGCGAGGATCTGTTGCGCTTCATCGGCATCTCGATGCCCGCGTTCCAGATCGGCGGCGGGGTGCTGTTGTTCCTGACCGCGCTCGACATGCTCTTCGACCGCCGCACGCGGCGGCGCGAAGGGCATTCGGACGCGGTCGAGGACCCGTCGGTGTTCCCGCTCGCCATGCCGCTGATCGCCGGGCCGGGGGCGATGGCGGCGATGATCCTGCTGATCAACCAGGCCGGGCGCGACTGGGGCGCGATCGTGGCGGTGAACCTGATCATGCTGGGCGTGGTGGCGCTGTGCTTCGTGCTGTTCCTGGCCGCCGGGCTGATCGAGCGCGCGCTGGGGCGCACCGGCACAATGGTGGTGACGCGGCTTCTGGGCATGCTGCTCGCGGCGCTGTCGGTGCAGTTCGTGCTCGACGGTCTGGCCGCGGTCGGGGCGCTGCCGGAGTGAGGCGCGGGCAGCAGCCCGCGACAGTCCGACCCATGCGCGGGAACGCGGGGCACGTCCCTGTCACACAAATTTGTATACAACCGCATACAATGCTTCCCCGTGGGGCGCATCTGCGCTATGAGGCCCGCATACCCTGCCACCAGCGGAGCCGGCCATGACCAAGATCAAGGTGCACAACCCCGTCGTCGAACTCGACGGCGACGAGATGACCCGCATCATCTGGGATTTCATCAAGCAAAAGCTGATCCTGCCCTATCTGGACGTGGATCTGCACTATTACGATCTGGGCATCGAGGAACGCGACCGCACCGACGACCAGATCACCATCGACGCCGCCCACGCGATCGCGCAGCACGGCGTCGGCATCAAATGCGCCACCATCACCCCCGACGAAGCGCGGGTCGAGGAGTTCGGGCTGAAGCGCATGTACCGCTCGCCCAACGGCACGATCCGCAACATCCTGGGCGGCGTGATCTTCCGCGAGCCGATCATCTGCCGCAACGTGCCGCGGCTGGTGCCGGGCTGGACGCAGCCCATCGTCGTGGGGCGCCACGCGTTCGGCGACCAGTATCGCGCCACCGACTTCCACTTCCCCGGCGCCGGCAAGCTGACGCTGAAATTCGAAGGCGCCGACGGCACGGTGATCGAACGCGAGGTGTTCGACGCTCCCGATGCGGGGGTGGTGCAGGCGATGTACAACCTCGACGCCTCGATCATCGACTTCGCGCGGGCGTCGCTGAATTACGGGCTCTCGCGCGGGTTCCCGGTGTATCTGTCCACCAAGAACACGATCCTGAAAGCCTATGACGGGCGCTTCAAGGACCTGTTCCAGCAGGTGTTCGACGCGGAATTCGCCGAAGCGTTCAAGGCCGCCGGCATCACCTATGAACACCGGCTGATCGACGACATGGTGGCGTGCGCGATGAAATGGTCGGGCGGCTATGTCTGGGCGTGCAAGAACTATGACGGCGACGTGCAGTCCGACACGGTGGCGCAGGGGTTCGGGTCGCTGGGGCTGATGACCAGCGCGCTGATGACGCCCGACGGCCGCGTGGTGGAATCCGAGGCCGCGCACGGCACCGTCACCCGCCACTACCGCCAGCACCAGGCGGGCAAGCAGACCTCGACCAACTCGATCGCGTCGATCTTTGCGTGGACGGGCGGGCTGAAGCACCGCGCGCGGCTCGATGACAACGCCGAGCTGCTGCGCTTCGCCGAGACGCTCGAGCGCGTCACCGTGCAATGCGTCGAGGACGGGTTCATGACCAAGGACCTTGCGTTGCTGGTCGGCCCCGATCAGGCGTGGCTGACCACGATGGGCTTTCTGGAAAAGGTGGACAGCTACCTCGACCGCGCGCTGGGGGCCTGACGCCCACGGTTGCATGGCCCGGTTGCATGGCCCGGTTGCATGGCCCGGTTGCATGGCCCGGTTGCCGGGGTGGCGTGGAATCACTAGTTCCCCGTCAGCCAACCACCCACCGGAGGACCCCATGACCGACACCCCCACCCCCCCGCGCATGATCGCCATCAGCAGCGGCAAGGGCGGGGTCGGCAAGTCCACCGTCACCGCCAACATCGCCGTGGCGATGACGGAGGCGGGCGTGAGGGTCGGGATCGTGGACGCCGACATCTACGGCCCCTCGATCCCCGGGATCCTCGGGTTGCCGTCGGAAAAGCCCGCGATGACGCCCGGCGGTCACGTGGTCCCCGCACAGGCGCACGGGATCAAGGTGATCTCGATGGGGATGCTGACCGACCACGACCAACCCGCGATCCTGCGCGGGCCGATGGTGACCAAGTATCTGCAGATGTTCGTCCGGCAAGTGGAGTGGGGCGCGCTGGACGTGCTGCTGCTGGACCTGCCGCCGGGCACGGGCGACGTGCAACTGACCATCGCGCAGGCCTTCCCGCTGGCGGGCGCGGTGGTGGTCAGCACGCCGCAGGATGTCAGCCTGAAGATCGCGCGCCGCGGGCTGCGGATGATGGAGCAGGTCAAGGTCCCGATCCTGGGCGTGATCGAGAACATGAGCGGTTTCACCTGCCCGTCCTGCGGCCATGTGACCCACATCTTCCACCAGGGCGGCGGCGAGGCCATCGCGCGCGAGCTGGGCGTGGCGTTCCTGGGCAAGGTGCCGCTGGACCCGGCGGTGGTGGATTGCGGCGATGACGGCGCGCCGGTGCTGCGCGTCGCCCCCGACAGCCCCGCCGCGCAGGCCTATCGCGCCATCGCCGCCGCGCTGGGCGCGGGCGGTGGCGCGGCGGCGGGCATCGCCACGCCCTTTGCCTGGACGGTGGGCGATGACACCGGCAAGCCCGCGCCCGTGGCGGTCAGCGACGGCCCGCGCGACCGGCTGGCGGCGCTCGACCACGGCCCCGCAGGCCTCGCGCTGAGCTGGGCCGACGGGCACGCGCAGACGCTCCCCCCGCGCGATCTGCGCATCGCGTGTTCCTGCGCGAAATGCCGTGATGAGCTCAGCGGCAAGCGGCTGCTCGACCCGGCGACGGTGCCGCTTGATATCCGCCTCACCCGTATCTGGAGCGTGGGCAACTACGCGCTGGGGATGGCGTTCAGCGACGGCCACGACACCGGGATCTACACCTTCGACGCGCTGCGCGCGATGCAGGGCACGGAGATGGAAGATGTCTGAGACCCGCCGTCGCATCCGCGCCGTGGCCTCGGCCACCGACGCCACCGTGCTGGGCTTCATGCTGGAGGCGGACGTGCAACCCGGCGCCTCGGCCCGCTTCGACGGCCCCGGCGGCCCCGGCGGCGCGCCGCTGGCCGATGCGCTGTTCGCCATCGACGGCGTGCAGCGGGTCGAGGTCGCAGGCCCCGCGATCTGGGTGCAGAAGGCCGAAGCCGCGCAATGGCCCGCGCTGAAACCCGCCATCGCCGCCGCCATCCGCGAGGTGCTGGACGCCACCGACGCGCCGCTCGGCGCGCAGGACACCGACCCCGCGACCGACCTGCGCCGCGCGGTCGAGGATATTCTGGAGCGCCAGATCAACCCCTCGGTCGCCGCACATGGCGGCCACATCGCGGCCGAGAGGGTCGAAGGCACGACCGTCTATCTGCGCATGTCGGGCGGGTGTCAGGGCTGCGCGGCCTCGGCCGCCACGCTGCGCGAAGGGGTGGAGCGGATGCTGCGTGCCGCGCTGCCGCAGATCACCGACATCGTGGACCTGACCGACCACGAGGCCGGCGAGAACCCGTTCTACACCCGCAAGGACGCGACCTCGCCGCTTCTGCACCGCCCCATCCCGCCCGGCGTGATCGGCTGGCAGGGCGATCAGGTGACGGTGGACCCGGACTACCTCGCGCCGAAGCTCGGCCTGAGCCCCGACACGCTGCGCGCGGGCCTGCGCAACGGCGATGTGGTGGGCGTGACCGAAACCGGCAGCGGCGACGACGCCGGGCGCACGCGGATTATCCTGCGCACCACCACCCGCGCCTGGGCGGCCGAAGTTCTGACCGACGGCACCGCGCGCGAGATCCCGCCCCCGCGCGAAAGCGCCGAGGCCGCGGGGCACGAGCGCAAGCTCGCCCGGCAGGTCCGCGCGCATCTTCAGGCGCTTCCCGAGGCGTCGGTGCCCATCACCTATGGCGCCCTCGCCCGGGCGCTGGGGTTGTGGATGCCGGGATCGGTGCGCCGCGTGACCCGCGCGCTGGAGACCTGCATGCGCGAGGATGCCGCCGCCGGGCGCCCCTTCATCGCCGCGCTGGTGGCCGGGCGCGGGCGCGACGGGCTGCCCGCGCCGGGGTTCTTCGAGCTTGCGCAGACGCTGGAGCGCGGGCCGGCCGAGGATGAGGACCCCGCCGCCTTCATCGTCCGTGAGCGCGCGCGGCTGATGCGCAGCGACGCGGCGTAAACGCGCTTTGACCTGACCCGCGCGCGGATTACTTCCGCGCCGATGCAGACACCTGACCCGTCCGACGACACCCGCCTCACCCCCTCGCGCGCTGCGGGGCTGGAGCGCCTGCGCGCCTTTGCCCCGCGCATGGGCGCGCGCTACGCCAGGGGGCGCAATTTCGACCGCGGCCCCGGCGCGCATCGCGACGTGTCGGTGCTCTCGCCCTGGCTGCGCCGGCGGCTGGTGACCGAGCGAGAGGTCGTCGCCGAGGCGCTCGCCGCCCACGGCCCCGAAGGCGCCGAGAAGTTCATCCACGAGGTCATCTGGCGCGGCTACTTCAAGGGCTGGCTGGAGCGGCGCCCGTCGATCTGGGCGCAGTATCGCACGGGGCTGGAGCGCGACCTGGCCGCGCTGGACCGCGACCGGCGGCTTGCGCGCGACGTCGCCCGAGCCGAGGCGGGCGAGACCGGGATCGACTGTTTCGACGCCTGGGCGCAGGAGCTGGCCGAGACCGGCTATCTGCACAACCACGCGCGGATGTGGTTCGCCTCGATCTGGATCTTCACGCTGGAGCTGCCGTGGCGCGTGGGCGCGGATTTCTTCCTGCGACATCTGCTCGATGGTGATCCGGCCTCGAACACGCTGGGCTGGCGCTGGGTGGCGGGGCTGCACACGCGCGGCAAGCCCTACGCCGCGCAGGCGTGGAACATCGCCAGGTTCACCGGCGGGCGCTTCGCCCCGCGCGACGCCGATCTGGCCGCCGATGTGCGCGGGCTCGATGAACTGCTCGAGCCCGAGGGCCTGCCCCCCGTCACCCCCCTGCGCGAGCCCGCTGCGCCGGAGATGGAGGCCCCCAGCGCGCTGCTGATCACCGAGGAGGACTGCGCCGTCGCCGATTTCACGCCGACCGATCTGGACCTGCGCACCGCCGCGCGGCTGGAGGCGAGCCACCTGCGCTCGCCGCGCGACGTAGCCGCGCATGTCGCCGAGTTCGACGCCGGTGCGCTGCGCGACGCCGCCGAGCGCGCGGGCGTGGATGCTCCGCCCATGCGCGCGGGCGTGCCCGATGATCTGGCGCGGTGGGCCGCAAGGGCCGGCGCGCGGCAGATCGTCACGGCCTATGTGCCCGAAGGCCCGGTGCGCGACTGGCTGCGCGCCACCGAGCCCGCGTTGCGCGAGCACGGCATCCGGCTGTGCGAATGGCAACGCGGCTGGGATCGCGCGATCTGGCCGCACGCCACCGCCGGGTTCTTCAAGGTCAAGAAGGCGATCCCGCGCATCCTGCACGATCAGGGGCTGACATGAGCGCGGGCGACGTGGTGATCATCGGCGCCGGCATGGCAGGGCTCGCCTGCGCGCGCGCGCTTGCGGCAGCGGGCAAGGCACCGCTGGTGATCGACAAGGGCCGCGGCATCGGCGGGCGGATGGCGACGCGCCGCGTGGCGCTGGCCGGGGGCGAGGTCGCGTTCGACCACGGGGCGCAGTATTTCTCGGTCCGCGATCCGGGTCTCGCGGCGCTGCTCGACGCGCTCCCCGACGCGGTCGGTGACTGGGAGATCGGCAGGCCCCGCCGCGTTGGCCGGCCGGGCATGTCGGCGCTGCCGCGCGCGATGGCCGCCGGGCTGGAGGTGCGCCAGGGCGTCACCGTCACCGCCCTGCGCCCCACGCCCGAAGGATGGGAGATCATCACCGACCGCGCGCCGCTGCACGCCGCGCAGGTGGTGCTGACCGTCCCCGCGCCGCAGGTGGCGGGGCTGCTGGGCGCGAGCCACCCGCTGGTCGCGGCGCTGCGCGGGGTCGCGATCGCGCCCTGCCTGACGCTCATGGCCGCCTTCCCGCCCGACGCCCCGCGCCCCTTTGCCACGCGTGGGCGCGACGATCACCCGCTGGCCTGGATCGCGCAGGACAGCACCAAACCGGGCCGCGCCGCGCCGGTGACCGCCTGGGTCGCGCAGGCCTCGGCCGAGTGGAGCACCGCGCATCTGGAGGAGCCGCCCGAGGCCATCGCCGAGCGCATGCTGCCGATGCTGGCCGAGGCGCTGGGCACCGACCCCGCCACGGCACTGCACGCCCGCGCGCATCGCTGGCGCTACGCGCGCGTCACCGCGCCGCTGGGCGCGCCGTTTCTGCGCAGCGCCGATGGCGCGCTGTGGCTGGGCGGCGACTGGTGCCTCGGCCCGCGGGTCGAGGCGGCGTGGCAAAGCGGCACCGCCATCGCGCAGGACCTGCTGGAGCGTGGCGATGTTCGGTGATCCGCGCGTCGCCGGGCTGGTGCGCCTGATCGCCGGCGCACTGCGCCCGCCCCCCGGTGCGGGGCGCATCGCGCTCGCGCTGGGGATGGGTGCGCTGTGCCACGCGCTGTTCGCCGCCGCGGTGCTGGCGATGATCGCGGCGATGTTCTTCGGCATGAGCGAGAGCCTCGGCCGCGTGCCGTGGCCCTGGGCGGCGCTGGCCAACGCGGCGCTGCTGCTGCAGTTCCCGCTGATGCACTCGGCGCTGCTGACCGGGCCCGGCGGGCGGGCGCTGGCGCGGCTGGTGCCGGGGCCGCATGGCGGCACGCTGGCGACGACGACCTATGCGCTGATCGCCTCGGTCCAGTTGCTGGCGCTCTATGCGCTGTGGACGCCGTCGGGGGTGATCTGGTGGCAGGCCGAGGGCGCGGCGTTCTGGGCGCTCTGCACCGCCTATGCTGCCGCGTGGCTGCTGCTCATCAAGGCCAGCTTCGACGCAGGCGCCGAGGTGCAGTCGGGCGCGCTGGGCTGGATGTCGCTGATGGCGCGCGCCAAGCCCAAGTTCCCCGACATGCCCACACGCGGGCTGTTCGCGGTGATCCGCCAGCCGATCTATCTGGCTTTCGCGCTGACGCTCTGGACCGTGCCGGTGTGGACGCCCGACCAGCTGGCCGTGGCGCTGACGCTCACCGCCTATTGCGTGGCCGCGCCGATCCTGAAGGAACGCCGCTTCGCCGCCCGCTATGGCGCGCGCTTCGCCCGCTACCGCGCCGAAGTGCCCTACATGCTGCCCCGCCCGACCCGAGGCCCTGACAATGCGCAATGACCTGACCATCTACGACACCGTGGCCCAGCAATGGTGGTCGGACGAGATCCGCTGGGTGCGCACGCTGCGCGCCATGGTGCCCGGGCGGCTGGGCTGGATGGACCGCCAGATCGACTGGGCGGGCAAGCGCGTGCTCGATCTGGGCTGCGCGGGCGGCTTCATGGCCGAGGCGCTGGCCGAGCGCGGCGCCACCGTCACCGGCATCGACCCCGCTGCCGACGCGGTCGCCGCTGCCCGCGCCCACGCCGAGGCGGGCGGGCTGAGCATCCGCTACGACGTCGGCGTGGGCGAGGCGCTGCCCTACGCCGACGCGGCGTTCGACGCGGTGGTCTGCGTGGACGTGCTGGAGCACGTGGCCGACCTGCCCAGGGTGCTGGCCGAGGTGGCGCGCGTCCTGCGCCCCGGCGGGTGCTTCCTGTTCGACACCATCAACCGCAACCCGCTGGCGCGCGTCGCCACCATCACCATGGCCGAGGACATCCTGCGCCTGCTGCCGCGCGGCACGCATGACCCGGCGCTGTTCATCAAGCCCGCCGAGCTGCGCGCGGGGCTGGAAACCGCGGGGCTGGTGCCGGGGCGGTTCACCGGGCTGGGGCCGCGCTGGATCCGGCTCAACGGCGATCTGGTGTTCGGGCAACTGCCGCTGACCGCGATCCTGTACATGGGCACCGCCCGCAAGCCCGCGCCCGGAGACGCGCCATGACCGCCCTGCCCCGCGAGAACGTCGACGCCTACCCCCGCCCCCCGGCGCTGGAGCCCGTGCCGCAGCGCATCACCATCCGGCTGGGCGGGACGGTGATCGCCGACACCACCCGCGCGCTGCGCGTGCTCGAGACGCATCACGCCCCCACCTACTACCTGCCGCCCGAGGATATCCAGGCCACGCTGCGCCCCGCGCGCGGGCAGAGTTTCTGCGAATGGAAGGGCAGCGCGCGGTATTTCGACGTGGTCGCGGGCGACGCGACGGCGGCGCGCGCCGCGTGGTGCTACGACGCGCCCACCGCGCGCTTCAAGCCGCTGGCCGGGTTCGTGGCCTTCTACGCCGGGCTGATCGACGAAGCCCGGGTCGGCGACACCCGCGTGCGCCCGCAGGATGGCAGCTTCTACGGCGGCTGGGTGACACCGAACCTGCAGGGTCGGATCAAGGGCGCGCCGGGCACCGGACACTGGTGACGCCGCGCTGCGGCGCCGCGCCGCAGGTCGCGTGTCGCAAACATACCCGAAAACGACGCACTGACGCCACAGGCTCGGCACGCGGCGTGACAGATGCAAACCTTCGCGGCGGCGCAGCATTGCGAAAAGGGGGCGCGCATGGTGAACGTTCTGGCCGGGGTCTGGGCGCTGCTGCTGGGCGTGGTGCTGATCATGCTGGGCAACGGCATGCATTTCACGCTGATCGGCCTGCGCGGCGGGCTCGAGGGGTTCTCGGCGGCCGAGCTTGCCGTCGTGACCTCGGGCTACTTCGTGGGGTTCCTGGCGGGTGCACGCTACGCGCCGGTGATGATCCGCCGGGTGGGCCATGTGCGCGTCTTCGCAGCGCTTGGCAGCTTCATGTCGGCGGGGCTGATCGCCTTCACCCTGCTGCCCGAGCCCGCGGTCTGGACGGTGCTGCGGCTCCTGGTCGGGTTCTGCATGTCGGGGATCTACGTCTCCGCCGAAAGCTGGCTCAACAACGCCTCGACCAACGAGACGCGGGGCAAGGTGCTGTCGGCCTACATGCTGTGCCAGACGCTGGGAATCATCGGCGCGCAGGGGCTTTTGACACTGGGCGACGCGGCCACGGCGGCACTGTTCGTCACCGCCTCGATCCTGGTGTCGGTGTCCTTCGCGCCGATCCTGCTGTCGATCACCCCCGCCCCGGCGGCCGAGGTCACCCGCCCGATGTCGTTGCGCGCGCTGTTCACGGGTTCGCCGCTGGGAACGGTGGGGATCTTCCTGCTGGGCAGCATCTATGCCACGCAATCGGGCATGGGCGCGGTCTACGGCACGCAGATCGGGCTGGGCGCCGACCAGATCGCGCTGTTCGTGGCGATGCTGTTCGCGGGCGCGCTGGTGCTGCAATCGCCGATCGGGTGGCTGTCGGACCAGATCGACCGGCGCAAGGTCATCGCGGGGGCGGCAGCACTGGGGGGCACGGCCTGCGTGGGCGGCTGGTATCTGGACGGCGACTACCTTCCGCTGCTGGCGGCGGCGTTCTTCGCCGGCGGCATGACGACCCCGCTTTATGCGCTGTTTCTGGCCTACACCAACGATTACCTGTCGGTCGAGGACATGCCCGCGGCTTCGGGCGGGCTGGTGTTCACCTTCGGGCTGGGCGCGATCTCCGGCCCGCTGGCCGCCGGCGCGGCGATGGAGACGCTGGGTCCGAACGGCTTCTGGATCGTTCTGGGCGGAACCTTCGGCGCGATCGCGGTCTATGCGGTCTACCGCATGAGCCAGCGCGCCGCAGCCCCCGCGACCGAAACCGACAGCTACCTCAACGTGTTGCCCACCTCCTCGGTCGTCGCGGTGGAAGCCGCCGGCAGCTGGGCTGCGGACCAGGCCGAAGCCGAACGCGACGCCAACGCCGCGGATTGAGGCTGCGCACGGGCGGTGTTCATCCATGGCGGGTCGCGTCCATCCACTTTTGTCACGCGACGGTCTCGTTGCTGGTGTCATCGCATGCCGAGAAGCTCGCATCCGGCTCCTCGTTGCGCGCGACAAGCTCCAGACAGCCGTCGCCCGCAGTCGCCTTAACGCCACGCGGTTCGCGCGGCGAGTCGCAGCCTCATCTGGCTCCGGTGCGCGGCGCTCACGCGAACATCGACGCCGATCAACGGCGTTCGGATCTGCACTCGAACCGCTGCCGCTCGACACCTGGTCGGCACCATCCGCCATCGAACGAAAGGGCCACGGGCCGTCGGAACCGCGAGATCGGCGTCGCCAACTTTCGCAACGAGCACAGGAACCAGCGATAACGCGGCAGAACCCCAAACAGACCACTTGCAACCCGCGCCATTCGGGTTTATCAGCCGCCGCCAGTGGAGAGGTGCCGGAGTGGTCGAACGGGGCGGTCTCGAAAACCGTTGACCCTTCACGGGGTCCCAGGGTTCGAATCCCTGTCTCTCCGCCATTTCAATGGCTTAAGTTCTTGTTTTCGGCGAGAAAGCCGAAAAATCTGCCCCCAGAATATCCCCCACCTCGACAAGGCTTGTCCCGGAAAGAGACGGACGTGGGCGGAAAGGCAGTCTGAAGAGCGCTCGCACGTTCTGTCAGCTCGTCCTGATCTGCTGGAGGGGTTTCGACAGAGATTTCAGCAAGGCAAGAAGCTGTTGGTCAGCTTAGGATCGTGTTCCGTTCCCTCGATCTGCATCTCGACGGCTTGAACCGCGCCGATCAAGGTGCCCGAGGGCTCGTCTGACAAGGACGTGGCCGGTCATCCGCCCACCCCCAGCCTCTCGGCCACATCCTCGAACGCTGGATCGGCGGCGTAGATTCGTTCGAATTCGCGCCGGGCGCGGGCGCGCTGGCCTGTCTCGTGATAGAGCGCGGCGCGGTCATGCCGGACCTGGAGCAGCAGTGCCTCGGGGCGGTCCTTGCGGCGGCGGTTGGCAAGCGTGAACACATCGATGGCGGCATCGGGCAGGCCCAGCGCCGCCAGCGCCTTGCCGCGGTAGAGCAGGATTGCGGTGTCGACCGGGGTTTCGTTCTCGACATGGGCGGTGGCGCGCATCACGCGGTCCATCAGCGCGCGGTCATCAGGTGTGTCGAGCGCCAGCTCGGCGAAGGACAGCAGCACCACCGGATCGGTCGGGTCGATCTCCAGCAGCCGCTCGACATGCGTCATGGCGTCGCCGTGGCGGCCCTGAAGTTGCGCGATTTCCACCAGCGCCAGCCGCGTGCCGCGCTCGCGCGGGAAGACATGGGCGAAGATGTCGGA